>JAEEGL016468618.1_pt1 | contig 14072 bp, 17 predicted proteins | sample 9134231 | NCBI WGS metagenome assembly JAEEGL01 (sample SAMN16246548, study PRJNA631951) | gut metagenome | biome: gut microbiome; feature: rumen; material: fiber-attached | host: Bos | place: Iran: Karaj | collected 2018-10
AGAACCATTTACAATGCATATAAATGATATATGGCTAAGAACAGGAGCTGAATTTGTTGTGGCAATTACAGGAAAGATGATGACAATGCCAGGACTTCCAAGAGTTCCAGCTGCTGAAAGAATTGATTTAGATGAAGATGGAAATATTAAAGGAATTTTCTAGTTAATTATCTAAATTGTGTAATATAAATAATGTATAAAAATCACCATTTTAGGGATAATAATCCTTGAAGAGGTGATTTTTTCATTATGAAAAGAGAAGATAATAATCCATTAATTATTTCAGGAAAAGAACTAATTAAAAATGTTAATAAAAAACATTATAAAAGTAAATATAAAAAAAGCAATAAGATTTTAATGGCTATCTTATTGTTATTATCAATTCTGTTTGTAACATATCAAATATTCTTTAGAAATATAGATGTAATAGCATTGTCAAAATATGGGTCAACAGGAAATGAAGTGCGTCAAATTCAAACAAAATTAAAGCAGTGGGGCTATTATAATGGAAACGTTGATGGAGTATATGGTAGTCAGACTCAAGCTGCTGTTAAATATTTTCAAAGTAAAAATGGTCTTACTGTTGATGGAGTTGCGGGGTCAAAGACTCTTGCAGCAATGGGGATAACAAGTACAACAAGCTCAAGTTCATCAGACAATTCAAGCAACTTGAATTTATTAGCACATTTAATATATGCAGAAGCAAGAGGAGAACCTTATACAGGGCAGGTAGCAATTGGAGGTGTTGTCTTAAATAGAGTTAAAAGTAGCTCGTTTCCCAATACAATACCTGGAGTAATTTATCAAGCAGGTGCATTTACTCCTGTTCAAAATGGACAAATCAATTTAGAACCGAATTCCACAGCTAGAAAGGCAGCACAGGATGCTCTAAACGGATGGGACCCATCTTATGGTTCAATTTATTATTTTAATCCAGCTACAGCAACTAACAAATGGATATGGTCAAGACCACTTGTTGTGACCATTGGAAAACATAGATTTTGTAAGTAAAGTTTTTCCTCCATTATTTGTGATTTATAGGGCTTTTGTGCAATGTTTACACTTGACAAATTATGGTGATATTGATAAGATAAAATAGCATAATAATATTGGAGGAAAACTAAACTTGAGCATTAAAGAAAAATGTTATCCAAATGCACGTTTAAACAGTGTATTAGAAATTACAGATAGCTTTTTAAAAGAAAATAAAATTAAAGCAATTATAACAGATGTTGATAATACACTTGTTGACTATGAGGGCAACGTATTAGAAGGCATTACAGATTGGATTAGTGCATTACAAAAAAGTGGTATAAAAATTTGCATTTTAACTAATACAAAAAGATCTTATAAAGCGAAACAAATGTCAAAAATGTTAAATGATATACCATATATATCATTTGCAAAAAAGCCTTTTAAAGGTGGATTTAAAAAAGCAAAAAAGGTTTTAAATGTTGAAAATAATAAGGAAATTGCTGTTGTTGGAGATCAAATAATGACTGACATTTTGCGGAGCTAATAGAAGTAATATGTTTTCAATATTGGTAAAACCATTGGGACAATATGAAATATTACCGACAAGAATAAATAGAAGAGTTGAGAAGATTTTATTTGGAAAATCTAATCAAGAAAAATAAAAGTTGTTTTATAACTATAGATAAAAGGAGCATAGAATGTATATTAATGACATTAGTATATTACATTACTTGTTTGTGGGAATAATTGGATTATACATAGGACAATTAGTCGATTGGTTTAATATAAGGCTATTAGATCACAAGAAAGTGATAAGTAAAGAGTTTTTTACTATTTATTTAAAAAGAATAAAAATCAAATATATATATATAATAGCAGTAGCGGCATTATATTTGCTTATATTATACAAATATCATTTCAGCATAACAGCGCTAAAGTTTTTCTTGCTAGTACCAATGCTAATGAGCGTATTTGTTATTGATTTTAAAGAAAAGATAATACCAAACAGATTAAATCTAACTATATTTGAAACTGGATTATTATTTACATTTATTGAAGGAATATTCAATATAAATATTGCAATTGACATGCTATTAGGAATGTTTGCTGGCGCAGGAGTATTCTTGCTAATAACACTTATTGGTGGATTAATAGCTGGTAAAGAAGCAATGGGACTTGGAGACGTAAAGTTAATGGGAGCACTAGGATTGTTCTTTGGATGGAGAACAATTATAATGATTTCACTAGTAGCTTTTCTATTGGGTGCTATTATAGGAATAGTTTTAATAATAATTAAGAGAAAAGACACTGGAGCATACATACCTTTTGGACCATTCATTGTAATAGGTGCAATAATTGCAATGATTGTTCCATTCAATATTTTACTATTAGTATTACTTAAGATTTTTACATTAGGAACTCTAAAAACATAGTTGTTGGAGGAAAATATGAATAATAATATACGTTGGTTAAGAGATAAAATTAAATCAAAGAATTTAGATGGAATAATTATATCAAATCCATTAAATGTTAAATATTTAACAGGTATTAATGCAGAAGGTATGCTGTTAATTACCCCAAGGGAAAACATATATTTAACAGATGGAAGATATGTTGAAAGTGTAAATAATATTCTAACTATTGATGATGAAATAATTGTATATGATGCAAGAGAACTTATCAAAGATGATTATGAAAATATATTTACATTTTGTGAGAATGTTGGATTTGAAGAAGAATATGTAACATATGCTAAATATAAAGAATTTATGCATAAATTTAAAATTAACAATTTAGAAGAAACAGAAGGTATTATAGAGAAACAACGAATGATAAAAGATACAGAGGAAATCGATCTTATAAAAAGAGCATGTGAAATTACTGATGACTGTTTTCAATACATAAAAGACTATATAAAAGTTGGTTTAACTGAAAAACAAATTGCAAATGAAATAGACAACTTTTTTGTTGAAAACGGGGCAGATGGAAATGCTTTTGAAACTATTGTTGCTTCAGGAATAAACTCTTCAAAACCTCATGCAAAGCCTACAGATAAAAAGATTGAAGCTGGTGATCCAATAACTATAGATATGGGTTGCGTTTATCAAGGATATTGCTCAGACATGACAAGAACGATATTTGCAGGATTTATTCCAGAAGAAATAAAACCTGTTTATGAATTAGTATTAAGAAATCAAAAAGATGTTATTAATGATTTACATGAGGGTATTAATTTAAAAAATACTAGCAAAATGGTAGAGAGTAATTTTAAATTACATGGACATGATTTAATTCATGCACTTGGTCATGGTGTTGGAATGGAAGTTCACGAACTACCATTCTTTAGTACAAAAATAGATTGTATTTTGAAATCTAATATGACTGTGGCAGTTGAACCTGGAATATATGTACCAGGTAGATATGGTATTAGAATTGAAGATACTGTAGTGGTATATAAAGGTGAATCAGAAAGACTAACAAAATCAGATAGAGATTATGTAATAGTTGATGAAAAATAAGTAATCTAAAACATAAAATACCTTAAAAGTATTGATTTTTAAAGGAAAATAGTGTATTATTAAATAGTTGTATTTATAAATTATTTAATAGAATAAAAATAATTCATAAAAAATAAGATAAAAAATAAAGTATAATAAAGGAATAAGGAGGAAATAATAATTATGGCACAAGTATATATGGCAGGAGACTTTAGAAATGGAACAACATTTGAAATGGAAGGAAACGTTTATAAAGTAGTAGAATTCCAACATGTAAAACCTGGAAAGGGATCTGCATTTGTTAGAACAAAATTAAAAAATGTAATCAGTGGAGCTGTTATTGAAAAAACATTTAATCCATCTGAAAAATATCCAGGAGCTGAAATTGAGAAAAAAGATATGCAATATCTATACAATGACAGTGGACTTTACTATTTTATGGATAATGAGACATATGATCAAATTCCATTAAATGAAGATCAAATTGGAGATGCTTTAAAATATCTAAAAGAAAATATGAATGTTAAAATATTATCATATAAAGGAAATGTTTTTGCAGTTGAACCTCCAATGTTTATAGAATTAGAAGTTACATATACTGAACCTGGATTTGCAGGAAATACAACTACAACTTCAGGAAAACCAGCTACACTAGAAAATGGATTAGAAATAACTGTACCAATGTTTGTAAATATTGGAGACGTATTAAAAATTGATACAAGAACTGGTGAGTACATGGAAAGAATTTAACTTTAAAGGGGATTTCTATGGCAGAGCTTAGTAGCAAATATACAAAAATTTTGTCTGATATTGAAGCACATATTTCAAATTCAGAAGAAAGAGAATATGTTTCTAAAAAAATAGCAGAATTATCTTCTATATATTTGGAATTGCTAGATAGATCTACCAAAATTAATTGTATTAAAATAAACAAGATTGAACAAGATCAAGAAAAGCTTGTTGAGAAAGTTACTAAGATACAAGAAACAGTAAATCTTATACAAAATGATATCTATGAATATGATGGATATGATTTTGAAATAGTTTGCCCATATTGCAATCATGAATTTGTTATGGAAGTAAATGACGAAAAGAAAAACGAAATTAAATGTCCGGAATGTCATAATATGATTGAACTTGAATGGGAAGACAATGAAAATGTTTTTCGTAAAGAACAAGAAGATCAGAATAGTGACGAAGATGATGACTTTTAATAATTAAAAAAATCCAATGGATTGACGGCTATGCCGTCTTTTTTTATTGTCAAATGAAGATGGGAACCGTGTTGTAGCTCCATTTGTAGGATTACCATTAGAGTCTTTATAAGGATTATTAATAATACCATAAATATTTTTGGGACCAACTGTGGATATTACTGTTCCCATGTTGATAAAATCGCCGCGAGAAACAATAAATTTTGGAGATACGTGGCAATAAGAAACAGAGATATTATTATTTTCTACAACAATTGTATATCCACCGCCAGCACCCCAACTTGCAAATGTAATTATCCCAGAACAAACGGCTAAAATCTGTGTGCCTTCAGGAGCTGGAATATCAATACCACTATGATATGTGGAAGCACCGATAGTAGGAGAGGATCTTTTACCAAAATATGAGCTAATATAATGATGATTTGGTAAAGGCCATAAAAACTTACCATCTAATGACATACCATCAGTAAGATAGTTAATATTAGAAATTGGAATTATCATGATAGATATAAATAATATAAGTATAATAATTGAGAACAAAAAAATAATTGAAGAATTTTTAAAAGTTAAAGAGAACATGAAATCCTTTCAGAAGATAAAATATAAAAAATAAAAAAAATTAATAAATAATATATAATTAATGTGCATATTTTACTATGCACATTATTTCCCTTTTTTAAAAATAATAACTTTGCTAAAAACAAAATTTAGAATAATTACAATTATGTTTGAAAGCACTTTCATTAAAGCTGCATTCCATAGTAATTTATCTACTGTAACTATCATAATTGCTTCATCTATAATTAATGTTAAAAATCTGCAGCCAAAGAAAGAAACAATTTCATATAATAATGCCTTTTTAGTAGATACTTTGCTATTAAATACACACATTTTATTTGTAAAGTATGCAAACACAGCTGCCACTATCCAGGCAATAATATTACTAGTTGCATTTGGAACTTTAAATAAATAAAAGAAAACATCATAAACAACAATATTTACAAGAGTTGCTAAAGCACCAAAAACAAGATATCTCATTCCTTCTTGATGAGATAAATACCATTCAACGAACTTCTTTAATCCGATTTTTTTGAATATATTTAAGAAAAATCCTTCTACTGCATCTACTGTTTTTTGCATCCAGTTTAAACTTTTTTCATTAATATTTTCTTTTTTGTTTTCTTTATCTTTAATTTTAGTTTTAGTTTGATCTTTAGTGATTTTTACCTGTTTTTTATTTTTGGCTTTATTCATTTTAACCTCTTTTATTTATTTTTATTCATTACTTAATAAATTAAACATTTATTTGTCTCTATAATAAAAGGGAACTATAAGTAGTTCCCTAAAGTGGCAGGGGTACTAGGACTCGAACCCAGACTTGTGGTTTTGGAGACCATCGTGCTAACCATTGACACTATACCCCTATCAAAGACTTATTTATAATAGCACATTTTAAAATATTGTGCAATAGAAATATTGAAAAATAAAAAAAAATAAAGTATATTAAAACTGTAGAATAATTGAGATTTATGGATTATTTTAGATTGGAAAAGGGGATAAAAATGAAAAAAGTTGTAATTATAGTATTGACAGTATTAATAATCTTTGCGATTTATGAAGTGATTAATCATAATAGTATTAATGAAAAAAATATAGAAGAAAACAGTATTGAAAAATCAGAAACTATAAAATCAGATGAACCGAAAGAAATACAGATCTATGATATAGAAGAAGGATATATGATGGTTCCGGCAAACAATGCCGCAACAAAACACAATTATAATTGGAACAATTTAGTTAATAAAGATGGAATTTATAAATATGAAGATGAAAACTATACCTCTAAACTTGGTATTGACGTATCAGCACATCAAAACTCAATTGATTGGGAAAAGGTAAAAGAAGCTGGAGTTGAATTTGCATTTTTACGATTAGGATATAGAGGATATGGAAGTGCAGGTAATATTGTAATTGATAGTAGATTTGAAGAAAACTACAAAAATGCTTCAAAACAAGGCATTAAAATTGGTGTATATTTCTTTTCTCAGGCGATTACAATGGATGAAGTTAAAGAAGAGGCAGACTTCGTTTTAAGTAAATTAAAAGATAAAACAATTGATTATCCAGTGGTATTCGATTTAGAAAAAATAAAAAATGATACAGCAAGAACAGATAACCTAACATTGGAAGAAATAACAGATATGACTGTTGAGTTTTGCAATATCATTGAGAAAAACGGTTATGTACCAAGCGTTTATGGAAATGCAAAAACATTTACTACTAAAATGCAATTAGAAAAATTAAATTCATTCCAAAAGTGGTATGCTGATTATCAAGAAAAACCATTATATCCATATGAATTTTCAATATGGCAATATACCGAAACTGGTAAAATAAATGGGATAAAAGGCAATGTTGATATAGATATACAATTTATAAAAAGTAATTAAATTTTTTTATTAAAACAATTGAAATTTAATGAGTATAAAAATATAATTATATTGTAATTTATATAATAAAATTTGTATATTATAATTTAATTCTTAATAGGGGGAAAATTATGAAGAAAAAGGGTTTAATAGTATTATTAATTGTAATCATATTATCTACAATCTTTGGTAATGTATGTTTGGCAACTGAGCCAACCGTATATGAAGACATAAATAATCTATTTCAGATTTCAATTCCAAGTCAATTTAGAAATGCTTCAAATTTTAGCATTAGAAAGACTAATAGCACAGAAATTATAGGAAGCCAAATGGATTTCGAATGGCAAGATAAAGGAATTGGAGTAATTGTATATACCATAAAAAAAGATAATGGTATAGAAAAAGGAGATAATGTAAAAGTTATTAATGGAAGCACATTAGGAGACATACAAGATGCCTGGAGAAATGATGAAGATATTTTAGACTTTAAAAACTATATAGGATTAACAGGAAAAAATGCAACAATGTTTTGCATTGACTATGGTAAAAATAGTTTTGGATGTCCATTCCAAAGAACATCTTGGATATTATATTCAAACTATCAAATAATAGATACTTTTGCAATTGAATCAGATGATTATGTTACACAAATAATTTTCCACTGGCCAGGAACTGAAACTGCTTTTAAATCAATAGACTATTCAAAAATGACAATAACTGATTCATTTTGGAATAGTGATATAGAGCTAGATATAGTATATTCTTTTAAATATAAAACAACAAATCTTTTGAAAGTATGTAATCTAAATTTTAAAGATGTAAGAAGTACAGATTGGTTTTGTGATGCAGTTAGATATTCATTTATGAACAATGTTATAGCTGGATATGATAAATATACTTTTGCTCCTTTTGAAGAATTGACAAGAGAGCAACTTGTAAGTTTGCTATGGAGAATAGAAGGAAAACCAGATGCCAGTGGTTTGACAAATGAATTTTCTGACGTGCCAAATGGTGAATGGTATACTGATGCAATAAAATGGGCAAAAGCAAATAGAATAATAAATGGATATGAAGGATCTGATAAATTTGGATTACGAGACAAAATTATAAGACAAGATTTAGCAAAGATACTTTATGATTATGCTAGATATAAAGAAAAAGATGTAGGAATTGGATCATTGGATTCTTTTGCAGACAAAGACAGTGTTTCAACATATGCAACTAACGCAGTGGGATGGGCTGCTTCTCATGGAATTATTTCTGGAAATGCAATGTCAGATGGAACAAGAACAATAGCACCACATAGTAATGCTACAAGAGCAGAAACGGCAGTTATGTTGTATAAATTTTGTGAAAATGTATTAACTGTTAGTGATACATCAGATTAATAGAATAATAAAATATAATATGTGTTTAAATATAACAAACTTCGGGATTAATAATTATTTATTAATCCCTTTTATAAAATATTTGGTTGCACGTAAACAAAAATAGTAGTATAATAAATAGGTACTTGGGGATGTATTTGGTTTTCGACAATATTCACAGACCTTATATATAGCGAGTAGTGGATGGCTGCTTTGGCCACTATAAAAAAGCAGGAAAAAATAAACGCTGATAGATATGAATTAGCATACGCTGCCTAAGTTTGGCAGCTGTCAAATTAGAAAAGGCCTACGGTTTCTTATTTGGCATCAAATTAGTAGGAAACAAAGCTATTTTTGCTACAGAAATAGTGGGTATTTAGTAGCTACTTTAATTATACGTTTGTTTGTTAATGTATAATTAGAGGAAATTTAATAACAAACTGCACTCGGAGAAGTATATTTGGAAGGGATATTGGACAGGAGTTCGACTCTCCTCATCTCCACCAAAAATATAAGCAACTAGGGGATAGTTGCTTATATTAATATTTTTAAATAAATGTTGAACTAAAAGATAATAAAAAGGAGTAGAAAATGAATGTAATAGGAATTGTTGTATCGTTTGTATTTATATTCTTTGTGATTTTTGTTTCATCCTTGGTTTCAAAAAAACACTCAGAATTAAGTAGAAAAATTGTACACATAGGTGTTTGTAATTGGTGGATTATTGTAATTCTATTTTTTGATAATGTAATATTGGCTAGTATTGTACCAGCCTTATTTGTAATAATAAATTATCTTTCATATAAAAAAGACATATTTAAATCGATGGAAAGAGATGATAAAAAATCACTTGGAACAATTTATTATGCTATATCTTGCTTAGTACTTACTCTTTGTAGTTTCTTATGGTTTAAGAATAAACTATATGCTGGAATTGGCTTAATGGTTATGGGATATGGTGATGGATTTGCTGCTCTAATTGGAAGTAAATATAAATCAATAAAATATGAGATATTTAAAAATAAGAAGACTTTATTGGGATCATTAACAATGTTTATTGTTTCATTTATTGTTATGAGTGTACTTGCTTTATGCTTTAATCAATTTGCTATTTGGAATATTTTACTACTTTCATTAATTACCACTATAATTGAGGCAGTTTCTCCATTTGGAATAGATAATTTAACAGTTCCAATTCTAACAGCTGTTCTTGCATTCTTTATGATATAGGGGGAAAGATAAATGATTAGTACTATTCTTGCAATACTAAGTATTGTTGCAATATTATCATTTGCATTTATAAAAAAACAATTAACAGTTGCTGCAACTATTGCTGCTTTTGTAGTTGGAATTACATTATATTTTTGTGGTGGATGGACATTCTTAACATGCTTATATACATTTTTTATATCTTCAACTATAGTTTCAAGTGTTAAAAAAAGTTATAAGAAAAAGAAAACATCAGGAATACATCATAAAAGTGGAAAAAGGGATATTGTTCAAGTATTGGCCAATAGTTTAATAGCAATTATATTAGCATTTATATATTATTTTACAAAAAACGAAATATATTATATTGCAGTATTCATTGCATTTGCTTGCTTTAATGCTGATACATGGGCTTCAGAATTAGGAATAATAAGTAAAAAAGATAATATATATATTTTAGGATTTAAAAAAGTACAAAAAGGAATATCTGGTGCTGTAACCTTATATGGGTTGGTTTGCTCGCTTATAGGATCATTTCTAGTTGCTTTAATATATTTAGTCATACATGCGGATATAAAGACAGTTTTAATAATTACTCTATTTGGATTTATTGGTAGCTTTTTTGACAGTATTATGGGACAATTGTTCCAAGTACTTTACTTTGATAAAGAGCTAAATAAACTTACAGAAAAAAAGTATAACGGAGAAAAAGAAAACGAGATAGTAAAAGGATTTGAAATTATAAACAATGATGCTGTAAACTTTATTGCACCAATCATTAGTGTAACAATCTTTATTTTAGTTAGAGTTTGTATAGTTTAAATAAAATAATAAAAACAATTAAAACATTAAAGAAAATTAAAATCTTTAATGTTTTTTTTATAAAATCATAATAACGTTTTAATTAAAATAATAAAATATATAGTAAAACAAATAATAAAAATGATACTTAAAACACATAGATTTTTTAAAATATTTATGATATATTTAAACATATAGAAAATAGGAGAGTGATTTTATTGAAAATTACAGATATACAAGAATTAGAAAAAATAGCAAGGGATATTAGAAAAGATATTATAGAAGAAGTGTATTCGGCAAAATCAGGACATCTAGGAGGTGCACTTTCAATAGCTGATATTTTGACAGTATTATACTTTAACCAAATGAACATTAATCCACAAGATGAAAAATCAAATTTAAGAGATAGATTAGTATTATCAAAAGGACATGCAAGTGCAGGACTTTATGCTGCATTAGCTGAAAGAGGATACTTCAAAAAAGAAGAATTAAAAACATTTAGGAAGCTTGGAAGTTCATTACAAGGTCACCCAGACATGAAGAAGCTACCAGGTGTTGATATGACATCAGGATCATTGGGACAGGGATTATCTGTTGCAAATGGAATGGCTCTTTGTTCAAAAATGGATAATTTAGGATGTAGAGTTTATTGTATTTTAGGAGACGGTGAAATTGAAGAAGGACAAATCTGGGAAGCTGCAATGACTGCAAATAAATATAAATTAGATAATCTTTGTGTAATCTTAGATTATAATGGTCTTCAAATAGATGGTACTGTTGAAGAGGTAAAAGGACTTGATGCTCTTCATAGTAAATGGCAATCATTTGGTTTTAATGTAATAGAGGTTGATGGTCATAACATTGAAAGTTTAATAAATGCATTTGAGACTGCCAGAAACACAAAGGAAAAACCATCAATTATTATTGCAAAAACAATAAAAGGAAAAGGTGTGTCTTTTATGGAAAATAAAGTTGATTGGCACGGTAAAGCACCTGATGAAGAAGAATATAAACAGGCAATTAAAGAATTGAGTTAAGCAAGGAGATTTTTTATATGATAATAGAAAAATTAGATAATGAAAATTGTAAAGCAACGAGACAAAGTTATGGTGAAGCATTGGCAGAATTGGGAGAAGCAAATAACAAAGTAGTTGTATTAGATGCAGATTTAGCAGGTGCAACAAAAACAGGAATTTTTGCTAAAAAATTTCCTGATAGATTTTTTGATATTGGAATTGCAGAACAAGATATGATGGCAACTGCAGCTGGAATGGCAACATTTGGAAAAATTCCATATGCAAGTACATTTGCAGTATTTGCAGCTGGAAGAGCATATGACCAAATAAGAGCAAGTATAGCATATCCAAAATCAAATGTTAAAATATGTGCAACACATGCGGGAATAACTGTTGGTGAAGATGGAGCAACACATCAAATGATAGAAGATTTAAGCATGATGAGAACAATGCCAAACATGACAGTTATGTGTACATCTGATGATACTCAAACAAAGTGGGCAGTTAAAAAAATTGCAGAATATGAAGGTCCAGTTTATTTAAGATTGTGTAGACTTGCAACACCAGTTATTTATTCTGAAGAAGATGCAAAAGACTTTGAAATTGGAAAAGGAATTCAAATAGGAGATGGAACAGACGCAACTATATTTGCAACAGGGGTTACAGTTCCAGAAGCAATAAAGGCACAGCTAGAATTAAAGGAAAAAGGAATTAATGTTAGAGTTATTGATTTACATACAATTAAACCATTAGACGAAGAATTAGTTTTAAAATGTGCAAAAGAAACAAAACGTATTATTACTGTAGAAGATCATAATGTGATAGGCGGATTAGGATCTGCAATATGTGAGGTACTTTCTTGTAAATATCCAGTTAAGGTAGAAAGACTTGGAATTAAGGATACTTTTGGTAAATCTGGAAAAGCAACAGAATTGCTAAATTATTTTGAAATTGATAGTCAATCAATAATTAAAATGTTTATATAAGGTTAAAAATATAATGTGAATTTTGTGTGAATTTTATAAAAGTAAACAAAATCTCGAAAAGTGGTATTTTAGCGAAAAAAATAATCTAAAATGCTACTTTTTTTGCTTTAAAGGTATTGCAATTAATTTCATTTATTGTTATGATAAAAGAGATAAAAAAGTAATTAGAAAAATAGAAAGTAATGCTTATAAAAAATCAAAAGCTTATTTATAAATTTTGACAATTAGAAAGGATGAAATTTTTCAATGATAGAGTTTAGAAACGTATCAAAAACATATGATACAGGAACAGAAGCAGTACACAATGCAAGCTTTAAAATCGACAAAGGAGATTTTGTATTTTTAGTTGGTAGTTCTGGTTCAGGAAAATCAACATTAATAAAATTAATTTTAAAAGAAGAAGAACCTTCAAGTGGAACAATTATTATTAATGGAAAAGATACAACATTTTTAAAACATAAAAGAGTTCCATATTTGCGTAGAAGCATGGGAGTCGTTTTCCAAGACTTCAGATTATTACCAGACAAAACAGTTTATGAAAATGTTGCTTTTGCTATGTATATAGTTAATGCAACTCCAAAGCATATTAGAAGACAAGTTCCTATGGTATTATCAATGGTAGGACTAAGTGATAAAGCAAGAGTATATCCAAATGAGTTATCAGGAGGAGAACAACAAAGAGTTGCACTTGCAAGAGCATTAGTAAATAATCCATCAATGCTAATTGCCGATGAGCCTACTGGAAACTTAGATCCAGAAACAGCTTGGGATATTATGACTCTTTTAAATGATATCAACTTAAGAGGAACAACAGTTGTTGTTGCAACACACGCAAAAGACATTGTTGATAAAATGAATAAAAGGGTTATCCGTATAGATAAAGGAAATATAATTAGAGATAAAAAAGGTGGGTATGACAGTGAAGCATAATGTTTTAGGATATTTATTAGGTGAAGGTTTTAGAAACGTATTTAGTAACAAAAAATCATCAGGAGCATCACTTGCTATTATGTGTGCAACAATGTTGATTTTTGGACTATTTTTCGTAATTATTGAAAATATCAATAATATAGTTACAAAATTAGAAGAAGAACAAGGAATTCAAGTTTTCATTAAGGGTGATGCAACAGAAGAACAAATCAGTGAACTTGGTGATCAAATTAAATCATTGAATGGTGTAAATACAATTACATTCGTATCAAAAGAAGATGCATTAAATAGCATGAGAGAGAAGCTAAAAAACAAACAAAGTTTGTTAGCTGGATGGGATGAAGATAATCCATTTAGAGCATCATATGTAATTACTCTTACAGATTTAACTCTAAGCTCTGAAATTCAAGATTCAATAAACAGATTTGATAATGTTTATAATATTGAGAGTAGAGATGATACAATTAAAGCACTTGTTTCAATTGCAAATGTAATCAGAATTATTTCATTCTCTATTTTAGGATTATTAATATTAATATCAGTATTTATTATAGCTAACACAATAAAATTAACAGTACATGCAAGAAGAAAAGAAATTACAATCATGAAATATGTTGGAGCAACTGATAACTTTATTAGATGGCCAT
>JAEEGL016856154.1_pt1 | contig 14072 bp, 4 predicted proteins | sample 9134231 | NCBI WGS metagenome assembly JAEEGL01 (sample SAMN16246548, study PRJNA631951) | gut metagenome | biome: gut microbiome; feature: rumen; material: fiber-attached | host: Bos | place: Iran: Karaj | collected 2018-10
CCTGTCCGTTGAAGTCGTCGAACGTGAGCGGCCGCAACTTGTTTTCGTACTCTTTGTCAGATATTATAGTGGCATTCTGCCGTATGTCAAAACTTTCGTCCATAGGCGGCAAGATAGTGGAAAATTGGGAAATGGATAATGAAAAACACGCTTTTTCGCGAAAAGGCAGCATGTCCGTCCATAGACAATCAACGTCTAACGACGCGGACGACTGGTCTGACCTTCTTTAGAACCAATAATTTCAGTTTCGTAGATGGTTAGTTTCTCTATCACTTTGTTATAAAACTGCTCATAATCATCGATATGACGGCTATAGTATTTCATTGTATTGCTGAACTGACGCGGTGTGACGTTATGCTTTCGCAAAACGTAACCGTAAGCTCCCACAATCTGATCGCGGTCGTGTTCAATACGGCTGCCCGTAATTGTCAGATAGCCGTCGACAAGGTGGATATCGACAAGCAAGTCGACCAACTTGTCTTCCTTAATTTCCGGACGACTCCCCTCTGCCTGTGAGCACGACTGCAACATCATTACTGCCAAAAGAATCGCCAACAAAAATCTTACCTTCATCTGCGAACGCATTATCTAAAATCAATGGTCCAAATATAACTCAAAAAAAACCGCCAACGTGATGTTTGGCGGCTCTTTTCATTTTATCTGATCTTTCGTTTCGATTTCGATTTGCGGATATCCTCAAATTTGACTCCGAGCATAATCTCATGAGAACCGTAACTTGCTGAACTCAGTTTAGATATGGTTAAATCGTACGAGTAACCAATATTAATCATGTCATTGTAGTTGTAGCCCACGAATGCTATCACAGCTTCAGGATTCTTGAAATTGTAACGGAAACCTAAACCACCCCAAACCATCTTCTGATAAATGACGCGGCAGTTGATATCAGTCATGAAATCGTAGTGCGGAACAGTTTTGATAAGGATTGACGGCTCAAGGTCGAAGTTGCGGTCGATGTTGTACTTATAGCCGCCTTGGATGTAGAAGTGCGGTTTAACACGACCGTCTTTCACCAAATAATTGTCATCATATTTGTCGAGCAACGACATGTTGTTGAAGAACAAGTGGTTGAACGATATACCTGCGTAATACTGCGATGTGTAGAGGTAAACACCAAGTGAGCCGTCGGGGTAAATCTTCTTGTATACGGTGTTCTGGAATCCGCTCTCGCCCTCGTTCAACTCATTGACATCAGACAAGTCGACCTTCTGCTGAACAATACCCACGAACAAACCTGCCGATATGCGGATATCGCCCGATATGCGCAAATTGTAGCTGTATGAGCCATAGGCGCCCATATTGCCGATTGGGCCTGTCACATCGCTGAAAATATAGCCTCCGTATCCCATAGGCATCACTTTATGCGGGCCGTAGCCACCGAGCATATAGGTCTGCGGTGCGTCTTTCACTCCGGCAAACTGATATCGGTAATTGGTCTTTATCTGCCAATAATCGCTCGTACCGCCAATTGCAGGGTTTAGCGCATACTCGTTAAACATATACTGCGAGAATTGTGGCAGCAATTGTGCTTTAGCACTGGGAGCCATCAGCAGCGCTCCCGCAAACAAGGTTAAAATAATCCTCTTCATAGCTGTATTACCTTATAATTGTAACAGGTCCTGTAACTTTCTTACCTCCAAGCACACCGTCGGTGCATTGGATTACATAGTAGTAGGTGCCCGATGGAACAGGTTTGTTCTTCTCGTTGCGACCGTCCCACTTTTTAGCGGCATATTCTTTGCCGGTGCCCGAATATTGCCATACTCGGCCGCCCCAGCGGTTGAATACATAGATGGTTGCCTTATCATACGATGCCAGGCCGTCAATCTCCCAATACTGATTGTATTCGTCGCCATTAGGCGTGAACACTTGCATTGGCTTGATGCTGCTCTTGGCGTTGATGAGCACTGTGTCGTAGTAAGAGCACGTGAGAATGGTGTCACTTATCCGATAAATACCTTCAGTGTCGTCAGAGAGTTCAAATCTAACACTATCCCAAACTTTTGCTGCGAACATGCCGTAGCCTTGTGCAACCAGCGGATTCTCGTTCCAGCTTGTCGAGGTTGTATTGGCGATTGACAATCCTGTGCCACCGTCGTTATCGAGCGGAGCCGCTTGCCATAACCAACCGTTCTCAGCGTAAGCGAAGATGTTGTCACTGAACTCGAATTCCAACTGGTTGGCGCTCAGTATCAGCTCACCGCCTTCAGGAACCTCATACGTTGTGCCCACCATCAAATCCTCGGGTGTTGCATCGTCCATTGCCACAATTGCATGGAGCTTGTCAACCGGCCTCAACGATGTGGCCTTGATAGAGTCGATACTGATGCAGACATTATCGTTAATCTCGAAATAGTAGAACGTCTCGGTTCCGTAAGGTCTGAAATCGTCAACCCATGCATCGTTTTTGCCTGTTGAAGAGCCTTCGGCGAACATTGTCACACTGCGACCGCGGATTGTAGCATGATCGTATGTCGGCAGTTCAATTGTCGGAACACTGTCTGCTGCCAGAGTATCAACCACTGTTGAATCGGCTGAAAGCGAATCGGCTCTAAAGTAGATGCCACGGTTGAATCTGATGGCAATGTCTGACGTATCGACCGTTGTGGTGCTATCGTCAACCGGAACAACTGTCTGCTCTTTTGCTGGTGCAGGCGCCGGTTTGATGATTTCCATCTTTTCAGCATCCTCATCGGTCAGCGTATAGAACTTATAGTTGAACGGTTGGTGTGCTGTTACGTATGCCGTCAGCTCTTTGTCAGGACAAGTGAAGATTGACTTGGCTCCGCTGTTGAATCGAGCGTCAGCCTTCAGGTTGTTCTTGCTGCCAAGTGTGTGGAGAACAGTGTCGGCGCAATACATATCAGCTGTGAATCCGATGATAACCTCATGTTCGCCGGCCGTAACCTTGTCGAAGGTGCTGGCTTCTGTCGCATCGCTACCATCGAACTGATAGAATTTGACGAGTGATGTTGAAACTTGGCTCTGCCCTGCAGTGCTTACCTTAACTTCAATCTTACCATACGACAGGTTGCCGTTCTTGTCATACGAGTAGCACTCCGGAACTACGAGATCTTCAATCGTATCGACAACGATTTGCGGATACTGTGCAGGAACGGTGAAGCTGAATGGCTTACTAAAGCATTTTCCCTGATCAAAGACAACTACGGTGTAATTGCCAGCCATAAGATGGTTGGAAAGTACAAACGCTGTGTCAACCGAAGTAGAAACTGTGTACGAGTTAACTTTTTTGCCTAAATCGTTTATGATTGTGTTCTTCTCACCGTCGAATTTGAATGCTGTGTACTTACGGTCGAATATATCACTTCCACCTTTCAACGAATTTATGACAATCTCACCATCGTTGGTTGTATAACAAGAGTTTACAATGGTGTTCGACACTGAGAATGTGATTGGAAGCGGTTGCGTCAATTTGATTGTGTCGAACTTGACGCACAACGAGTCATCGGTCACTTTAACCATATAGGTTCCAGCAGTCAAGTCGTCGATCACTGCTGTTGTGTCTTTCAACGCCACCACACCTTCGTCGGTCATCTTCTCCCATTGGTATTTGAAGTTTCCTCCATTGTTGCTGACAGCCGATATGGTAATCTCTCCATTATCGTCACCGTTGCAAAGCAGAACTCCTGTTACCTCCGATTTCACTTCGAATGCAGACTTGTCAACAACCTCAATCAGAGTATCGATCGTACATCCCAAGTCATCGACAACAGTCAATTTATACACGCCCGATGTCAAGTTGTCCTTGCGTACGCCGGTACCTATTTCCTCTCCATCGAACTTATAGGTATAAGTGAATGGCAAATAACCACCGAAATAGTCGTGAGCGATTGTGCTGTCGGCAGGCTCTAATACTGCAATTGCACCAATGGCATTGTAGCAGTTTGAGCTGTCAACAATAATAGAATCTGCTGGTATACGCAACTTGAATGTCGGCTCGCTAATCAATATGGTATCTTCGTGTGGGAGAACAATACTGGTATCGATTTGCCAAATCACGCAGCGATACGATGCTGCCGCCAAATCCGCGATGGTGAATTTGTTTCTCTCGGTATAATAACTTGTATCGACAGGCTCCATATTGTTATCCAACTTGACGAACATATATTCATACTTGGTTCTGTCATAACCACCTTTACCAGTAATGGATACCGAACCACCATTTGTACCTTTACATTTCACATCCTCAACAACATAATCGAATCCTACAGGGCGATATTCAACCTTGACTGTTGTGTCGATTCCGCAACCACCCATCTCATCAGTGACATACAGATTGTACTCACCTTCTTTACGATTTTTCAGGTTGGTTGTGTCGGCAAGGCTTGCAACATCACCTTCTTTGATTTCATTCCCTGGTGTCACAATAGTCCAATTGTAGGTTTTGTCGCCAGGGAGACCACCGGCAACCACCACTTTGATGTACCCGTTACCATTGCCGCTCACATCGGGGCTACTAACAACACTTACAATATGCAGTGTGCTGTCGCCAACTGCTTCAACAAGTTTTCCTCCGAAGCACTTGTTCTCAGTTTGAACCGTCACATATGTTTGCGCACCCAAGTTCCGCAACATGCTATCCGGTGCGTTGATGCTGTCGTTATCGCTCCACTTGACAATGTATGAGCCAACCGCACCGTCTTTATCGGTAACGTTGGATACCTTGACAATGGCATCCTCACGAGTGAGGCATGAAACGCTTCTGACAACGCTGAGTTCGAAATCAACCTTTCCGTTGTCTTTAACCGACAATGTGTCGTAAACCTCGCAACCGAATTTGTCTTTAGCAACTATTCTGTACTGGCCTGCGCCGATATCGCTTCTTTCAGCGCCAACTTTTACTATTGTAGGATCGGCCAACGAAATCCACTGATATGTGAAGACGTTGTTTTCAACACCACCTGTGGCTTCTGCCTTAACGCTAGCATTATCGACACCACAATCGGCTTCGCTCAACTGTTCAACAGCTAATTCAAGTATGCTGGTGGGTGATTCAACGGTTACTGTGGTTGAATCCTTACATTGGTTGGCGTCGGTTACAATCAGTTTGTACTCACCTGCGCCTACATTCGACAAGCTATTGGTGTTTCCACCCTCAATACCCTGCCATTCATAGCTCAGAGCACCTGTTCCGCCAATGACCGCAACTGAGAACGACGCGTTTTCATCGCCCAAGCACTTGATGCTGTCGGTGAATACCGGAGCTGCAAATTTGATGGTGTCAGGATCACGCACTTCAATATTGTCGAATGTGGCAGGGCACTTGGTAATATTATCGGTTACTGTTACCGAATAATATTTACCTGCAGCCAAACCGGTGCATACACTTGATGTCATTCCTTCTATCTCGACACCATTATTAAACCATTTGTAAGAATAATCTCCTGAACCATATGAAATGTCTTCAACAGAGATCGAACCTTCGTTTTTAGTCGCACACTTGTTGTCATCAACCACTACTTTTTCGATGGTAATTGAGTTCTCAGGCACAGTTGAAATGGTTGTATCGATTGAGCAACCTTTCACGTCATAGATCCTGAATTCCAATTTTTCGCTAGCACCGAGGCCCGATACTACAAATTCATCTTTTGCATCGTTTGGCATTATCTGCATCAACGGAAGATCTATGTCAGAGCTTAACAATTCAACATTATATGGTGCGCCGTTGCCTTCTATGAGTGTGAATTTCACCTGACCGTTAGCAACCTCTTCATCACACGATGTAGCTGCGGTTATTACCAATTCGGCATTAATTGAATCGGGAGCGAATATCGCAAGAGTGTCCACCTTCGATTGGCACTCGTTTTGGTCTATGGCATATACATAGTATGTGTCTTTGCCCACACCTGTTATGGTGTTTGCTGTTGATATGGTTTTTCCTTCACTTTCGTCGCTAGTCCAGTTGTACGAAATGTTACCTACGCCGCCGGCCGTTACCTCAACAGATGCTGAACCTGTCTTTGAGCCAAAGCACTCGATGTCCTGAACACTAGTGGCAATCTTAATTGTGTCAGGTGAGTACACGGTTACAGCGCCGGTTGCCTGGCAGCCAACCGCATCAGTTACTGTAACAGTCCAATCGCCTGCGCCAAGATATACATCGCTTCCTGTTTTCTCCGGATCGTTCCATACAAATTCGTTATATATGCCTGAGCCGCCCATCGGGTTTACAATCGCATGTGCGTCTTCAGAATCGAAACATCTTGTATACAAGCCCATCGGAACAATGTATTTCACTCTTCTTGGATTGGCAACAATGAATGTGTTGATGTCTTTTGAATCGAACATCACTGTTTGCAATTCACCTTTTCGGTTCACATCTGTAAACGATATGGTTGTTCTGTAAAGAGTACCCACCACATCACCAAACTCACTCTTGACTATCACTGACCAGCCGCCTTCTGCCGGATCTTTTCCAAAGATATTTGACCAACCGTTTGCGTCACTTACTTTGAACTGACCTACGAAAGGAGGTGTCTCATCTCTCAAATTCAGAACTTCCGACGATTCTGTTGTGAACGTCAAACCATTCATTTCCTTGTTACGCATTGAGCTACTGCCAGTGCCCACATCATTATAATGGTCGTACAGTTTCACGGTTGTTCCGTCGGGAGCCATCAAATGATACGACAGATAGGCAAAGTTTTGATGCTTAAGCCAAAGAGAAACTTCAATCTTGGTGCTTGCGCTAATGTCGAATGGTGACACGCTACCAATACCTACTGTGAACTCAGGATTGATGGTTACAACAATCTCGCTTGTGTCTGATTTTAAGCAAGTGCTGCTAAACGCGATCAAAGAAAGGGTAACCTGTCCAGCTGCTTTATCGGCCTCACTCGGAATGTAAGTAGGTTGAAGAATAGTATTCTTGTTATCGGCGAATTTACCAGTGCCGCTTGTCTTCCACAACAGATTGTCGCTGTTCAATGTATAGGCCAGTTCGCTGATTTTAAGCTCGGCTTCATAGCATATTACAGTGTCATTTCCTGCGTAAGCTACCGGATCGGGGATGAATACCACATCGGCAGTATCAGAAGCACTGCATTCTCCGTTTTTCTCTGTAAAGACAATTGAATATGTACCGCCTTCTCCTGAAATATCGGTAATTACAGCCTTGCTGTCATCATTAGCGTCAACCTCAATGCTTATGTTTGGATTGTTGTCTTCGCTACTCCAAAAACCTTGTGACGAGGTCATCGATTTTGTCGCAGTGAATTCTTTCGAAAGCCCGCAAGACTCGCCTCCCGCAAATGTCGGAGTCGGCTTTCTATACACAACAATGCTAATTGAATCATAAGGTGCCGGACATACTGATGCCAAAGGTGTTCCGGTTGCCATGATTTTATATTCATGCTTATCCTCGTTGGCTAGCAACGTAGGTTTGAATGACACGATTTCGCCGAATTTAGGATCGAATTCGCCCAAACCGCTGGAGATACTCCACGAAATGGATGTTTTGTCACATCCCGGAGCATCTGCCTTCATCTGATACTCACCATTGCTGCCTGTGCTGCACATGAAGGTGTCATCCTCAAGCGATGTCAGTTTGAGCTTGAGCTTTTCATCGAACCTGATGGTTACTGTCACAGGTGTTTGGTTGCTGCAATCGCCATTAGTTTCTGTGAAATTGAACTTATATTCACCAGCTTTGCTGACTTTGACATCAATTGTGGTATCGGTTATGTTGAGGAATGAAATATTCCCCGCGCCCGAAGCTTTGGTGAAGCTTTTAACTGAACCGGCAATTCCGTCAGTTATTTTTACTCTTGCAGAGTCACCGCAAACTGCTGCGGGAGCTGTCAGTTTCGGATTCGGAACTCTGTTGACTATTACCGTAGCAGAGTCTTTTGCGCTTTTGCCAGCACAAACACCCGATCCGGAAACCATGGCGTACACTTTGATGTTTTTTCCCTGGTCACTCTCGCTTGGGCTGTAAACGGTGGTCTTTCCTTTAACCGGAGAGCAAGTGCCTGCTTCACCGTTAGTTTCCCAGTTAATGACATTCACATTGCTGGTTGCTGTTATCGCAGAAATACCATCGCCACAAATCTCAGTATCGCTCACTGACACAATTTTCACTGTTGGTGGCATTGTGAACGCTATCTTCAGCTCTTTTTCGGTTTTTGCCGAGCAACCATTTGCTGCAGTCTCAATGGCGTAGAACCCATACGTTCCTGTATCGATTACCTTTATTTTAGCAGTAGCTGATTTATCGTTCTCGATTGTAACTTTCGATTTGTCGCCAGAGCCCTTTATCCATTCAACAGAGCTTCCGGTGGCAATACTAACTTGTACTTCCTTCTCATCGCCGCACAAATCATCGTCTGCAGTGATGAAAGACGGAGCCGGTGCCGGATTGACTGTAATGTCAACTGTTTCGAAATTGTCATCACAACTTCCATTGGCTTCATAAGTCAAAGTGATAGTCGCTGTACCCGTGAAACCGCTTTTGGGAATGAATCTCGGAGTTTTTAACTTTTTGTCAGAATCCGGTATCGTTCCGGCGGCAACCGGACAACTCCACTCGAATGATTTCACATTGTCGATTTTGGCTGTCAACGTCAGTGTGTCGTTGTTACAAACAGTAGTGTTTGTCTTATTAATCTCAACATCTGGCTCAGCATAAAAACTGATTTTGAATTCATCGCTATTGCCTTCGCACTCTCCCACTTTCTGTTTAAGGGTGAAGACATACGAACCGTCCTTTTCAACAGTGACTGTGTTGCCGGCAAACTTTGCCTTCGACGGGTTGCTGCCTGCCTGTAACCATTCGAAATCGCCCGTAGCCGGGTTAGTTCTAATTGTAAACGTATAACCGCATATGACTGTGTCATTCTTGGTTAAGATTTTTGGCTCTGGAATGGCATTGATTTTAAGTGTCATTGTATCGCCCTTTGCCGTACAACCTTCAAGCGGCTGTGCCAAGAACACAACTTGTGCGGAACCTGCATTTTCTTCCGTCATTGATGGATGGTAGACATTAGATGAATTTCTGGTCGTGTTGTCACCCGATGTGCTTTCTGTTCCCCAGCTGCCGGTTCCAAGTTTAATCCAGCTCACTCCGGTGCTGTTTTGTGCCACACCTGTCAAAGCGAATCCGTTGACATCTCCCTCACAATTCTCATCATCGCCTGTCAATGTTGCAATTGGTGCGGGACTTGATTGTACAAGAACCGTGTTTGCCGATGCTATACATTCATTATCATCCGTTACAATGATACTATATGTGCCTTGAGACAGATTACCAATAGTATTTTCATTGGTTCCGCCATATTGGGTTCCGTTTTTCTCTACTGCATAAGTGAAAGGTGACCTTCCGCCTTGCACTACTGAAACTGTTATTGATCCTGTTGCTTCGCCAGCACAGGTGTTTGCCGCCACACCCGATGATATGAACTGCTTCGGCTGATTATGGTAACTGTTATCGGGATCCGACTCATCATAATAATTGAAAGTGTTCTTTGTCTTACAGCCCAATTTGTCTTCCGCAATAACCGATATGGCAGCATCATAGGGGAAATTTTCTGCGTACTGGGTTACGCTATAATCGCCTGCAGTAAATTCTTTTTTCCACGTCCATTTGTAATCGCCATTTCCGCCCACGGTTGTTGCCTTCAATTGCACAATCGGCCCATGGTAGCATTTGGCACTATCCTTTACTTCTATCTTGACATCTAATTTTGGGGGAGCTGTAATGAAAAAAACTCCTGTTGCCGATCCTTCACTGCTTACAAAATCAACAGTGTAATCGCCAACAGACAGGTCTGTTATAGGCACCTCAGTTTGGTCTTTAGGTATGTTTCTTACACTCTTGTCATTATTTGCGACAAGAAATCCGTTTTCATCATGCCCGTACACTATTAAAGAATATGTGTTGGTAGCTCCACTTACAGAAATAATGGTCGAACCGTCATTGACTAAAGGATCATCATTCGGGTCTTCGTCCGGATCATCAACATGCAAGCCCTCCACATTACAAGAAACCGGTTTCTCATCATGAGACGTTAATGTAACATTCTTTGCCACGTTATCTCTATGCAGATTGCCATATTTAACATTTCCGACAGTCCTGACTGTTTTGTTGAAACCGCTCACCATGGTAATGTCGGCATTGCTTGCGTCGAACACCGAGTTGCTGTTGTTCAGAACGGCCACCCATTTGCTTTTAACAACTACGGCCGATGTACCCAAATCAACTTTTACAAGATTACTGCTGTTGGTTGTAAAATTGTTGCAGCTGATTCCGTAGTTGTTTGAATTCAACGATCCGGCATTGATGATGATGTCGCCATCTGTTGCCAGATCGGAAGCCAGGTTCCAATTGCCACCTTCGATAATAATGTTGCCCTCAAGCTTGGTCGGCAACTCCAGGGTTTGGTCGCCTGCGGCCGAGAGCACCAGTGCGCCACGCAGCTTGCCGAAATCGGCTTTACTGTCGACGCTGACCGAACCTTCAACCGTAAGGCTCTTCTTACCAGAAAAGACAAACTCGGCATCGGTGGCCGTTAGGCTGCCAATCACTACTGCATCTTTAAGCGTAACGGTGTTTTTGTCGCCGCTGAACGAGTTGGCGTCGAACACCACGCTTGTACCCGATTCGGGAACTGAAGCACCAGGCTCACCACCCGATACTGTTGACCAGTGGCTGTTATCGGCCCATTTGCCGCTACCACCTACCCAGAATCTCGTCTCCTGACCGAATAGTTGCACCGCAACTAATAAAATCGATACTATTAAAATTTGTCTCTTCATAACTTTATATTATTGAAGTGTTGCTATTTCCATTCTTCTTCCCGCACATTTGAGTACGAAAAGCGCATAAAAGTAATTTTTTTTGAAAACCACATTTTTTTGTTTTGATAATTCGCCAATAAACTTCGGTTAATATACTAAAATGAAGGTTAAAGCCGTTACCGCTGTTGCGGTGTTAGCGTCAATGGCTGGGCGTCTCGTCCGTCGTGACAATGGATTCGCCGGCAAACAAACGAACATTGATTCGAAAAAAAACAGGCGGCATATTTTTCATATGCCACCTGTTACCATCCCCCAAAAATGATTCCCTTGTATTATCCTATTCTGATGCCGACAAGCAGAACGTCGTCAGTCTGCTCGGCTGGCTGTTTTTGCGGATCGGCCTGACGCCACTGACTAAACGCGTCAGTGTATGTCTTCATCTGCTCGTCAAACGGTTTCTGACTGTTGTCAAGCAGCATCTCATACAGACGACGTCGTCCGAATTTCTGGTCATCGCCGATATTGTTGAACTGGTCGGTGATGCCGTCGCTATAGGCATAGAAGCAGTCGCCCGGCTCGATGTTGATGACGTGGTTTGTGAACTGCGCATCTTTGCCATAAACGCCGATATTCATTCGGTCGGAATCAATCTTGGTCAGATTGTTATCGCGCACCATTATGAGAGGCCGGCACGCACCTGAATACTGCAGTATCTGCCGCTCGCTGTCGATCAGCATTAGTGCCATGTCAATGCCGTCGAGCCCGCTCAAAGCGTTGTTGTCCTGACGCAGGGCCTTGCGCACGTTGACTCGCAAATTGTCGAGCAGATCACTGGCTTTCAGTTGCTGCGAGTTCATGTCGAAATTGGCCACAATGTCGTTCAACATTGATATGCCCAGCATGCTCATAAAAGCGCCCGGAACACCGTGGCCCGTGCAGTCGGCCACAACCAGAGCCTTGTACCGCCCTATTTTGATGGCCCAGTAGAAATCGCCGCTCACAATGTTGCACGGGCTGAACATTATCAAGCAATCGCCGAATATCTGTCGCATTATTTCAACATTCGGAATCACAGCCTCCTGGATGTGCTTGGCGTAGACAATACTGTCAGTAATGCTTTTGTTGGCAACGTTCAGCAGCTCGTTTTGCGACTGCAGCTCCTCTTTGGCCGCCACAAGCTGGTAGTTTTTCTCGTCGAGCATGTCGTTCTTCTTCCGAAGCATCTGGTTGAGTTTCTTTCGCCGCAAACTCGACACCATAATGATGATTGAAATGACAAACAGGCTCGAGATGATAACTATCATCAACATCTGCTGTCTCTTATACTGTTGCTCGTGCTCATACTCCTCAAGCGCCCGCTGGCGCAATTTCTGCTCGAAATCCATTCTGGTTTTCGACATTGCCACCTGCGAAGCCGCACCTTCGGTGCTGTTATCCATAAGCATATAGTATAGTTCTGAGAGGTAATGGTTAGCTTTGGAGTAATCACCCTTCTTCTCATAGAACTGCTGATATGCCGCATACAGGTCTTTTTTCACTTCCATACGAGGGTGCTCAATAGCCTCGAGCTCCTCAGCTCTTTTCAGATACACCAAAGCCGAATCGAGATTGCCTTTGCGCATCTGTGCCCGCCCTTGCAGCGTCACAACTCCTGACAGGTGCAGATTCAAATTATAGTCGTGCTGTAACTCAAACATCTGCTGACAATGCCGTTCGCACGAATCAAGAGCGGCTTGCAATTCCTTTCCTACACTTTTTTCGGCTATCTCCATATAAATCATTGCCTTGTAAATATGGAGCTGTTGCATTTCAATAACGCTAGGCAAAGGCAATGCAAGATTATAAGCTGTATCTATATGGCATTTGGCCAATTGCAGCATCTGCTCTGCTATCGAATCGCGGCGATGGCGTTTGAATCTGTTGACATTGATACGGGCGAGTCCAGTATGATCAGCTATCAGTCCGTATACATTGTTAATCGACTTATCGATATCCAACGCCTGCGTATAATAGTTAGTGGCACTCTGGTAGAACTGCACAAGTATGTTTATGTTTCCCAAATTCTGCAGAACCTGAGTGATGTGCGATGAATCGTTAAGCTCGCGGAATGCATCAAGACTGGTATGGTAATACTTTGACGCCTGATCGTACAACCCCTGCGCTGTCAGTATAGATGCCAACTGAGTGTTCATTCGCGCCAGATGCAACTTGTCGCCGATTTTCTCCCACAAATAAATGGCTTCCATGTTTAAATCGCGCGCATTGTCATAATCGCCCATCCAATAATAATAACGCGCCATATAGCTGTAACCGTGAGCCGTATATAATTGGTCATCACTCTTGATAGCCAGATCGAGCAGCAATGTGCAGTATTTCTTTGCCGAATCAAGATCGTAGCAATAGCGTGCTATATAATGCAATCCGGGTAACCTGTTGGGATCGTCCTCTGACATTGAATAAACCGATCGGCGGGTACTGTCGAGGTTTTTATACAGAACTGCCCAATTCAGACTGTCAGCATTTTGGGAACGTACAGGGCTTACCGCCGCCATCATAACGACACTCACCGCCAACGCCTCACAAAACCGTTTGATAAATGACTTCATAGTCCTGTCTTTTTTTTAATTAAATTAATGCGCCTATTTCTTGCAAATGCATTTCAACCGCAGCAATGCGTGCTTCTACGTAATTTTGTAACAATAGGTTATAAAAATATTACCGGTTTTGTCAATCGATTGATAAATACTGTTTCCATGTTTGACTAATTGCGGCTACCGTCATCAATCTACTGGCAAATAATATTCCGCACCTGCTACCCCTATCTCTCCTTTTTCAACTTATCATACTAAATTGTTTTTCGTTTGCGTTTAATACCTATATTCGAAAATGATTTCGAAATAGTGACTGACACAACATTTTTTAACGCATATAATTAAAATACATAATATTATGAATCAGAATCTATACTGCGTGATAATGGCCGGCGGCGCCGGAACGCGCTTTTGGCCGGTTAGCCGCTCATCGTACCCGAAACAATTCATCGATATTCTGGGCATTGGCAAATCGCTGCTGCAACTCACCTTTGAGCGTTTCACAAAGATTGTGCCGCCGCAGAATGTTTTCATCGTCACCAGTGCCGAGTATAAAGATTTGACACTCAAACAACTGCCGCAGATTACCGCATCGCAGATTCTGCTTGAGCCTGCACGTCGCAACACTGCGCCCTGCATCGCTTATGCCAACTTCCGCATCCAGCAGATAAACCCCGACGCCTGCATTGTTGTGGCGCCGTCGGACCA
>JAEEGL011027322.1_pt1 | contig 14071 bp, 14 predicted proteins | sample 9134231 | NCBI WGS metagenome assembly JAEEGL01 (sample SAMN16246548, study PRJNA631951) | gut metagenome | biome: gut microbiome; feature: rumen; material: fiber-attached | host: Bos | place: Iran: Karaj | collected 2018-10
CCTCCAAACATTTAGATAGACGGTTAGCCTCCCAGTTCGTCTAGCCCGACTAAAAGTCTAGTAGGCTAGATGTGGGTTAGATGTAGGTGTGGGTGGGTATGTGTAGACAAAAGTAAGAAGATTAGAAAACGAGGGGGGTCAACGCCGCACCGCCCGCTTTTTGGGGTACCCCCTCTCACAGAACCTAAACGGCACGGGTGCCCCATACACCGTCAATAAACCGTCTGAGCGGCCTCTACGCGCTTCTAAAGCGGTATCAGCGTGTATCAGACTACCTAACACTCTAAACACGTCTATGAGCTTTCTAGATGCCTCTACGTCGATTTGTCCCAAAATCCTTATGGCATAAGACTTTTCTGAATGTAGGTGGAAGTGTGGGTTTAAGACATGTAACCGCAGGTTACATAGTGGTTACATATTAGGTTACATGTCTCAAATCGCGGAAACGTAGCAATGGTGGGGGTTTCCCACACTAGGTTATATATGTTATATATTTCGGATCTACCACCTCTCTTCTTTAACTTATATTTTTTCTTTTTTTGATTTTTGATTTCTCTACTTCATAGTAAAAAAAGATATGTAACATATATAACCTAATTCGACTTTAGCCAGTATTGGCGCGGAAATCCCGATTTCGAGATATGTAACCTAATATGTAACCTATATGTAACCTAGAGGCGATGATCATGTAACCTGACAGGTGAACAGTTCACATAAACAAAAACCTGAAAATTAAATATAAATCATGCTTAGATAAATATCAATCGGGTTTTACTGTGACTAAAGTGTCAATCCATACGATATAATTTTTTTTGCTTCTTCGTCAAAAACATGTTCTGGAGTCCATATCTCTCCATGGCGCACAATTTCTGGCTCACCGATCTTTATGCCTCGTTGTCCCTCTGGTACGCCTAACACTCGATTAGCTACGCTCACCATAGACTCTGATACGGCTTTTATGCTGTCATAATCACCTTCGTCAACCATAAAAAATATGGCGTCATGGATCGTAGCAAAGGTGTGAATACCTTTCTTTTCCATCTCCACCGCCAAAGCGTGTAAGATAGCTGCACCCATAGCCTGAATGGGAAAGTTGAGTGGTGCGTTCATGGAGAGCTTTCGTGTATCTAAGGGTAGGATAGTGTGCCACCCTGTCTGTAACCACAGACACCGCTTTCTCCCCGTAGTCATCTGACTCTTTAAATACTCTCGAATCTGTGTGGAGCGGGGAAATATCTGTGTTTGTGTGGTGTACTGCATGGCTTTTACGACATGCAAGGGCTGTTTTACTTTTGAGGCCAATTTCTGCGCCCCTGCGCCATATCCTAAAGCGAGTGTATACGTCTTAAGCATGTCCCGCTGCTTTTTATAACGCTTTTTGAGGTCACTTAAGGGCAGTGCGTCAAAATCGGCTTTAGGGATAAGCCCTAACTCAACACCCATCCATAAATAAAGGTCTTTACTGTGATATAGCTCATCGTATCGCTTATCGTTAAAGACCATAGCCTGAATAAAAGTTTCTTCGGAGCTAAAATCCAGCTCTACAAGCCATTTACCCTCAGGCGGTTCTAAGACACAATACAGGGCTTTATACCATGCCGGGACAAACCCACGGCTTGCCTGTGGCTGACACCGCCCTGTACGAGCTGCAAAGGGTCTTAAGTACTCGTAACGTAATAAGCTATCCTCTCGGTCTAGGCTCTGTATCCATGATTTCTCGCCCTCTTGCTGTACCCCCTTTAAGCAGTTTGTCGCCTTAGATAGAGTGTAGTAGTCTGCTCCAAAACACCCACTCTCATGGTCGAACTCATCCTTTAACGCCTCACTGTCTAGTGATAGCTGTCCCGTAGCGGTCGTTTTCCACTGTCTAACCCCTCTCTCAGACAGGCATTTTTGCAAGTAGTCACGGCAAACGGAATCATTCCTATGCCATGTACCGGAGATACCCTTAATCTTCGTCAGCTCCCATATCTGCTCAACTTGCTTAGTCACAGTGGCCCACGTTCGGTTGCTCTTCCCCCTTATCGATTCTTGGAAGGCCAAAAGCATCTCACTCAAAGACTGATAAGATGCGTTTCGTACTGCCTCTGGTACATACTTCGTCACGGTCTTCGTTGCACTCTCTATAGGCTTAAAGGTGAAAGAGCCTGGGTATTTCTCAACAAAATTTCTCGCAAGCTCATCACAGTACTTAGCTGCACCTCTTCGTACAGCTTCCAGTCGCTCTATGCTAACGGGTATGCCACGATGTGATATAGCTGTAAATGCCTTTAAGGAATCCATCAGACTAAATATTTGAGCTTCAAAAGAGGGCATCTCATCTCTATGGCCTCTGAACTGAGGGGCAAAGATAATCGTCTTATCAGACTTCATACGTGCCTCAAGTCTTATCCATAACGCCTCAGCAAGTGGTATCAAGTCCCGTACATCCTCTAGGCAGTAGGCCATGATCTCATCCTCGTAGCCCTCTGTGGTATCAGTGATACACAGCTGTCTCATGGCCTCTTTATGCTCGGAATCCCTTGAGATGTCTAGGATGTCTTTTAATGCGGATACCAACTCTTGTGAGCTCTTGAACTTCTCCCAGTCCGGGCCTTGAACATTCACTTTTAGGCGATATAGAAGCCATGTGTCTAGCCATGGATAATGCGTGATGTCCGCTCCTAACCGCTTAAACGCTGTCCACTCAGCGTTGTAAAAAAAATTGACGAAAATAGGGTCTGGAATGCCTAGTCTTTTAGCCGCCTCATCCAATATGTCCGGACACGAATCCTCTGTAAACCATTTAACCCATGACCTCCCATCACATGTACAGAACGCTGCACAAAAGACCTTGTGAATAAACGTCTCTCGTTCTATGGCTGTATGACCATCTGGGGAAAGAATCGACTGATACTCAGTGTCTACGGCGATCATCCGCCCCTTTAAGCTCTCAAAATCGCACATTTAAACGCTCCTAAAATTGATCGTCCAGACCAGAGTTATTGGATAAAATTTTCACTTTAAGCCCTTTAAAATAGTGGACGTTATGCGCGTTTATGTGTTGTGCCTTCCCTTCACTGATCATCCACTCTTTAAACCCTTTAAAGCCTTTATCCCAGAGGATATGTGCTGTTTTTATACCTAAGGCATCTGCGGCAAATTTAGCATCCATGCTTTTAGCTTGGTGTGTAATGGGGTCGGGCTCTATGGCGTTCATTAAAGCCTTTGCCACTTCAGCTCTTTTTATCTTTGAGTCTGGGTCATACTCAAATATGGCATTAAAGAGGCATTCGTACCACTCAGCCTCATCATCACTGGCATCCTCCCCAAAGCGAACAGCAAACCTGTTGTTTCCTGTACCCTCTATCGCCCGTCTTTCTATACCCCTGCGCTCTCTTTCTGAAGCGTCTAGTAGGTTTAAATGCCCCTCCATTATCTCATCAAAATCGGAGTCAGAGACTACCATAAGTCTGTCTGGCATAAATAAGCCCAGTGAGTCTCCACTCGGTGTTTTCAGAGCTTTGTAATATGCTACTGTGTCACATACCCACTGTAGAAATTCGACTCGCTGAGTGAGGCATGATGCCACTATTTCTTCTTCTTGTCTCGCCGTTCGTGGATTATACGCTTTTTGGCAGGCTATAGGTAGTAAACGGCTTACCTGAGCATCACCACCAACAGAGCAGAGGTTGTTTGTAGTCATCATAAGACGCGTATGCTCTGGACGCCAATCAAAAGGCATACTGTACATCTTCTTCATAGGGATGGTATCCCCACCTGTAAGACTTTTAAAGAACGAGTGTGAAAAGACAATAGAGGGAATCGCAACCTCTGGCATTGCTACCAACGGTGCGTTTAAGGCGTTATAAGTATGTGTTGGACTGTCTAACTTTGCCGCATCTATCGTGCGTTCCTCTAAGCCAAGAGCTGTAAAAATTATTTTTATCAGAATTGACTTTCCATCTTTTCCACTACCTCCCAATACAAGGCATTGCCTACATGATGTCCCCGCTACTAAAACTCTATATAGGAAGTTTGCAAGCCTAAGTAGAGACATCTTTGGATCACTTTCAAAGAGGCAGAACTCGCCATTATCGCCATAAAAGAATCTCTTAAATTCGCTAGGAAGTTCCGGGGCTGTATCTCCTTCCTCAGCCCTCTTTTTCCCTGCAAGTCCCAGACGGTCTACACTCCATCCATCTCCCGCGAGAGGTATGCAAGACAACCCCTCACCGGGAACGTTTGAAAACTGGGGGACATAGGGCACATCCTCTATAGACAACTCATAAAGTAGGCTTTTAGAAAGTGCCTCTCGCCATTTTTCTCTACAAGATGACCTGTCAGTCCCTCCCGTACTGCATTCAACCATATAACAGTCAAACTTCGATACAGCTTTCCCGTCTATAATTTCCGTCCTTGTTCGCCGTGTTAGTACAGCATGTCTCAATAGACACTGGGGGACAAAGGCCATTAAACGCTCATCAAATGATATTTCAGGCAGCCCATCAGAGGCGGTGGGTTTATCCGTTTCATACTGATATGCTATCGCCTCTATATCCCTTAAAATTTGAGAAATTTTAGTGTCATTCGTTTGATAAAAAACCTCCCAAAAGTCTGTGTCTCCCTGCGGTATTGTTCCCCATTTCTCATCACGTGGAATTACAGTCGCCTCTTTATCGGAGACCCAATATAGAAGCTCACTACCCCCAGCTCCATTCTTGCGTAAATGTGTGTAGAGAAAGTCTCGGTCAGCCTCTGTAACCGTCCGGCATTTATACCTTGCTACTAAAGGGTACGTTTCATAGCTGTACTTAGTACTAGGACTGTGAAGAGCCATGGTAGCAGCTGTCATTATTTCAGCCCTAGCAGTTGCCCGGTTATTCAATATCTCAGTATTTAGTGTCCCTACCTTCACTATATAGGCTAGAATCACTGAAATGCTTTGGTACATAGCAGACAACGCACTATACGCCTTTAACCACGCCTCTATCATAGAGACAGTGACAGATACGCTCTCTGTCTTTTGAGTTGCGGCATTTAGTGTAGTAGCTATAAGACCAGTAGGCTGATCCCCCGCCGTTTTTCTCTTTTTTGTCACAGCATCAAGCGCTGTTTGGGCTTGTCTCTCTGCGGCTCTGGCACATGTAAGACTGAATGTTCCCCCGCAACAAGAGCATATTTTTTCTAAAAAATCTGATAGTCCACTTTCAATAGAAGCGGCAGTAGAAAATTGTGGTGCGGGGGACGGGTCTAAATCGGCGATAAACACAGGTTTCTTAGACATACTCACCCCCAATATCTTTAAAAGCATAGTTTTTCATAGTATAATCCCTTGACTAATAAAATGACGTATGCTATCAAAGGGTTTGCATAATCCCCTTGATGCAACCAAAATCAAATAATGGGGTTCAGGAAACCTGAACCCCTTTTTTATTTAATAAAACTAATACTTAAAAAGTGTCCCGCATCACATCTTCCATGCCGTCAGACGTGGGGTTGATTACTGTCAGCCCTTTTACATGCTCGCAGTCTGATACAGATGGTATCTTGATAAACTTGCCACACACTTTCTCAATATCCACAGGTTCAAGCGCCGGTAGATTAGAAATGCCTTTATATTTGGGCGTTTCGCCAGATAAAGCATCTATATACGCCCAAGATTTCCCGCCATTCTCTTTTATGGCCATTCTCGCCCTGCACGGCTTTCCTACTAAAGCACGGATATCTGAAAGTCCTGCGGCATCAATCTTAGCTCTAAGTGCTTCATCAGTATCTGAACATCTTAATAGCCCTTGCATGATACGAGCATATGTCGCCCTTGAGCCCAAAACATACCCGTCCAAACTCATAAAGAGTGAGCGATAGACAGGTTTATCATTATTATCCTTAATCAATACAAGTAGTGCCATACCCCGCTTTACTGTCCCCTGATACTCTTTTTCGGCGTTCCAAATCCCTAGAATCTGTGCGGGATACTCTATGCCGTGGTCAAAATCAACGTGAGTAGATGGGCTAGATACGGTGTGAAGGTCAAATGCTGTGAACATAAAATTTTCCTTTATAAAAAAAGATGTTAATGGGCGGCCCATCGCCCAGAATTTTCTAAAATTGCTAAATAAATTTTATACATTAGCCACAAAAAGATAGAGATTTTAGTCTTTAATTCACCTCCTATTTGATTTTCTCAGATAGATGGGAAAGTTGCCTCAGACAGATGCTGAAGGTCGGTCGCTATCATTTCGACCAAGATAGCGAACGCCCCAGCATCAGCTGACTTCACGTTATTAGGAAGGTGATATGTAGGTGCAACATACGCAGGGTCAACTCGCTTATGCAGATCCACCATACCTACATGAATGTGCTCCAGTGCTTCCATCAAAATACCACTCTCAGTTTTCGTCATTTTAAAGTCTCCTATGTGTTTGTAGAAGGGCACCATGCCCCCTCTAATTTATATATACCCGCAAGGGTTTAAAAAACGAAAAAGAAATCAGCAAATTTTTTTACGTCCAACTGTACTGTTTAATAAAATCCTCTAGTTTAGAGTATTCCTTGCCTTTTATTCGGATAAAGTCGCCTTCAGGATAAATAGTCGGCCCTTTGGCGTTCCATTCTACGATGTAGAACTCCGATTTTTTTGTAAGGGGTGCTCCTACAAACATCGCTCTAAAAGCATCGTCCTGCTTTGCCTTTAAAATATAGGAGCTTTTTTCTGGTAAGTTTACACGCGTGTAGATGTTTATAAAATCCCACCAATTATTAAATTTATAGTCGAACCACCCAGCTACTCTGCCTTCATTGACCATCAGAATTTTCATATTTATTCCTCCCAGTTGTCAACGTCGAACGTAGCAAGGTATTTGTCCTGCATCCATTCCGGCACCATGTCGTTCGCGACCAAATAAAGGCCATATTCAGGATCCATATCCTGTAAATCCTCATACGTCCGGACACCCAATCTGTAACACTGATGTCGGTCAAAATTCTCAGCCATATCTGCCTCCTAAAAATGTCTGTAGAGAGGTGTAGCACCTCTCTACTTTTTATATACTGTTCACACTTTCAAATTTGAAAGAGAAATCAGCATATTTTTTAATCTCTGATTTGAACGTCAAATGGCGGCATAACCGTCAAATAGTGTGATACGAGTTCTGGTATATTTCCTAGAACTCTGGCCAGTTCTTCCCTCGAATAAATGTCCAATATTTTTAAAAATTGGTCGAATGTGAAATCTTTGCCCATCACATCTCGAAACTCCAAAAATCTTGTTTTCAGATAAATTGGATCTTCGAGATGATGTCGAAAAGATTCTGTAAATTTGTTTCCGTCACGATACCAATCCATTTTTTGTCTCCTTATATCTAAGTTAATGAGGTGGCCAAACTCTCCACCTCTTGTTTCTGTAAAAAACTCTCTCATAAATTATGAGTCTCCTAAAAGTAAATCTGGTCGGCGCTGTTCGTGAGAATCGCGCCGATTTTTTTATGTTTTCTTTCTGTCCAGAAAAGCCGCTACAGCTTCTATACCACACCAACACTCGATGTCGTCATCAGCCACATAGTCATCTGCCCATGGATTAACCGCGTATATATCGTTGTATAACCGAATAAAGTGCGGTGGTGAGTAGTACCCTATGTCGCAGAACTCATGATCTTTGCGGCGAAAGATCACGTCCTGCGCCGTGTTGGGCCGCTCTGGTAGGGAGTGCCAGTGGATCATATCATATCCTCCTCATACTCAACGCGCCCGCTACGCATATAGTCACGCACACCCATCAGCCAAATCTCGCCCCACTCGGTCTTGTCTTCGATGATGAGATCACGGCACATATCCCCCGTACACCCGCAGCACCAAACATCGATGTCTGGGTCTATACGGCTTAAGCACTCAATTAAATCCTTGCACTTCATGGCACCTGTTTCCTTATATGCGCTAGCCACTCCATGTCGTGCACCATATATTCACGAAGAACGCGCTTAATCAGCGAAGAGGTATTGTAGCCGCATTCCCTCTTATACAACAGCCATTCGCGGACATCCCCGTCGGCTAAGAAATTAAACGATTTCTTAATCTCTTTATTTTTCGGCTCAAGTTCAGGTGCAGGTTTAGGCGTTTCCACTGGCTCAACCACCACAGGCTCAGGCTCAACCACTACCGGAGCGGGTGTAGGTTCATGTACCACAACAGGTGCGGGTGTAGGCTCTGGCACCGGTTCCGGTTCAGTTTGCGTAGCGCCGTACTCAGCCCTCCAGTTATCAGGTGCATACTGAATTACAAATTCATTTTGTTTCTGTTCCTTCCGCCGCGCCTCAGAAAGAATGAAATCATTCATTCTTTCGCGCTCTTCCTGAGCCATTGCCCGCAGCTTCTCGCGATAATCGACACTACTCATCGTCGGCCTCCCCTTCTTCATCATATTCTTCATCTTCATCTTCATTGGTTTCATAGGTGTCCAAATCAAAGCATTCATCGCAGAGGTTCATATACGCCTGAGCCATAGCTATGATGACATCACAAACACCTTTACTCTTTTCAAAGACGCCAAATCGAATTTGGCCCATATCTTCAAGGCGGTAATCCGGGTCTACATCAAGGTGCGGCACCCCCTCTTCACCGTACCATTCAAGGCGCTCCACAAATTTGTCATCCAAAGAAACCGTAAATTTTTTCATCGTTGCACTCCCTATAAATGCCAAAATTGGCTTGTTTGCTCATGTAGAGAGCTTATCTATGGCTCTCTAATAATATATACTAATCGACTTTTCTTATCTGAAAGAGAATCTGTAAAAAATTTTTAGGTGCTTCTTTCCCGCATGAAGGCTTGATCAACATCATCTTGTGTAACCGACGTGTAGACCCCTAAAAGCACGGCGTCTGAGCAGTCAAGTATCGCACTCGCCGTCTTAATGGGTACGCCGCTACGGGTGAGATTCGTTGCCTTTAGGTGTCTGAAGCTGTGTGGGCTTAAGCGTTCACCGTTTTCATCTCGACAGAAAAATCTTTTCATACGACCCTTAAGTCGTTCGCTATGTTTTGTGCTAAATAGAGTAGTATCATTTGATACACACTTATCAATACACTTTTTCCACAGTTTCCTAATTTTTCTGTCTGTAATTAAAATTTTGACGCTGTAGCGTCTCGCTTTCTTAACATTATATAATGACAACCGCCATTCAGCATCCATATCACATGGTCGGATCTGTTCCACCGTTGAACATCGGGCACCTGTCTCCATCATTATATAGAGATAAAGCAGGTCAAGGTCGGAGTCTGGGAAATGGGCAACGTATGCCACGAAGTCTTTAAGCTCTTCAGCAGTCGGTATCCTATGACGTGCTTCTCCTCTAGGTATGGTTACACCATCCACCGGATTCGTAAGGTTCAAGCCGTATTTCGAGTTTGCCCAAGTGTAAAAGCCCTTGATTGCCTTAAGTTTGGTCTTTAGCGTTCCGGCTTTGTAACCGCTCCGAAGCAGACCGTCCATAGCGGCTTGGTTGGCCTTATCGTTCAAATCAAAGCCTTTTAAGGCATTCTTCATCATTAAAGCGGTGTTTGGCTTAAGCCGTCGTTCCAGTGTGTACCTACTCAGAATCTCAGCCATCTGAGGCATCCCCGCCCGGTCAACCTCAGCCTTGATCTGACCATGCACCTCTTCCACCGCTTTCACAAACTCAGTGTTGGAGGTGTTCGGCGGTAGGCATAGACGCCTTGACCGTCGCTCACCATCGATGGTGAGCGATACGTCATACACCTCAGCCTCTGCGGTGACTGACCTGAGATAGACACCTTTGATTTTTGGCCGCTTGGTGCGAACAGCACACACCTTAGCCTTAGCGGCATCTGCTTTGCTTTTTCTCATTTTTTCGTCTCCTATCTGCACGAAAATTTTTACGAAAAAATCTCTTAAAAGGCTCCGAAAATGGATTTTTTAAAAACCCTTACGAAGCCTATGGTGTAGATAGGAAGCCCATATTATAAGCAACCGTATTGCTTACTCATTGCCGCAGGCAAAAGGCGCGCAAATCAAAAGAAATCAAAAGGAGGCGTTATGATAGGCGCAATCATTGGGGATATTGTTGGCAGTCCGTATGAATTTGATCATCGGAACATCAAGACGAAGGATTTTCCATTGTTTTCGGCGCAGTCGGAGTTTACGGACGATACGGTGATGACGGTTGCCGTGGCGGAGGCATTGCTGAGCGTGGGGCCGATGGCGAGTCTGGATGATATCCGGGCTGCGGTCGTTGGCAGAATGCAGGTGTGGGGGCTGCGTTATCCCAATGCGGGGTATGGCGTGCGGTTTATTGACTGGTTATGTAAGCGGCATCCGCAGCCATATAATTCGTGGGGGAATGGATCGGCGATGCGCGTGTCGAGCGTTGGCTGGCTGTACGATTCGCTGGAGCGAACGCTGGATGTGGCGAAGGCGACGGCTGATGTGACGCACAATCATCCCGAGGGGATTAAGGGGGCGCAGGCAACGGCGGCTGCCATCTATCTGGCCCGCAATGGCAAAGATAGAACCGGGATTCGTACATATATCGAAAAAACATTTGGATATGATTTTTCGCGGACGTGCGATGAGATTCGGCCTGGCTATCATCATGTCGAATCGTGTCAGGAAACGGTTCCCGAAGCATTGACGGCGGTTTGGGAAGGCAAGGATTTTGAGGATACCATTCGTCTTGCAGTTTCTTTGGGCGGCGATTCGGATACATTGACGTGTATCGCCGGCGGCGTTGCCGAAGCGATATGGGGCGTTCCAGAAGATATTAAATCGCAGGCTTTGGCGCGGCTGCCGGATGAGATTAAGGCTGTGTATGAAGATTTTTTGAGGGGTACGGCTGTGTGAGAGCGTTCTCTCAACACAAGCGCCGTACTCAATTCGTCGTTTCGGTGTCTATTTTACGGTTTTTTGCAGCGCGGGTCGCAGGATGACGTAGAAATCCTTGCCGTAGAGGCTGGGAAGGTCACCGAAACGATCATACAAGTCTTTTATACCAATGCGTTCGCCTTTTTTTTCGATAAAATCTTTAGTTGCCGGCGGGATGATGCCATCTTTTACCAGAAACGTGCGCAATTCGCATTCTTCGTCGGAGTCTTCTGGATTTATGCAATTGAGGCCCTGGAATTTGCCGTCCAGATACAGATATGCATAAGTGCCATCTTCATCTGAGACGTGGACTTTGCCCGGACCAAGCTGGGTGCAGTCGCTATCCAGGCATGCATTCTTCATGTAGGTATTATCCAGTGTATTGGCATAGATTAGGATATCGCCATCACGGAGCGTGTCGGGGTAAACGATATTTTCGCGTTCGGTTCTTGAATCGGGTTTATCATACCAGTCTTCAAAAAGCAGTCTTTCATATCTGTAGGCGAATCCAACATCACTGTCGTAGAGGCTTTCGTGTGCTTTGTTAAATGCGTCAGTTTCGTTATCGTAATCGTCGTTGTATCTTGTGAGGACGCCGCCGTAATAATGGTTGAACACGATGCTGGCGAGTGCGTGATTTCGGTTGAGTTGTAAAGCATTGTGAGCATCGGAATTGGTGATATTTTCGAAATACCGGTTATATAGCAACGCAGTATTTGTTGCTTCATCATAGCTGGGATTATCTATATCGAAGTATGGGATCCTGTCTGCATATCTTGCGAAGAAGTTTTCTACTTTCTTTGAGTCGCTGAACGCATTTGGTCTGTCTATGTCGAGATAGAGGGCACCAAGCTTTAAATCCGTGAGCGGCAAATCATAAGCGATTTCTTTATAGGCATTCTGGATGAGTTCCAGACCATCGGTGCTAGTTTTTGAAAGCTTCTGGAATGATTCTTTTAGAATATCGATTTCGGTTTGAGAGAGAGACCATGCGATAACATTTTTGATGGCAGCGGTCGGTATCTGGGCGACCATACCTGCGGAAGAGAGGGTTTTTCCAATGATATCCGAACTTTCTTTGGCTTTGATGGTGTATTGAATGATATGTTTTTTTCCTGCTTCGATTTCGGGGATGAACCAGGTGAGTGTGCTGCCGTATTCATCGGCATCCTTGAGGTCCGATGAGACCGTATGGAAGAGTGAGCCACCGCCGGCGTTTACGAGTTCTGCATATTTCGACAGGTATTCTTTGATATAAAGATCTTTATATGCAGTGTCGCTATGATTGGTGATTTGAATTGTATAGGTCATCTGACCACCGGGTTCGATGGTGCTTCCGGCGTGAATATCGACTGTTTTCTGGATGTCGATACCGCGATACTGCATTCGGCACCAGGCTGCATCCTGGATACTATAATCTTCTTGTGTCACCACATACTGATTGTCTGTGCCCACCGTGAGTGGATCGGCGTGATTGTATTTGGTTTGCTGTCTGGCATTTATGGCGGGACGCAAAACGGTGATTTGCGCGATACTACTCATTGACGTGTTGCCCAGTTTTTGTTGGGCATCGTCCCAGTATTCAGAGTAGAGCACAGTGCCTTCTGTGACGCCGGTCTGGGGATTGAGGTTGTTTTCCCAGTGTGTGCGTCTGATATGGATCATCTTTGTGTTGACTTCTCTTTCGACGATAAAATTCGTCTCATGTCCCGATGAATGCAGAATGTGGGCATTGGGTAATCCGGTCTCTTTATCTGTGAAAAGATCATGGACGAACACGGAATGGCCGCCACCGTCTTTAAGCTGAATGGTGATCACGTCTCCAGCCTGTATGTCGTTTTCCTCGAAGAAAGATTTTCGATATTCGTGCTGGTAGTCTTTATTTAACAGTTTGTCTCCCTCAAATTTTTCATAATAGATGACATCGGGAAATTCGCGTTCACCGAGATGGGCGGATGCGTAGTTTTGATACTGACCAGTAACCGGGAAGAGTTTAATGTTGAGTGCCTGATAATAGACCGCATAGACAAATGAGGTACAGACGAGATAGTTCATCTGATCGGGCGTGACAGATTCGGGCGGATAATATTGCCCGCGCATATAGGTTTCGTATTGCAGATCGTGGCCTTTGCGATAGTAGGCCATGGCGGTTTCCTGCAGTGCCAGCTGTATCTTTTGGTAGGTATCAAGATCTGCCATTTCCGGGCTTGTGATGCATGCTTCGTGGGGGCGGTCGAAGATTTCTCCGCAATTGCAGATTGGAATGCATTTGCCGAGATCCTCGTCGTAGAGCTGATCGATTGGGCAGTAGTGCGCATCGACGCATACTTTATTCTGGGGATCGTAGAGCTGACCATTATCGCAATGCGGCATTGGGTTATCAATGCATTCGCCGTGTTCACCCTTTGACGGGTCAAAGAGCTGTCCATCTTGGCATATCGGCATTGGATTATCTATGCATTCGCCATTCTCGCCCTTTGACGGATCGAAGAGCTGTCCTTCTTCGCATTGCGGCATTGGATTATCCACGCATTCGCCATTTTCGCCTTTGGACGGGTCAAACAGCTGTCCTTCGTCACATTTGGGGGCTTGCGGCGTGACGCATTTTTCCAGGTGTGTGTCGTAGAGCTGATTGCCTTCGCATTTGGGCAAGCTGGCGGAACCATTGGCGTCTGGCATCGGGATGGGTTCGATTTTGCCTTCGTCACTGCAGCTGCAGGTGAAGAGTGTGGCCAGGCTGAAGCACAGAATTCGGGTGAAGTTCTTATTCATTTGGGCGCTCCTTGATGATAATGGTGATGCATAACAGGTGTGTATGCAAAGTTGCGGGTGGAATTATAGCAAGGCGATTGGGCAGAGTAAATCAGAACCATGATCGGTGTGAGGCACTGTATTTGATATCGAAACCGAATTCTTCGGGGATTGTGGGGATTTCGGTGGACTGAATATTTGTGATTTCGATGCCGTAGCTGTTCTGTTCGACAGCTGGGAGCAAACGTTCGATATCGTTGGGTTCGCCCTGGACTTCGAGTTCGACGCGGCCGTCGGGGAGATTTCGGACCCATCCGGTGAGATTGAGTGCTGCGGCAGTTCGTGCGGCACGTCGTCTGAATCCGACGCCCTGGACATAGCCTTTGACGATGTAGTGGATGCGTTTCATGGATTGCGAATTATAAAGCTGTGTTGAACCTGCGTGGATATAGCTATTTAACGAAG
>JAEEGL011112542.1_pt1 | contig 14071 bp, 13 predicted proteins | sample 9134231 | NCBI WGS metagenome assembly JAEEGL01 (sample SAMN16246548, study PRJNA631951) | gut metagenome | biome: gut microbiome; feature: rumen; material: fiber-attached | host: Bos | place: Iran: Karaj | collected 2018-10
AAATTTTTTTATTAAAAATAAATATAATTATATTTTTTATTATTTTTATTTTTAATTCTTTTATTATTTTTTTTTTTTAGGATGTTGGGGGATGGGGGATTGGTGATTGGGGATTGGGGATTGGGGATTGGGCCCAATCCCCAATCCCCAATGCCCAATCCCCAATCCCCAATTTTTAAATGTAAATATTTTACTTAATTATTCAAATGAAAATCCTAAAAAAATAATATAATAAGAGAATTAAATATAAAAATAATAAAAATTATAATTATATTTATTTCAATTAAAATAAATTTTAATAAAAAAAAAATATTTTTTTAAAAATATGTTTGAAAATGATAACAAAGGTTTATATGATAATTACTCAATGGCAGGAAGAGACTCAGCAGAAAAATATGGTATAACAAGAAAGAAATTATTAGAAAAGAATAAAAAAAGAAATTCTAAATATTATTATTCTATATTTAACGAATCTTCAAATAATAATATAAATAATAAAACAGAAGATGACCTTCAAGAAAAAATAGATATATTTGAAATAAAATCTCCATTAAATAAATCAAAAAGTGAAAAATCAAATTTAATATTATCAAAAATGTTAAACAATGAAAAATATAGATATCATAATTATAATATAAAGAGAACAATGGAATTAAAAAAAAAAGAATTAAAAAATAAATATTTAGAAGAAGGACCTTCATTAAGTAAATATTCTCCTAAAATGGATTATATTTGGTCAAGAAGTTTATCAGGTCCTAAATGGAAAACTTTATCTTCAAGAAAATTTAAATATGTTGAAAATAATTGGGAAATATGTGATATGCCTAAAATATATAATGATGATAATAAATGTTTGGTTAATATGCAAAAACAAACTATGAGATTTGGTATTCCTTTATATAATGATGTTAGAATTAGATGTGAAAAAAAATTCATTCCTCCTTTGAAAAATAGAAATAGTAATTTCAATATTAAAAAAAAAATTTTAATGAAACAAAATAAAAGTACAATAAATATATTTAAAAAAAATACAAATAATTTGTCTCAGATTCCGAATAGTAATAATTCAAATAGTGTAAATAAAAGTTCGTTAAATATAAATAATTACTCATATTCAAGTTTAAAAAAAAATAAAGTGAAATTAATTCCAGATTTTAAAAAATCAATGAGTAGATTAAAATCAGATAAAACATTAAAAAAAGAAATAATAGAATCTCCAAGTTTAAAACCAAATTATTCTTATATTCAAGAAAGACCAATAATGATGGTATTATATGATAAAAATATATATAAGAAAAAAAAGAAAGATTTTAAAGGAATGGATACTTCAATATTATATGATATAAATAAAGTATATAATAAATATAATAATCATAAAGAAGTTTCAGTTCCTTTATTTAAAGATATGATAAGTAGAGAAAATGATAATAATGATTCTATTCCTTCTTATATGAAAGGTGTTTTTAATAAAATTTCTACTTTTTGTATTACTAATAAATCTTTAGAAATGAATCATTTTTCTCAAGGGAGATTTTTAGATTATTTTAATAATCCTTTATTCCAAAAGAAAAGCTTTAATAAAATTATCAATTTATCTTTGTTAAATAATAATAATAAAAGTAATGAAAATTGTCAAAAGGATAAAGAGTGTAAAATTCCTAAGTTTAATAAACATTTTTTGAAAACTATTAATTTTTATAAAATGAATTTTGATAATTTAGACAACGAAAGTGATTTAAGAAAGTTTGATAATGTTACTTATAAAACTATTAAAAAAAATTGCTATTTAAGTAAAGATGATTTTAAATATAAAAATTTTTATGATATGGCTGAATGTGTTTATGATTGAATTATTTTATTCTATTTTTAAGTATTTTTTTTTATAATATTCAAAAATATATTTTCTTTTATAATATAATTTTTATTCAATTAAATATTTTTATTTGAGTTTTATTTAAATAATATATTATTTAATATTATTTTATTTATATTAAAAAATGAGTTTATTACCTTTAAAGACAAAATTCAAAGAAAGAAGAAAATTAAATTTATTGAATTATAATATTAAACCAATAAATATTAAAGAATATTTTAATTTATTTCCTTCATATAATACTCATAAAAAGCAAATAATATCAATTTTAACACCAACAATGTATGATAAGAATTTTAATAATATAAGAATAAATAATGATACTTTAGATTCTTCGACATTATTTTCTTCTTTTAGAAAATATAAATCTAATTCAACTATTAGTATTCATAATAATAATAATATTAATAACAATAACAATAATAATAGCAATATTAACAATAATAAAAGTTTAAATTTAATATCTTTAAAAAAACACAATTTTATATTTAACGAAAAGAATTTAAAGAAAAAATTAGAAAATTTATATAAAGATATATTTAAAGATGAAAATAAAATATTTAAAAAACAAAAGATTGAATTAAATAATAAATATAATTTAATTTATTCAGATAATGAAGATGAATATAGAGAAAGATTACAAAAATTGAATAAATATAAATTAAGTAAAGGACATAATTTAATTCATGATTATTCAATTGATAATTTTGCAGGTAAAGTAAAAAAAAAGGTTGAAACTTTAAAAAATAAAATTAAATATATGAAAAGTGTTATTGATTATTCTTATCCTATTATAGTTTCTGAAAAAAATAAAGTAAAATCATCAAATAATAAACTTAATTCTGTTAAATCATGTCCTACTTATTTGGAAATTGAGAAAAAAAGAAATGAAATTAATCAAAAATTTAGAAATTATATTTCTAATTCTATTAATATTACAAATTTTAAAGAATATAAATAAAAGAAGAAAGGATTTTATCAATTTTTTAATAAAGATAATTATATATATAATTTTTTTTTATCATAATTTTTTTTAAATTATTATTTAATAAAAAAAAATTTTTAATAATATGCTAAAAAAATTTAATAAAGAGAAATTCAATAAATTTTTTTATAAACCTGAATTAAAAAAAGATAATTCAAAAATAATAATAAAAAGAAAATTAATTAATAATAATTTTCCAATATCAAAGACTTTTGAAACAAATAATACAATTTTAAATAAAAGTAAAGGAAAAATAAAAAAAGAAACAATTAAAAATAATAATAATATACCCCTTAGATTTCTTCCTTTAATTAAGACACAAATAAAAAAAAAAATTCCAAATTTAATAAAAAAACAAGTTAAATTAGAAAGAATATATAAAGATGTTTATAAAATTGATAAAGAATTAAATAAAGTTAAAAGAAATAATAGTGTTGCTTTAGAAAAAGATTTTTCTTTAATTGATTATCAAGAAAAATTAATTCATATATTTGGAAAAAAAAATTTCAGAGTTTATCAAGATGGAACTATTGCTCAATTAAGGAAAAATTTTATAAGAATTAATAATTACTCTTTTGGATTTAATAATAGAATTAATAAAAATAATTCTTTTCTCGATGTATTTAAAACTTTAAACAATAATAAAAAAGAAATTAAAAAAAGTAAAAAATATTGTAATTCTTCTTCTTATTTATAAAAGTATAATTGTTAATAAACGATAAATAATAACTTAATAATGTTTTAAACATTATTATTCACTAATAAAAAATTAATTTTTATTTAAATAATAAAAGAAAAATATATTTTTATAATCATTTTTTATATATATAAAAGTTAATTTACTTTACTTAATATTTAATTATAAAATTTGTAAAAATGAATATCAATAAAATTCAACATTTAAAAATCAAAAAACTATATTGATTAATATCACAAACAAACTACATAATATTAATCAAAGAATAAAGATTATAATTAGAAAACAAAATTGATATTTATATATATTATTTATAAAATAAATTTTTGATCAAAACTTAATTTTTTATATAATTCAATATGAGGACTATTTTGTTCTAAAACTTGAATAATAGAAAATCCTCTTTTAATTAAATTATTATTTCCATAAATTAATTTATTTTCTTTTTCTAAGAAAATTTCCAATATACTTTTCTTAGAACTTTCAGAATCAAAATCATTAAAAGATATTTTTCTATTTTTTTTCATTTCACTTTTAATTTTATTCATTTCTTTTTTTAAATTTTGAATAAAACTACAATTTAAATTATCATTACTTTTATTATTATTATTATTATTAATCTCATTATTACTTTTATTATTATTTTCAAAATTTAAATCTTCATCATCACTTGAATCTTCAATTTCACTCAAATCAGAATAATCTTCTTTTTCAAATGAAGAAACTAATTTTTCATTTAATTCTGATATTTCATTTATAATATTATTACTATTTCTTTTAAAATTTAAATGATTTAATTTTAAAGGAGAAGGTTTTTTTTCTGTTTTAATTGGCTTTAATCTAGGAACAAAATTAGGAATATTTTCTGAATAAAATCTTATTCTTTTATAATTTGATAAATTATTATTTTCATTTATAGGAATTTTAAATGATACTGTATTTGCTCTTGTTAAATTTAAACTTTCATTTAGATTTATATTATTTTCTAATTCCTTTTCTTTATTTTCATTATTATTTATTTGGATATTACTTTCATTTTTTTTTTCCATTTTTTTATTATTTTCTTTTATTTTATTTTTGTAAGTTTTTAAAATTAATTTTCTATTTTTACAAAATTAAAAAAATGAATATTGGTTTTAAAATGAATTGTAGATTTAATTTAACGAAAATGAAAGATATAAATTGTATAAAATGTCAATTAGAATTTGATAATCATTATATAAAAGTTATTTTTTATTGTCCTTCTTTACAAGTTAAAAATTTAATATTAGGATTATTTAATCCTTTATATCATTCTAATAATAATGAAATATATTATATTAATTATTCTCTAATTGAATCAATATCTTCAAACATTGATTTATCTATAATTAATTTTGAAATATTAAATCCAATTCTAAATACAATAATAAATTTTAGTATTTCAAAATGTGAAAATAATAATTTTTTTAAGAAAAAAATTTCAAAAGATACTTTATCAAAAATTATAGTATTTACTCATAAAAAAATTCAATATGAAACAAAATATTTAATAGAAAAATTTCTATATTTATTAGATTTATTTAAAGATTGCATTGATATTAATATTCATCCTAAAGAAGAAATAGAAAATATTTTATTTGATGCTTATCTTTCAGGAAGAAAATTTTATGAAAAGTATATTTTATTATATAATAAAAATAAAAAATTAAAAAATCAAATTGATAAAGAATTATTTGAAAAATTAAAAGCATATGAATTTTTACTTAATGAAAATGAAATAATAAAAAAAAACTTATTTTGTACTAATTTTGATTCTTTACTAAGTGAATTTAAAATAAGAACTTCTTATTTTATTGAAGAAAGTATTAAATTATTTTTTAATATTATAAGTCTTGAAAATAATGTTTTAAATTTACAAAAAATTAATAAATCTCATATAACAAATAATTTAATGACAATTCAAAATGAAAATCAATTAAAATATAATTTACAATATACAAATTCTACTCTTTCAGATAATAATCATATTGTATCAAATTCATTTTTTTTTCCAAAATTAAATAATAATTCAAATTTAACAATAAATAAAAGAAAGAAATTAGATATATTATCAAATTTAAATTTATCAAAAACAAATAAAAGTGATATAAAAATAAATGATTCAAATATTAAATTTAATCTTTTATTAAATAAAAATATAATAAATAATAATTTAATCAACCCAAACAAAGGAGAATCTCTTTCAACAGATTTAACATCTAAAAAAGAAAAAGAAAAGAAAAATAAATATTTAAATGCTTATTTAGTAGGTAAAGAATTATTAGAAACTCCAAAATTTCAAAATAATAATGAAATTAAAGGTTATAATTCTTTTTCAAAGAAAATGAAAAAAAATGAAAATAGTAAAATATCTTTAAAAAAAATAACTAATCAAATTCATGATTTAATTAAAAAACATTCTTTACTTCCTCCAACTGATATTTTTAATATATTTTCTAACACTGCGGAAATTATATATAGAAAATTTTTCCAAATTTGTTTTAAATCTTATATAGGAGATATTTTTTATTATGAAATTGATAAAGATAATTTAATAAAAAATGATGAATTATATAATTATTTCATGTATTTAAGACATTTAAAAAATTTATTATTTAGTGATAAAAATAAAATATATTTTTCATCTATGATTTTAATGGAAGATATTTTTTCTTAAAATATTATTGTCTTTTTAAATATTATTTTTATATATTTTGTTATAAATGATAATTAAAAATTAATTTTTATCAATTTATTATTAAAATATGTGTGAAAGAATTAAATAACTTTTGTTAAAAATATAATAAATTAAAAAAAAAAAATCTGAAATGCAAATTGAAAAAATTGAAGAAGGAAAAACAATTGCAATAAATAAAGAAGAATTGGATAAAATATTCTTAAAATTAGAATATAATTTAGATGATATTATGCCTGAAAAAAAGGAAAAAGAAGCAATAAAAGAAGTTAAAGTAACTTTATTAAAAGTCTCATCAAATATAAATAAAGCAAGAAAGAAATTATTAGGGTTACTAAGAAAAAAAAATATTTAAAATATTAGTTAAAATCAATTGAAATTCCTTTATATAGAATAGATAAATAATTAAAAAGGAATAAATATAATTGATTTAAAAGAGTAAAATTTTATAAAGATGTAAAAGTGTTAATTAAACTTTTTTAAATTGCAAAAAGTTTAATTAATGGAGATAGGATATTTTATTTAACCTATCTTTTGTAAAGAAAAAATTTATTCTTTGTTATTAAAAATTATGCTTTTTATATTATTAATAATATAAATTAAGCGCGAATTAATATAGATTATTTATCAAAGTAGAGATTGAAATAAAATAAATTCTTTTATAAATAATATTATTTTTCTAAACTAAAAAACATTTTCATTATATTTATATCTAAATATTATTTTTTTGGAATGATAATTTTTCAAATTTTTTTTTTTAAATTATAAAGATAATCAAAAAATACTAAATAATATATGAGATTTATTTTTTTTTAAAAATATATATGGAGATTGTGGATTGGGCCAATCCACAATCCCCATATATATATTAAACCTTATTATTTGAGATTATTAAATTATAAATTTTATATAAAAAAATGGATAAAAAGAAATCTGATAAAGCAAAAGAAAAAAAAAACTAATATAAAACAAAAAGTTGGATATATAAATAATATTGTTAAACCTTATAAGGGTAATGACGGATATTTACATTGTTCATATTGTCGAAGAAGATGTGAACCAGGACATACATGTGAAAAGCAATATAAATAAGAACCAAATTATAAATGGAAAAGAGGATGATAAAAATATTTTCAAAGATCTTCCAAAAATCTGATTAAATAAACATTTCTATATATGATTTGTTAAGATAAATAATTTTCTTTTCCTTAAGAAATAGAATTCTATAATATTACTTTTTTTTTCTTAATCTTTTAATAATATTATAAATAATATTTACAATGTTCTATTTTTTAATTATATATTATTTATAATTAGTTATAATTCAGGAGTTTTTAGTAATTATAATAAAACGGGTATATATTTAAAGATGGATGCTTTTTATAACAGAATATAAAAGTTTGTTTAAAAATATAAAATTACTTTTATAATCTATCAAATTTAATTAGACTATTTAATTTATTTTTTGAATAAATTTTGAATTCGAATAGAGACAAAAACAAAATATTAATATTACTAAAAAAACTAATAATCAAAATAATTTGATAAAGTTTTAATAACTAATACTTCTCTTGTAAGTTAAAGTAAAAATATTAATATTATTAAAGAAGAATTAAGAGAAAAAGTTTTTTAATTAAGTTTTTTTATTATTTAATTTATTATTTTTTAAATTTAATTTTTTTTTTATTTTTATTTTTAAAAGTTATATAATTATTTAATATTTATTATTTAAAAACTAATTTTTTTCTTTGATACTATAATAAAATATAAATTAACCTTCATTTAAAAATATTTTTTCTATAAATAATAATAAATTTATTAATTACATTTTCATAAATCAAAAATTGAATAATTGTTAAAATAATAATAATTAAACATTCATAAATTAAAACTCTTTATTTAAAATTTTTTTAAAATATTCATTACTTTGACTTTTATAATTATTTCCCCAATTTTCTAAATTTAAAACATATTTCATATCTTTTTTTCTATTATCTTCTAAATTTTTTAAAGCATATAACTTTTGTCCTTCTTCCATTTTTCTAGTAAATTTACTATTTTCTAAAAATTCATTTGTATTTTTAATTTTTGGAAGATTATTATTTTTTAATTTTTGAAAAATTTCTTTAGTAAAAGAAATACCTAATAATTTATTATTAGAGATATTATCATAAAATTCTTTTGGATAATCACTTTTTAAAATATTTGGTTTAAAAGAAATTTCATTACTTTGATTATTGTTAACAATTATATTTTTTTTAATTAATTCATTATGTTTTTCTTCTTTTTCATTATGATAATCATTTACTTTTTGAAAATAATATTTTCTAGGATTAAAATCTTTTATTTCTGGAATTGAAGGAATTAATTCTCCATTAAATTTATGTAAAGTTTTATTTTCTTTTATTATATCAACCATTTTAATTCTTGGTTTAAATTTATATTCTTCTGAATATCTTAAACCTAATAATTTTCTTTTTGGTAAATTTATAGTTTCAGTTTCTAAAAAATGTTAAAAATTGGTTTTTTTTTTAATTTTTTTTCTTACTTGTATAATTAAATATATCTGATGGTAAAGGTTGAATCATTAATCTTGTGTTTTCAAATTTATTTGATTTTATTCCTGGCCATTCTCCTGCTTTAGATGCTGGAATTCCTTCTTGATAATATATTGGGGCTTTTCTTATTAAATATTTTGTCATTTTTTAAGTTATATTTTTTAAAAAATTTAATTTAGAAATAATTCTTTTTTTTATCTTTTTATTTATTAAAAAATTAATTTTTTTATATTATTTTACTCTCCTCTTTATAATATCATAATTTTTTGATTATGTTTTAAAGAATATTTTTTAATGAAAACAGAATAAATTTGAAAAAATATATATTTTTTATGAAAGAATATTTTTTATTTGAAGAAAGAGAAATAATAGGTTGAGACTTTTAATATCTTTTTTAATTTTATAATTCTTTATTCTTTATTTTTTATATTATATATTTCTTTTTAAATAACATATACATAGATTTATATTTATTATTATATTCTATTATAATACAAATATTAATATAAAGTTTGGTAATAAACTAAAAAAAGAAATTCTTATCATTTTTTCCTTTTAATTTGTAAATCTCTTAAGAAGATATTTTTATACAAATTATAATTTCCTTATATTCCCTAAATAAATAAAAAAAATAGTTAATTAAATATATTAAAATAAAAAGGAAAATTGCCAATATAAACAAATAAAATGAAATCAAAGAAATTAATAGAATACGCAAAAAAATTTTTAGGAACACCATATAAATTCGGAGGAACATCTCCATCAACAGGATTTGATTGTTCAGGTTTTGTTCAATATGTATATAAAAATTGTTTAGGAATAAATATAAGAAGAACAACAAAAGAACAAATTAATGATGGATTCGAAGTTCAAAAAGAAGATCTTTTACCAGGAGATTTAGTTTTTCCCAATAATCATCATGTTACTTTATATATAGGAAATAATCAAGTTATTCATGCTCCTGAACCTAATGATCATATTAAAATTTCTAAATTATGGAGTTTTTGGAGAGCCAGAAGGATTATTTCAGATAATAATAATAATTCTAATTATAATAATAATTCAATACATAATAATAATTCTAATCATAATGATAATAATTATTCTTCTGGAGAATTTATTTTTAATTTGAAAACGCCTTTAGAAAAATCTGGAAAAAATTGTTCTTTTTTATTAGGGGATTATAATAAAAATGGAAAATTAGATTTATATTGTATAAAACAAAATAATATAGGAACAAATTCAACTGAAGTACATATATTAGATGGAAATAATAATTTTCAATCTTTTCTTTTACAAACTGGAACTCCATTTTATGAAACAGAAGAAAATTGTTCTTTTTTGTTAGGAGATTATAATAAAAATGGAAAATTAGATTTATATTGTATTAAAAAAAATAAAACAGGAACAAATTCAACTGAAGTTCATATATTAGATGGAAGTAATAATTTTCAATCTTTTCTTTTACAAACAGGAACTTGTTTACATGAAACTGGAAATAATTTTGAATTTGGATTAGGAGATTTTAATAATAATGGAACATTAGATTTATATTGTATTAAAAAATATGATACAGGAAACAATAATACTGAAATACATATTTTAAATGGAAGTGATAATTTTCAATCTTTTCTTTATCAAAATAAAACCATTTTTAATACCACTGATGATAATTATAGTTTTGGTATTTCTGATTATAATAATAATGGTCATCCTGATATTTATTGTATTAAAAAATTGGGAGTGAATTCGACTGAAGTTCATATTTTAAATGGAAGTGATAATTTTATGAGTTATCTACTTCAAATTGGAACTAAATTAGAAAAAACTAATAATGATACTTGTTTTTATCCTTATAAAAATAAATTATTTGTAATTAAAAAACAAGGAGATAATTGTACTGAACTTCATTGTATAAAAATATAATGAATTTTTAATTATTTGAAAATTTTAAAGAATTATTTTAAGAAATACTATTATATTTCTTATTAATAATATAATATCAATTATTTAAATAAAATAAAAAAGCTTTTTATAAGATACGTTATTATTTATACAATTAAATATATACTAATTTAAATTAAAAAATTTAATTATTTTCCTTTTTAATATAATAACAAGCAACTTCAATATCGTCTTTTTTTTTGATACAATATAATTTATTTTTATATGGAAAGAAAACATAATCCTCATTTAATTTTAATGAAGAATTTCCACTTGCAAAAAGATAAGATTGATAATTATTTTCACCGTTTAAAATATGTACTTCAAAAGTATTAGTAGTTTCATCGAATTTTTTAATACAATAAATATCAGGATGACCATTATTATTATAATCAGAAATACCAAAACTATAATTATCATCAGTAGCAAATAATTCAGTTTTATTTTGATAGAGGAAAGATTGAAAATTATCACTTCCATTTAAAATATGTATTTCAGTATTATTATTTCCTGTATCATATTTTTTAATACAATATAAATCTAATATTCCATTATTATTAAAATCTCCTAATCCAAATTCAAAATTATTTCCAGTTTCATGCAAACAAGTTCCTGTTTGTAAAAGAAAAGATTGAAAATTATTACTTCCATCTAATATATGAACTTCAGTTGAATTTGTTCCTGTTTTATTTTTTTTAATACAATATAAATCTAATATTCCATTTTTATTATAATCTCCTAACAAAAAAGAACAATTTTTTCCAGTTTCATAAAATGGAGTTCCAGTTTGTAAAAGAAAAGATTGGTAATCATTACTTCCATCTAATATATGAACTTCAGTTGATTTAGTTAATGTATTATTTTGTTTTATACAATATAAATCTAATATTCCATTTTTATTATAATCCCCTAATAAATATTTTGAATTATCTTCAGTTTGTTCTAAAGGAGTATTAAATTTAAACATTAAATCCCAAAGTTGAAAAATAATTCTTCTTCCCTTATAAAAATGATTTAATTTACATTTTTCAATTTTATTATCGTCTCTCAAACTTAAAATTTTATTTGTTCCTAGATAAATAGAAACATGATTAATTGAAGTAAAAACTAAATCTCCTGGTAAAAGATCTTCTTTTTTAACTTCGAATCCATCATGAATTTGTTCTTTTATTGTTCTACTTATATTTATTCCTAAACATTTTTTATATACATCTTGAATAAAACCTGAACAATCAAATATTGTTGATGGAGATGTTCCTTTATTTAATAATCTCTCTAAATAATTAATTAACTTGTTTGATTGCATTTTTTTTGTATTAAATATTATCTTTATTATACTTTAAATATTTATTATGATATTTTTATTGTAATAATACTATAAAAAAACTGAAAAAATTAAAAATAAATAATTACAATATTCCCTAGAATGTCTATTTGCTTAATTTCAGGAATTTACTTAAATTTTATAAAAACTCATTTAATTATTTATTAGACAACACGAATATTAAATATCTCTAAGTTCTTTGAAAGATTTCATTTAAAATGGATGATATAAATGATTTATTAATTTCTTAAAATAATAATATATGAAATTAAAGTACAATTAAAAGATTTGAAAATATTATTTATAATTAACTATGAAGGAAAAAAATATTTTAAAAAAGAATTAATCAAAAAAAGTTAGTGAATATAAGACAAAAAAAAAATAATTTTAAAATGAATAGTAGAATTTATCAAAATGAAATAATAACCACAGTATTAAATTCAATTAATAATCTGAGTATATCAAATGAATTAAAATTAGGAAATGAAAATAAGATAAAAATAAATCATCCAACATTAAATAATTATTTAAAACAAAAAAAGAAAAGTTTATTAAGGAAATATATTTTAACAAAAGGAAATGTTTATCCTCAAATATTAAAGAGTCCTTTAAATAGAAAAAATAATAAAATAAATAATTTAAAATATAATACTTTAAATAATCCTAAAGATAAAAGTCAAAGAATTTTTTTATTATCAAATTCATTAAATACAAATTTAAGTGATTATCAATTAGATAATAATTATAATAATTTACTTGTGAAAAATAAGAGTATTGATATTATAGATTTAGAAAAAAATTTAAACTTGAATTTCCCTAAAATTAATTATTTAAATTATATTAATTCCCCTTTACAAAATTATAATTTATTTTCTGAAAAAAACAATAAATGTATATTACAAACAATTAAATATTATTTAAATCATTTTTGGAATAAGAAATATAAATTAATTTCTGATTTTTTTAAAAAAAATAGAATGTATAATATGATAAATGATGAAAATATAGATAATTTTTCAAATTATATTAAAAGAAATTTTGAAAATATTATTTTTGAAAGACCAATGAAAGAAATCATTTTAGAAGGAATAAAATATAATTATAGAAAAAGAACAAAGAATAAATCTGTAGAATGTAAAATAATAAATAATTTTAAAACAATAAATAATTCTACAAATATTTTAAATGATAAATATTTAAAGAATTCAAAAAAAATAAAATCAATGAAATATAATTTAATAAAAGATATAAAAGTAAAAAATAATATAAAAAATAAAAGTTTATGTAATTTTAAAAATCAAAATAGTAAAATTGATAATTCTAATTTATAAAAACAGAAAAAAATTTTAGAAAAAAGAAATTTCTAATAATCCATTTTATAAAGATTCTTTTGAATTAATTAATTATAAATGTTTAAATGAATTAAATAAAGAATTAAAAATTTTAGAAAATAAAAATGTAAGATTTAAAATATAATAATACTAATTCAAGATTATTTTATAAATTAGAAAAAAACAATATAAAGAAAATCAGGAATATTTACCAAGAAAGAATTGTAAAGTATTAGAATATATAATTTTTCAAAATTTAAATAATAAAAAACATTAATAAAAGATTTAAAAGAAAAAAATTATAATAGTGATTAATGTTAAATTAATTAATTAAATAATAAGAAATTAATTCATAAAAAAAATGATATACATTTATTTCTGTTTTTCTTATTTTTTTGTAATATTTAAATAATTTTTTTTTAGCTCCATTATTTATTTCTTTATTTTAATTTTTCCTTTAATAATTAAATTTTTAATTTTTTTCATAATTTTTTTATTTTTAATTATTAATTTCATCATATACATATCTCCTACTATTTTAAATAAATTTTCATTTTTAAAATTTAAAAAGAAAATGGGGATTGGGTATTGGTGATTTGGGATTGGTGATTTAGGCCAATGTGCAAACCCCTAGCGCGAATGC
>JAEEGL012281522.1_pt1 | contig 14071 bp, 11 predicted proteins | sample 9134231 | NCBI WGS metagenome assembly JAEEGL01 (sample SAMN16246548, study PRJNA631951) | gut metagenome | biome: gut microbiome; feature: rumen; material: fiber-attached | host: Bos | place: Iran: Karaj | collected 2018-10
ACTCAACATAAATGACTGCCTTACATCCTCTGCTCTTAAGCTCATTAAGGAATGACTCCGAGGTCACTTCATCTATATTGGCAGTGGTGACTGTAACAGACACGCCGAATATAAGTCCGCGATGTTTAAGCTCATCCATGTTTGAAATCAGCTTATCGTACACGCCCTGTCCTCTTCTTTCATCAGTAACTTCTTTGTTTCCTTCGATACTCATGATCGGGATGAGGTTGCGGCATTTGTCAAACAGTTCAAAATATCTGTCACTCATATAAGTTCCGTTTGTGAATACAGGAAACATTATATCGCTCTTTCTGCCGGCCGCCTTAATAACATCAGGACGGAACATCGGCTCACCGCCGGCAAGCAGGATGAAGCTCACTCCCAGTTCCCCCGCTTCATCAAACACCCTTAACCAGTCCTCATCGCTCATCTGACTTACGGGTTCCTCATCCACAGTTGCGTGATTACACCTTGAATAACAGCCGGCACAGTGAAGATTACATTCACTCGTGATACTCGCGATCAGAAACGGAGGGATATGTTCACCGGACTTCTCCGCCCTCTTACGCTTCCGTGTGGCTGCTCTGCTTGAAGCCGCAAAACGCAGCATAAAAGCACTTTCTTTAGGATCCTTAAGTGTTGCCTTAAGCGCATCGCCCACTACCTGCTCGACACCCCTGCTCATATACTCCTGAATGTCAAATTCCTTAGCATTCATACCAATTTCCTTCTTTCTATCAGAATCCCTCTCACTTCAAAGGATTTGGAGCGTCATTCATCTTCCCATCTTTTCCCCGAACCTGTTAAGTACGTTAACAGCCAGGATGATCAGTATTATACCCACAACGATGGATACCCATGGATTTAATAAAAATCCCGAGATCAGATATCCGATTCCGCATATTACAGCAACCAGCGTGGCATACGGAAGCTGTGTTTCAACATGACGTATGTGCGGACATTCGGCGCCCGTCGAAGACAGTATCGTCGTATCCGAGATAGGCGAACAGTGATCACCGTATACGGAACCCGCAAGAGTTGCCCCAAGTGCCGGAACAAGATAAACTCCCGCTCCGTCTGCGCTGCAGATCATTGTAACTATGGGTATCAGCATTCCGAAGGTCCCCCATGAAGTTCCCATCGAAAAGCTCATAAACGCAGCTATTATGAAAATAATAACCGGAAGGAAACCCAGCGGTAAATTCGAATTGCTTACAAATCCCGAGATAAACACTCCCGTTCCTATAAGCTGTCTGCACACACCTCCCAGACTCCATGCCAGTATCAGTATAAGCATCGGAGGAACGATATTTCCTATACCCTCCACTATGTACGAAATGAACTGTTTGGCACTCATAAGCTTTCTTGGGATGTATAAAACAAATGCTGTGAGCAGTCCCGCAAATGCTCCGAGAGTAAGGCCTCCTGTCGGATTGTAGCCTATCGCCTCCGAGAAGCTCACTCCCTCAAAGAAGCCACCCACGTAGGCCATTCCGAGTATTGCACAGACAACAAGTACAAGGAGCGGAAGTACAAGGTCAATGACTTTGCCCTGTGCGGATTTCCCTTCTTCCTTTTTATCATCGTCAGAAGCCATGTCCTGTATATCTGCGGCCGAATTCTGCAAACCCTTCGCCGCATTATCTTCTGCCTTCTTCATCGGTCCGAAATCCTTACCTGTGACAGCGATAACAAATACCATGACAATTGTCATCAATGCATACATATTGTAGGGAATTGTCGACAGAAAGACATTGAAACCGCCCTCCTCACTGACTTCACTGGCAACAGCTACCGCCCAGCTCGAAACAGGAGCGATTATACATATTGGTGCTGCTGTCGCATCAATTATATATGCAAGCTTCTCCCTTGATATTCGCAGCCTGTCGGTTATCGGACGCATCACGGTTCCTACTGTCAGACTGTTGAAACCGTCATCAATAAAGATGAGCAGACCAAGCAAAGAAGTTGCAATGGCAGCGGAACGTTTACTGTTAAGCTTCTTTCCTGCCCATCGTCCGTAGGCTTCGCTTCCTCCCGACTTTGACACCAGTATAACGACACCCCAGAGTAATGACAGGAATATGATCATATACGCATTGTCCGCCATTTTGGAATACATAAGGTCAAACATTGTTGAAGCCGCGGTAAAAATGCTTCCTCCGCCTGCAAATGCATAGATCAGGGTCCCTGAAAACACCCCGATAAACAATGAGGAATAAACCTCCTTGGTAATAAGTGCCAGTGTAATGGCAAGCACCGGCGGGATAAGCGACAACCATCCTGCCTCGATCATTGTGAATTCCATAAACTATCTCCTCCATTTTTGTCATAAGGGGTACCGCTTGCGGTGAATTCCTTATGACAGTTCTCAACTTTCATAATCTACTTTACACTACCAAATTTACATTTATACACTCACAGACAATTTCAAATAAGATATATTATATAACATATTATTGCATACATTTTAATTGCACGCAACATATAAATGTTTTCCTATCAACATCCATTGGTTAAGTGCTCAAAAAATCCATAAAGCTTCCTTACTCTGCGAAATAAGGTGAGATGATACCAAAGATGTCTTCTACCGACTCGCTCTGCTCACTTCCGTCAGATGAAAACACGTATTCTCTGTCTTTGTCATAGACAGTTATATCGTAGGAAGAACAGTCCTGGGCGTCAATTTTTTTACTCTTTACTTTTCCCTTACAAAATTTTCTGTAATAGTCTGCGATCTTGTCAAAATCTTTATCTGTCAGCTTTATCTTCCTGTCATTTTTATCTACGACTTCACCTGTAGAGAATATCCGGTACTTTTCCCATAAACGCTCCCTTTCTTCCTCCGTTATCTCACCACCCGGCGAATAATATGCTTCCATCATAAGAAAATCAGATGTGACGGTTGTATCTCCATCTGCTTTCGGATCACCCGTCTTATTACATCCAATAATGCTTACCGAAAGTATCAATGACACCGTTACACAAGCGATCATATGTATGCTTTTTTGAAAAATATCAACCTTCATCCACTTAATCTCCTTTATATATCATAATGCTACGGATCCCTTATGACAGTTCTCAGTTTTAATAATCTGCTTTACACTACCAACTTCAACTACAGTTCCCTCATCTGTCCTTCTCAGGGACGATCACTGCATCAATCCTCCATATCGCCCTCAAGCTCTATCAGAATACCGTTATACAGCGGGGGGATTACATTTCCCAGTCTGTTGGAAGTTACACGAAGGTTGCGGACATCCAGTTCCTCATCGGTAGTTCCGGGGCCGATCTTGTTGGAATAACTGTAATTTCCGGCTGTACGTATATATTCCTTCCTGCCGCCCCATACATCTATCCAGAGAAACGTAATTTGAAAATCAAAATCATAATCACCGTTATGATATTGTGCATCTTCTTTGCTCAGATCACGAAGATCCTTCAGGAAATCATTGATATTCTCTATCTCCGCGGTTTCCAGCCAGTTGTAGGCAGCAATTGTAAATGAGTCTATGCAGGGCATATCGGGATCGGACTGCGCACTTGCCGTAAACCCGTGCTCTTTCATAAGCTGCTCGATCCTCTCCCTGTAGAATGCATATACCTGCTCCCGGTAATTATTCCGGTAACTGTAATCTCCCGTATATCCAAAATCCGAACCGTCTATGTTAACGGTTTCGGCATGAAGATTTAGCTCAAACTCAAGATCCCTTACATTAGATGCAAAGATATAATTTTCGTCATCAACCTTTTCAACGAGCCTTATATCCTCATTTATCATTTCATGCACCTTTTCAACAACCACCTTCTCCTTTGGCGGTTTGGGTTTACTCAGATGGCATCCGCATATTCCGGTTATAACTGTAATACACAGCCATACTGCAATTATCCGTTTGATTTTCCCTTTTCTCCCCAAACACCGTCGTTTTGTATTCATATTATTCAGCCCTCCTGCTCTAATGATACATGATTTCATTTCATTCTCCAAATAGAATTTCACCGTACCTGCCCTTCCGAGGCTCTCAAATGAGGATAAATCGTATTATTTTTCTGAAATTTCCAAATTCAATGAAGCTTTTCCATTGAAATTACGTCCTACAATTGTTATCATGACTACTGAGCGGAACATTTTTTTATAACATTAAGGGGGATGTATAATGGAAGAATTTGTAAAAGTATCAAATCTTATGGCCGGTGACAGGCTGGCAAGAACAATCTATAATGACGAGTTCAAGGTATTGCTGGCTAAGGGAAACAAACTTACCGCATCGGGAATAAATGCCATAAAAACCCTCACACTCAAGGGTTGCTACATAGAACATGATAATCCGATACGCAGAGAGCAGATACCTCTGTCTGAGCCTCTTGTAAACGAGGACGAGAAGATCGCGTTCATCAAACAGATCAAGGAACTGTTCGCAAACAGGACTATATTTGACAATCCATTTGATGCGGGTTTCAAAGCACATAGAAAACATCTTGAAGATATGACAAGAGAGCTTATAAGACATTTGCGGGCCAAGTACAACCATGATAATTTCCTGTACGAGACCGAAGATTACACGCGTACCTTCAAGAACTGGATCTATCATCACACATTCAATACCTGTGTACTCTCTACGGGTATAGCCATGACTTTGGGGTTTAACGCTAAGGCGATCGAAGAAATAGCAATCGGTGCTTTATACCATGATCTGGGAAAAGCAAGCTTTGGACCGGACTTATATAATAAAGAAAATGCCGATGATGCGGATAAAGTCATTCTGCGAAAACATCCCGAGATCATGTTCCGCCTGTTACAGAAGCTTTCATATCCGGTCAATACAACATACGCTGTATGGCAGCATCATGAAAAAATCGACGGACAGGGCTATCCGGTAGGAGTAACGAAAGACAGGATATCCATGTCCGCGCAAATAGTAGGTTTGGCTTCTGCATTTGACAATCTCGTAACTGTGCAGGCATACAGCAGAATTCCCATGAATCAGGTGGATGCCCTCGAATATCTGCAGGGCTGCGGTTTATATTCCATTGAATGTATCCGCGCTTTATTTGAATTCATTGTCCCCTATCCCATCGGATCAAAAGTACTTCTTTCCAATCAGGATGTCGGATATGTGCTCAAAAACACAAAAGCGGTTATAATGAGGCCATATGTTATTTCAAAAACCAAATTATATGATCTTGCTTCAGATGAGAAGTGCAGAAATATTACCGTGCTCAAAGTGCTGGAAAACTAAAAGAATGCATCCACTCCCTTTGCCAGCGCTGCCGCCTGCGCTTTAAGTCTCGCATCGGAGTGATCGGAGGCCTTATTTCCAAGTTCTATATCAACGGAAGGTATTGTACTGTAGGATGTCTGCGTCAGGTCTATCTTCATACTTCCGCCGTTACATATCTTAAAACCGTCAGCCTTAAGAGCACCGATAAGCGCCTCGCCCAGACTGTCATGTTGCTGCCAGCGTCCTGCGACAGGTTCCATATTCTTAATACCGTCTGGTACAGCTATATAAAAACACCCTTTATCGTAATCCAGCTGATCTCCGTCCCAATGAAGAGATATATGGCAGTCGGCAATATTGTTGCACATTACTGTCCTGGCAATATTGTCAAGCTGTACATCATCTCCGTCCCTGACCATCAGTACGTCATATCCCCGTTTAAGAAGCTCATCCCTAAGAAAACGCGCAGTATTCAGTGTAACCTTTGCCTCGGTTGTACCGTCATGAAAAGTCATGCCTCCCGAAATTGCCGCTGCCTCAACAGCTCCGGAAGATGTAGTGCCTCCCGTAACCTTGGGACTCTTATCCGGATGGCAGTAAGTCTTGACCGAAGCACCTCCTTTAGTCCCATGTCCCGCGTTGACACCGATAACCTTGCCCTTCCTGTTCCCTGAAGCCTTGTAAAATACAGCGCTGCCACTGTTTATCTTGGAGTAATCGGCATATTTCCAGGAGGGATCCAGGGAAACCGGCTGCTTATCACTATACTCTGCGGGCGAGCTGTCCTGTGCTCCGCCATCGCCGGAACCCGTACCGCCAAGACCACCCGGCAGGCCGGTATCACCGGAGTCCGTGTCATCTCCTCCGTTTTCTCCCTGTGCCTGTCCGCTGTCATTATCCGAACCATCACCGCCGTTTCCGGATCCATCCGGATCATCTTCACCGGTAGCACCTCCTATCAGAGAACCGACGGCATCGCCGCCATTAATACCATCTGTTATCGAACCGCCTGACACCACTCCTCCCACAACAGGAGCATTACTCCCCGTATCCTTTATAATATCCACAAAATTTTCTGTAGTATTATTGTTATTTCCTGTGGGATCACTGTCGTCAACAATAACTATAACATTCTCATCTTCGGAAGACTTCGTAATTTCAGTCTGTCCGGTCGCGGAAGGGTCCGCTGAAGGATCTGCGCATCCTCCAAGCACCGACGCACTTAACAACGCGGCCGCGATCAGCATATATCGTGCAGGCATACTCTTTTTATTTATATCACTTCTTCGGAGTATAGGTACCATAGGTCTTCTCCTGCTCCTTGATAAAATCAACATTCTTCTTTTCAATCTCAGTCAGATTAACATAGTCAAATTCCTTGGCATCATACTTCGGTTCATACCAGTCCATTCCGTTGAAGTACTCCTGAAGCTCGGATGACGAGAACTTCCTTCCGTTACGTGCAAATATCTCATTTCTTGCATAGCACAGTACCATGGACATATAGTATTTGACATCATTTCCACTGTTCTCCTGTGCATATGCATTCTCAACACGACGGTACAGATCATCGATATCAGCCTGTGTCAAAAGCCTTTCCGAACTGTCGGCAAACAGATATCCGTCACCCGATGAGTCTGTGTCACTGTTACGCGGGATCTTGTAGGTATTTGTTGTATCAACTCCCGACAGATCCTCCGTATGTGCCCCGTCTATATTCAGGGTATTTATGATCTCATTGAATACCTTGGTATCCTCACCAATAAGTCCGACCATGCGACGGCTGACACCTACATAAGGAGTTATCAGAAGTACATACCCATTCTTGTACAGAGAATTGCCAAGGCCGGTAAATCCCGCAAGCCAGCCGGGGTAATTACCCACAGTAAGCGGAGTAAGGTCTGTTGTATACTCAATATCCTGCCATACTGCAACGTCTTCTATTGTATCCATATATGATTCAACCTCGCCGCACTGTCCGAAATCAACCATATATATCTTTCCTGTTGAACCGTCAAGAGGATCATAACCTATTGTGAGCACATCCTCATCAGCATCGAGTGTGAGCTGAGTACTGCTGTCAAAAGTGATGCCTCTGTCAGGAAACTCATATCCTGCGGCCGCAGTAAGTTTACTGGTGTCTATTTTACCAAGGCTGGCGGGATTGTCTGTCATGGTCGTTGAACCACCCTCGGTTACCATTCCGACATCTTCACCGGGATTCTCGTTTTCCTGACCGTTTGTATCATCTGCCGATACGGACGGTGCTGCGGGAACAGTGTCCGTTGCGACTGATGCATTATTACCTGCACTCCTGTTTACTACGATAACGGTAACTACTATAAAAGCGATAATCGCAACCGCGGCAGCCGAAACGATAAGTATTATCTTATTGGACTGGCTTATTCCTTTTTTTTCGGATGCCTGTTGCAGCACAACTGTGCCCGCTCCCGAAGTCTGCGATGTATTAACATTACCTGCCGCAGTATTTGGCTGTACCACGGTGTTTGGCTGAGATACAGTATTGGACTGCACTACAGTATTCGGTTGCTGTAACGTTGAACCTTGCGGAATACTGCCTGAGGGAAGAACTGTCTTACCCGCGTCCGGCGTATCAAAAACTATCTCCCGGTTTACACTTCCGGATGCAGACGATGCCGTCTGCCCCCCAAGAAGCGCTGCCTTGAACTCCGCCATGGAATGATAACGTTCCTTATAATCCACTGCCAAAGCTTTAAACAGAGCCGCTTCCTGTGCATCTGTCATATTCACGCCAAAAGCAGCGGGAAGTACGATCTCATCTTCTTCAAGCCTGTCTATTGAATCGGGAATAAGCCTTCCCGTAACAGATCTGTATATGGTAACCGCCAATGAATACACGTCTGTATACGGGCCCTGTCTTCCGTGTCTTGTATACTGTTCTTTGGGAGCATATCCGTGTTTGAGCACAACATCAAGGCTGCGGCTCTTGTCGCCCAGACTGTATCTTGCCGCACCGAAGTCAAGAAGTTTGACCTGACCGCTGTCAGTGATATATATATTATCCGGAGTAACATCCCTATGAATTATACCTTTGCCATGCACTGCAGTAAGGGCGTCCATGACGGGTGTTATTATCTCCATGGCCTCGTCGAAAGGAATTTTTCCGCCCTTTTCGTCAAGGTATTTCTTGAAACTCTTACCTGTAATATAGTCCATGACAAAATAAGCGGTTCCATTCTCTTCGAAATACTTCTTCACATCAACAATTGCAGGATTTCCGTTGAAATTTGCCAATGTCTTGGCTTCTTCCAGAAAACACTGCTTACCGTATGTGAAATTGGTTCCTCTTTCTCCCGCATAAGGTGTTACTTCTGTATGTGTGGAACGGGATGCCATTGTATCGGGAAAGTATTCTTTTATCGCCACCAGGTCGTTACTCTTGTGAACAGATGCTTCGTAGGTTATACCAAATCCACCCTGCCCCAGCACCCTTTTTATAATATACTCACCATTCAGGATAGTTCCTTCCGCTAATGCCATAGGATAATTAGAATCCATCTCAAAACCTCCCATTAAACATGTATCGCCCCTTATCATCGGCCGATTCTATTTCATGTTACCGATTTGAATCCGATAGTAAAACCTGTCTCTCCAATTCCTATTTCGTCCCCGTTTCTTATACGGTTGGGGGCATATATCCTCATTCCGCCCACAAACGTTCCGCCGTCCGAATTAAGATCCTCAATGAACAGATGGCCCTCTGTTACGTATATTCTTGCATGACGAGGGCTTACTCCCGTTCCATCCAACGCTATCTCACACTGAACCCCGTCGCTTCCTATCATGATATCCTTCCTTAAATAGAATACCGGACTGTCATTCTTAAGATTACCTTCGATCATCTTAACCGTCAGTTCCACATCTCCCGGTGCCGGATCTGTTATGGGCGTTCTTTCAATTGTTTCCGTCACAGGCGGATCCGTTCGCGGATCAGGAGAGACATCCTGCCTGTCTGTGGCTCCCGGTACGTCAGCAGTTTTTTTACGTGATCTGCTCCGCCATACAAACATAATTATCAGCAATCCCACAACTGCCATCCCCGACAGAGCGATCAGCTGATAATCTGCTTTCTCATACCACCTCCCGGAAACATCCGTCGGTACAGGCACTGTCACCTGTGTCTCTGCATCATTCCCGCTTACCTCCTGTGGGACAATATCCTGTTTATCTGTCTCACGGTCCGGATCATTTCCCGTTTCGTTTTCCTCTTCATTTTCCGGTTTCTTTTCAGGCTCACTATCCGGTTCAGAGTCATCCGCCGAAGGTTCCCCGGTCTTCCCGGTCGGTTTGTCTCCCGGCTTGTGTACACGTCTCCTGCCCGGCTTATTTTCCGGCTCTGTTTCCTGTCCGTCATCGGGCTCTGTTTCCGGCGTATCTTCCGGTTCTGTTTCCTGCTCATCTCCGGGTTTGGTTTCCGACCTGTCCTCCGGTTCCTTATCCGTCTTGTCATCCGGAATATCAGTCGGTTTCACGGTTATATCTTCAGGCAGATCCGAAGAAGGCGGTAATTCAGTTCCATCATCACTGTCTTCGGTTCCAAAATCCGGCATATTACCTGAGATAACAGGCGGCCGTTTAGGACCCGGTGCACTCAGGTCATCTTCCTTCCTGCCAGATGCCAATACCAGAACAGGACACAATAATACTATTACAGCCGTATACAACGGCACTAACCTTTTCTTCAATGAAATCTCCTTAACCTGTCATAACAGTGATAACAGACAGGTTGTCACTCTTACCGTCAACCCTGTCTATTATCCTGAGAAGCAGCTTCTCTGCCCAGTCCTTTGCGTCTTTTGCCTTAAAGTAATCGATCAGTATCTCTTCATCATGAAGGAATTCCCATGCACCGTCGGAACACAGGCAAAAAGCATCACCTGCCGTAACAACGACCGGCCCGGCACACAACTGAGCCTCATATCTGTCAGGACTTCCAAGCGACCTCAAAAGAGTCGACTGATCTTCATCCGTATTGATATCATGCCGGCTGATCTCACCCGCCGCATATTTCTTGTAAGCAACGGAATGATCGGCCGTTATATGAGCGATACTGCTGTTATTAATATAATAAAGTCTTGAATCCCCAACGTGAGCCCATGTGGCGGTCTGGCCGTCTATACACAGAACAACCGCCGTAGTCTTCATAATACAGCTGTTGTCCTTCTGCAATCCGAGTATGCGTGTGTTAACATCCGCAAGAACCGTATTGAGCCAGCTGCGTCTGTCCGTGGATTCCGCCGGGAATGAAGCATCATATGCTTCAAGTACTGTCCTGACTGCACAATCGGAAGCCATTTCTCCCTTCCTGTGTCCGCCAAGACCATCGGCAACAATGAAAATGCCGTTTCCTTCATTTACCTTCGTTCCCACACTGTCTTCATTGTATTCCCTGCCGCCGGAAGCGGTATAACTGAAGTAATCAAGCTGCATATGATCACCCTAATTCAACTCTTAATTCATTAGCCTTCTCACCAAGGTAGAACGAATCTCCGGCCTTAAGCCTGTACACCTGTCCGGGTGTAAGCTTCTGGTCATTCTTGAGGAAGGTTCCGTATGATGACTTAAGATCCGTAAGCATGAAATCGCCCGTCGCGGCATCATAGGAAACCGTACAGTGTCTGCCGCTCACACCGGGAGTTCCCTCTTTAAATCTGATGTTTGCCGAAGGATCCCTTCCGATCAGTATCTGTCTGCCCTTAACCGATACTCTCTCTCCGTTATGCTGGACCGACAGTGAACGGACTACCGGTGTGGCTTCATTCTTCTTTTCCTGTTGTGCAGGAGTCGGCGCAGGTGTCTGCTGTACAGCTCCTGCCTGCGACTGCCCACCCTTCCTCTTTGACATAACGATAGCTATTACAACTGCAGCCGCTATCACTACCGCACACAAAACCATGGCCCATACAGGAAATCCCGGAGCCGGTGCAGGCGCGGGCGGTGCGGGTGCCTCCGTAGGTTCGGCTACCTCCGTACCCGGTTCAGGTTCCGTATCAGAAGACGCCTTCGATTCTCCTGCGATCGTATACTTGATATTGTTTGCATCCATCAGGTTGATAATATCTCTTGCATCAACCGAGTAATAAACCTTGCTTCCCGACTCTGACAGTGTCCATGTATTCATACCGATAACATAACCGTCCTCCGTAACCATCGGGCTTCCCGAATGTCCGGGTGAAAATGTTGCCGTACTCTGGATAAGCCTTGTTCCCGTTCCGGTCTGGGTTACAAAACGGCTTACAACACCATCGACTATTGTAGCATCTTCAATACCCCATGTACTTACGGGATCTGCATAACTGTTCTCTGCAATTCCGGGATAACCCACACAATATACATGATCTGTTACAAGCGAATCATCCGGAATGAGGAATTCCACACATTTACGTTCCTTGATAGGATTGTTTACACGAAGGAATGCGATATCCCTGGTTTCATCATAGGCACTGTTGCTGATGGGATATGCCTCAACATATTCATTCTTGTTAAGGTAAACTCTCATTGTCACACGTGCTATTGCATTATATCTGACCCCGTCTATCGTGATTATATCATCGATCCAGTCACCCTTGCCGTACTGGATATAGTACTGTGCTACATGGTAATTGGTGACAAGGTTCTGAGGCGCTTCGTCCGGATTACCTACGAAAAAGCACGTGCCCGAACCTATCGACATTGTACCTATCGACTCCCTCGTAGCCGGATCTGCATACTCAAGGAAGATGGCAATGGGTGCGACACAGTTCCTTATTTCGCTGGCCGAACTTGCCGAAGCCTCCTTCGGAATCATGGTAACGGCCATAGCCAGTATCAACATGAAACCTACAAATGAAACAATTCTTTTCCTCATAATGGTTCCTCCTTGTATTATTTACCTTACTTCAATAACCACACTGGATTACCAGAGCCGTGTAATTATCCTGATACTTTAAATTTCTCATTTTTATAAGACCGTCCATTGCAAGCACAGCGTCACCTGCAACCTTTCCCTTAAGGCAGGATATGAGCTCATCCTCCTTCAGTACCCCGCCGACACCGTCCGAACACAATACAAGTGTATCCCCGGCCTTAAGCGGTATGGGCATACGCGTCATATCTACCTCATCCATGTCATCCATTCCGATGAACTGTGTCAGTGCCGCCGCCTCAAAGTGTTCACGTCCATCGCGGGGATCGACCACGCCGTCGCGTATCGAATCAAGGTATACTTCATTCTTCTTATTATGCTCATGATTAAGCTGTATGAGCTCCCCGTTTCTTAACAGAAATATATAGCTGTCACCCACACTCACGAAGTTAAACATCTCATCATAGAAGATCCCCGCAACGAGAGTACAGCCTCCTCTCCCTTTAATAACGGCGTTCACCTCATTGCTTGCGTGCCTTGCACTCTCAGCAAGCTGGATTCCGAGATCTGAATTTACATCCATCTCCTTAAAATCACCAAGGATCGTCTTTACAGTCAGCTCACTTGCTTTCTTTCCGCCTTCCATGCCGCCCATGCCATCCGCTACCATGGCAAGCAGGCCGTGTTTTTTCATAAGAGTGACATCAAGCGCATTGGCGAAGGCAAAGGAATCCTCCTGATAGTCGCGCTTTCCCTGTCCCTGAAGATTCGCCATGCGATAGCTGAGCAATCTTTTCATCGTATCCTCCTATGGAGCCTCATAACTCTGCGTCATGTCCACCGGAATCTGTCAGAGCAGAACGGAACAAACATGAACTTACTCTCTCCGAACTCGATCAGATCATACGGAGAAAGCTTCGTGGGCGCATATACAGGTTCATCATTCAGATAGATATTGTTTATGCTTTCCTTTGCAATAAGAGTAAATGCATTGTGGCGTTCATCATAAGCTATCCTGGCATGATTATCTCTCGAAATGGTACTGTCGCCTTCGATGACTACATCATTATCGTGACCTCTTCCGATCGAATTCTGCTTGTCATACAACGAAAAACTCTTACCCTTGTTCTTTCCTTCTATACATACTATCCATCCGGTAACAGGCTGTATCCCCATCTTCTTTTCGCTGACGGCTTCAGTCCTGCCGCTTCTGTCTTCCGCCGCGCGGTATCCCGCCGGAGCCACCGTACGGTTGCTGTCATCATCAGCTCCCGCGCTCCCGCCGGAACCTATTGATGTCTTAATACTTCCGTCATTACCACCCGAAGGACCAAAGCCACCCGATACGGGTGCCGTTGCCCCCACATCAGTTCCAAAAACTATCTCATTATTTCCGGAACCACCGTTACAGTACGGACATGATGAATACATATCCGAATCATAGAGATGACCGTTCTCACATTCCTTTACCGCCATGAATAACTCCTTTCCGAGTGCATGTGTATATTCTATACATATATTTTTTTCAGCTTCCATACCTCGCGTCGCAAGCATGAGTTTATTTTATGTGCATGGTTCTGAATAGTTACATTCTATCAGATATATACATTTGACACAATGCGTGACTGAAAACTTTCATCAATTTTGTTAAAGATTATATAATATGAGTTATTATGTATTTTTTTCGTTTCAAAAAGGCTCAAAAAATAACAGTCCTGCGACCATGTCAGTTTTCTGCCATACGTCACAGGACTGCTTATCCCTGCTTTATACCTGTCTGTGCGAAGCCATACACAGACATATTTACGTGTTCGTCCGCATGTCACCTTAAAAATCAGATACTCTGATCTTCCTACAGACCTGCGAGAACTCCGCGCAGCTCGCTGTTGTCTATCGTGGTTATATAGAACTCGGGATTGCCGGTATATGACCACTGACCGCACAGCTTCTGCCAGTCAGATGC
>JAEEGL016230218.1_pt1 | contig 14071 bp, 12 predicted proteins | sample 9134231 | NCBI WGS metagenome assembly JAEEGL01 (sample SAMN16246548, study PRJNA631951) | gut metagenome | biome: gut microbiome; feature: rumen; material: fiber-attached | host: Bos | place: Iran: Karaj | collected 2018-10
GCCTGCAGAGGCTGTTTCGGATCACCATGCGGTGCAGGGATACGCTCTACGACAGCCTTCAGGATTTCCTCAACGCCTTCACCGGTCCTGCCCGAAGCACGTATTATTTCCTCGCGCTTGCATCCGAGCAGCTCGATAATCTCATCCTCAACTTCATCAGGCATTGCTGCGGGCATATCTATCTTATTGATTACAGGGATAATCTCCAAATCATGTTCTATAGCCATGTAAAGATTGGAGATTGTCTGTGCCTGTACGCCCTGAGTTGCATCAACAACGAGTATTGCACCTTCACAGGCGGCGATACTGCGTGACACCTCATAAGAGAAATCGACATGCCCCGGAGTATCAATAAGATTCAGCATATAGCCTTCATACTGCATTTGTATGGCATGGGACTTGATGGTAATGCCACGCTCCTGCTCCAGGTCCATATCGTCAAGCATCTGGCCTTGCGTAACCTCTATAGTCTTAGTGTACTCCAGAAGACGGTCTGCCAGAGTACTTTTCCCGTGGTCTATGTGGGCTATGATACAGAAATTACGTATATTATTCATGCAGTATATGCTTTAGGTTGCAAAGTTAAAAAAAAAATTGCAAACCACCAAAAAAATACAAAAAAAGTTGTCACTTTTTCTTTCGAATGGTGACAACTCTTCTTATTACAACTGAATTTTTTTCGTTATTATCCAGCTCCTTGCATATCGAGCAACTCATTTGTAATAGCCTGCTGACGTCCCTTATTATACTGGAGGTTCAGTTCATACAACAACTCGTCTGCATTATCTGTAGCTGTCTGCATGGCCACCATACGCGCTGCATGCTCCGAGGCATTACTGTCAAGCAATGCTGTATAAATCATAAGATTGACATATCGGGGTATGAGCGTATAAAGTACGGTTTCCATATCAGGCTCCACAATGAAGTTGTTGTTCAGTTTCTTTGCCTGCGAATTAGACGATGTTCCCTGCAGAGCATGATGCCCACCCTGTTTCTCAAGGTAGTTGGCAGCTTCCTCCGTCACATACTGATGTTTGAGGTCTCGGGTATGGTCATAATTCATAGCCTCCTCAATATCAATAGGATAGAGTCTCTTGACAGTCAGTATCTGCGAGCCGGCACTCTTGAAATGATGATATACAAGTTCTACACGGTCTATTTCGCCATTGACATACTTCTGTGCCAGTTCTTCTCCGATGCGGGTGCATTCTCCTGCATTCGGCTTGTCTGCAAGGGCATTGAAATTACCACAGACAGGATAGCCCAGTTTTACAGTTTTCTCATAGACCTTTCTGCCGATAGGATAGACCTCCACGTCAATGCCTTTGGCCTTATACTCCTCTACGAGGTGGGTCATGCGCCTGACAATGTTAGAGTTAAATCCTCCGCACATACTGGAGTTTGACGAGAAAACAAGCAAAGCGACTTTCTTAACTTCCCGTTCTTCGGTGATGACACCACGAGCATCAATATCTGCGGCAAGGAATGTTTTCAGAATACTCTCCAACATATTTTCATAGGGGAGCATATTCTCTATCATCACCTGCGCATGATGCAACTTGCTTGATGCCACCATCTTCATCGCACTCGTAATCTTACGGGTGTTCTGAACGGAACCAATGCGTGTTTTTATTTCTTTTAAGCTTGCCATCTGTTATGCATTAAGGGAGCTACAGACATCTGCCATAGTGTCTTCTATCACCTTTGTGGCGTTGTCATCAATAGTGCCCGAGCCGAGCAAGTCAATGACATCCTGATGCTTTGCACGCATCATGTCAAGGAACTGATCCTGACATTTACGCACATTCCCCACGGGCACTGACGCCATCAGTCCCTTTGTACCACAATAGAGGATTGCAATCTGTTCGCCCACAGGCATAGGAGAGTACTGTGGCTGAATGAGCAACTGATTATTCTTACGTCCACGGTCAAGCGTCATAGCTGTGACGGCATCCAAATCAGAAGAGAACTTAGAGAAACTCTCAAGCTCACGATACTGTGCCTGATCAATCTTCAGGGTACCGGCAACCTTCTTCATGGACTTAATCTGAGCCGAGCCACCGACACGTGACACGGAAATACCTACGTTGATAGCAGGACGGAAACCTTGGTTGAACAGGTTTTGTTCAAGATAAATCTGTCCGTCCGTGATAGAAATCACATTCGTCGGAATATAAGCAGAAACGTCACCTGCCTGTGTCTCGATGATAGGCAATGCAGTCAGAGAGCCTCCGGCTTTCACTTTGCCTTTAAGGCATTCTGGCAGGTCATTCATCTGCTCAGCCACTTCCTGCTGCTCGTTAATCTTGGCAGCACGCTCAAGGAGACGTGAGTGGAGATAGAAGACATCACCTGGATATGCCTCACGACCAGAAGGACGACGCAAGATAAGAGACACCTCACGATATGCAACAGCCTGCTTGGACAGGTCATCATATATTACGAGTGCATGCTCACCACGATCGCGGAAATACTCACCAATCGCAGCTCCGGCGAACGGTGCATAATACTGCATAGCAGCAGGATCGGCAGCCGTAGCTGAAACGATGATGGTATAAGGCAATGCGCCATGCTCTTTCAGATTCTGTACAAGAGCAGCGACAGTACTTGCCTTCTGACCGATTGCGACATAAATACAATATACAGGCTTTCCTGCCTCATAGAAAGACTTCTGGTTAATAATAGTATCAACAGCAATAGCTGTCTTACCCGTCTGACGGTCGCCAATGATGAGCTCACGCTGACCGCGTCCGATAGGAATCATTGAGTCGACGGCCTTAAGACCTGTCTGCAACGGTTCCTTCACCGGCTGACGGTATATCACACCTGGAGCCTTACGGTCAAGAGGCATTTCGAATGAGTTAGAAAGGTCTATCTCGCCTAATCCGTCAATAGCCTGTCCGAGAGGGTTGATAACACGTCCGAGCATATTGTCGTTGACACGGATGGAAGCGATACGCTTAGTACGCTTTACCGTCTGGCCTTCCTTGATGCCGCTGGTAGGACCTAACAGGACACAACCTACGTTGTCCTCCTCAAGGTTCATCACAATAGCCATCGTGCCATTTTCAAACTCCAGCAATTCACTTGCCTCCGCATTACGAAGACCATAGATACGAGCCGCACCGTCAGAGACAGTCAGGACGGTACCTACCTCATCTAAATTAGCTGAAGCTGACAAGCCCTTGAGCTGATCAAGGAGCACCTGAGAAACTTCACTTGGTTTAATTTTATCTGACATTTGTTTTTTAATTTTAGGGGAATGTAGAGTTTCTAACTCTATGATAGTTCCTTAAGAATATTCTTGAGCTGTGACTTCACGGAGGTGTCAAGGCGATAGGTGTCATATTCGAGTATGAACCCACCGAGTATTTCCGGATCGACCTCAGTAGAGAACTCCACAGTTCCATTAGTACTACTCTCGACCATTTTCTGCATTTTCGCCTCCATATCAGAGGAGACAGGAACGGCCGTTGTGAGTTTTCCGCGGATGATATTCTTCTGCTGACGATAGAGAGTGAGGTAGGAATATGCCATGAACTGTGTCATTTTTTCGCGACCCTCGTCAAGGATCAGCCTAATGAAGTTCTGCGTCATGTCACTGACCTTCCCTCCTGCTGCAGCCAGCAGCAGTTCTGACTTCCGGGCTTTATCAATCATAGGATTGTCTACGGTCGAACGAAGTTCAGGTACCTGGGCATAACTCTCAGCGAGAGTCTGCATTTCCTTATATACCTTATCTTCGACCTTAGCATCCAAGGAGCCCTTCAACAGTGCTCTGGCATAGCGCATTGATACAACACCGATGTCCATATCCTACTTCGTAACAGAGACTTCATCCAGCAGCTTGTCAATCAACTGCATCTGAGCCTTATCCGAGCTCAGATTCTGGCGAACCACTTTTTCGGCTATCTGAACGGACAGCTCTGCCACCTGTGCTCTTATCTCACGTATAGCAGACGCCTTCTCGTTCTCTATCTGTGCCTTTGCCTCGCTGAGCAGTTTGTTTGCCTGCTCGCGAGCATCAGCATCCGCCTTAGCCACGACAGCATCGTGAGTCTCCTTGGCTTCCTTCAGTAACTGAGCCTGTTTCTCACGAGCCTCCTGCAATAGTGCCTCACCTTCCTTTTGTATATTGGCCAACTTCTCCGTTGCTTCGTGTGCCTTAGCCAGAGAGCTGTCGATATACTCCTTGCGCTCATTTACCATATTGACGATAACGGGGAAGCCCCATTTCTTCAATATGACAAGCACAATGAGGAAGACGACAGTCATCCAAAAGAAGAGACCAAAAGCGGGCGTTATTAATGACATAGTCTGGATTACAGATTTATGGATTTAAAATTACTGTTTCTCTTTTCTGCTGCTTCGGAATTAAACGAAGAGAGCAAGGATAGAGATAATCAGAGTGAAGAAGGTTGCACCCTCGACGAGAGCAGCAGCAACAATCATTGAAGACTGCAGCTTTGACTGCATCTCTGGCTGGCGTGCCATAGCATCCATTGCCTGACCACCGATTTTACCAATACCGATACCAGCACCAATTACTGCGAGACCACCACCTACTGTTGCACCGAGCTTTGCAAGTGCATCAGCTGCCAAAAGAATTGCTAAACTTGTCATAATTGTAAAATTTTAAAGGTTTTTATTATTGTTGTTATTTATTGTTGACTATTTCTTTTCTTATTCGTGTGTTGCGTGCGACATATTTATATATATAGCACTAAGCAGCGTAAATACCATTGCCTGGATATAGCAAACCAACAGTTCGAGGAACATCATGAATATGCTCATTGCCACGCTGACAGGTGTTATGATTCCTCCCAGCAGATTACCCATCCAGCCGCCAAGTGCGAACATTATGAATATCATGCACGACAGCGAGATAGCAATGGCGTGTCCTGCAAGCATATTGGCAAACAGTCGGACCATGAGGACTATCGGCTTGATGAATACGCCAAAGAGCTCTATGACTGGCATAAGAGGCACTGGGCACTTCAGCCATGTAGGCACATCCGGCCAGAATATCTCCTTCCAATAGTGGGAATTACCTGTGCAGTTGGTAATGAGGAATGTCATCAGCGCCAATGCAGCAGTTACGGCAATATTGCCCGTAATGTTACCACCACCTGGCGGGAATGGCATCACGCCCATGAGATTGGCGAAGAAGATAAAGAAGAAGCACGTCAGCAGATAGGGGGCATACTTGTCGGCCTTTTCTCCAAGCGTTGACTTGATGAGGTCGTTGTAAACACTCATGACAAACATGTGCATCATGCCCGTGAATCCCTTTGGTGCAGGGTCATCAACCTTATGTTTCTTACACCATCGTGCAGGAACGAGAATACATATCAGGAGCAAAATGGCATCAATGAAGAGCACCATAACCTGCTTCGTAATCGAGATATCAAGGCATACGGGCTCCAACCTACCGTTCACCATCTCTACTATCTCACCCTTTTCATCCTCTGCTCCCTTGATATAGAAGCCGTCAGGTCCCTCACGCAGCAAGTCAGCATTCGGTTCGTGCTCAAACTGCGAACTGCACATTACGTGGAAGCCTGAATTCTGGCTGTAGAAGATCATGGGCAGGTTGATAACCACAGGATGTTCGTTGATGTCTGTGACATGCCACTGATAACTATCCTGCACGTGCCCGAACAGAATCTCCTTCAAAGAGATCTTGCCCTCCTCACTTTCCTCCTCGGCTGCAACAGCGGGGAGAGTCATCAGAAAGGATGCCAGTAGAAAGAATATTATCTTTTTATGTTTCATTTTTTCTTTGCAGATATGTAGTAGTACGTCGTTTCGAATATAAGCATCAGGAAATAAATTACGAGAAAACTTATTGTCACTACTTTCATTTTCCATGGGTCGTCGCTTACCAGATACATGCATATTGCATAGAGTACCAGCGCCACGACCATTCGTGCTATCATCAAAACTAAGTGTCCTGCCATAGTTCTACGCACAGGCTCACATTGTTCTTCAGCACTTCCACGAAACCGCCTACTACGTTGAGTTGCTGTTTGCCGTCCTTCGTAGTGTATTCCACCCTACCCTTCTGCAGCGCGGAGACTATCGGAGCGTGGTTGTTGAGAATCTCGAATTCTCCTAACATGCCAGGCACCTTGACAGACTCTACCTCGCCATTGAAGTGTGTCTTTTCCGGACTTACTATCTTTAATGTAAGCATACTGCTTCAGATTTCTTATTTATTCACCCTTTGCCTGCGCAAGCAGTTTCTTGCCTTTTTCAATAGCCTGCTCTATGGTACCCACGTTAAGGAAAGCCTGCTCAGGCAGGTCATCCAACTCACCGTCGAGAATCATATTGAAGCCCTTGATGGTATCTTCTATTGACACCATCTCGCCCTTCACGCCTGTAAACTGCTCTGCCACAGCGAACGGCTGAGAGAGGAAACGCTGGACGCGACGTGCACGGTTCACTGTCAACTTATCCTCGTCAGACAACTCGTCCATACCAAGGATGGCAATAATATCCTGCAGCTCCATATACTTCTGCAGTATCTGCTTCACACGCTGAGCGCAGTCATAGTGTTCCTGTCCAACCACAAGAGGATCAAGAATACGTGATGTAGAGCCAAGCGGATCAACAGCTGGATAGATACCCAACTGCGCAATATTACGTGACAACTCCGTTGTTGCATCAAGGTGCGTAAACGTTGTTGCCGGAGCAGGGTCAGTCAAGTCGTCCGCAGGCACATATACAGCCTGTACTGACGTAATAGAGCCTGTCTTTGTTGATGTAATACGCTCCTGCATGGTTCCCATTTCCGATGCCAGAGTCGGCTGATAACCTACGGCTGACGGCATACGGCCAAGAAGTGCTGACACCTCTGAACCAGCCTGGGTGAAACGGAAGATGTTATCAATGAAGAACAGTATATCACCGCCCTGATCACGGAACTCTTCAGCCACAGTCAGACCTGACAGCGCAACAGAAGCACGTGCGCCTGGCGGCTCATTCATCTGACCATAAACAAGGGTAGCCTGTGACTTCTTCAGTTCTTCCGGATCAACGAGCGAAAGATCCCATTTGCCCTGAGCCATAGCCTCCTTAAACTTTTCACCATATTTAATAACGCCTGACTCAATCATCTCGCGGATAAGGTCGTTACCCTCACGAGTACGCTCGCCCACACCTGCAAAGACAGAGAATCCGTTATGTCCTTTGGCAATATTGTTGATAAGCTCCATAATGAGCACGGTCTTTCCTACGCCGGCACCACCGAAAAGTCCGATCTTACCACCTTTCAGGTATGGCTCCAGAAGGTCGATGACCTTGATACCTGTTGCAAGCATCTCCTTCGAAGTTGACAGTTCCTCGTATTTTGGAGGCAGGCGGTGGATAGGATAACGGTTCTCGTCTGTAAACTGCTTCATGCCGTCAATAGGGCTGCCGATAACGTTGAGCATACGTCCCTTTATCTGCTCACCTGATGGCATAGAGATTGGACCGCCTGCGGGGAATACCTCCAGTCCGCGCTGCAAACCGTCAGTATTGTCCATAGCGACAGTACGCACGGTGTCTTCACCAATATGCTGCTGTACCTCCAAAACGAGATCTCTTCCATCAGCACGTTTTACTACAATAGCATCATGAATCTTAGGTAGCACCTTCTCCGCATCCTGGCCCTTGGTGTCGAAGTAAACGTCAACCACAGCGCCGATAATCTGGGAGATGTGACCAGTAATCTGTGACATAATTATATTTTATTTTTAGGTTAATTTTGCCTTCATAAAAAGATTTGCGGTGACAAAATTAAGTAAAAATATTGATACTGACAAATTTTTTTAGAAAAAAATGCAGATTTATTTTTCGAAAGATAAGATATTGTGACACCATATTTATTTTCTTACTCTATAGAGCAAAAGTATTTTCTCCTAGAGAGATTTTATATTTCCGGCGCGGAAACAACTGTACGCGCACTGGAAACAACTGTACGCAGTGCGGAAACATAAGTTCGCGGTGCGGAAACATAAAAAATATAGGGGAGTAAAAACTTTTTCTCCTAAGAGAAATATTCTTTGAAATACTGATACAAGAAAAAAAATTGAAATAAAAGGCTTCAAATCTCCCAAAATTTTGCATATATAATTTCTTTTTTGTAATTTTGCACACAATTCTTGAAAACATGAAATTTATTATTTCTATCATACTCCTTCTGTCGTCTTTCACGACTGTTAGTGCCGAAAGCATTCTTCGCAAGGTACAGTCACGCGGCTACTTCACACACATCGAAGGTGCGTTTACCGCTGGAACGACGGGACTTGGCTTTGACGTTGGATTCCCATTACAGGAATGGGGACGCCTGCGCATAGGAGGTGTATGGCGCCCACGCGGACATTATTCCGATGAATACGCAGTACATATAAACGATGAAAACCAATGGGGACAGTTTGGCGCCCTTATGTCCATATTTGTTGGTGTACAGCCAGAGAAATATGTCGAAATGGAGGGAAAGTCGAGCATGAACAATTTCAAACTACTCGTTGACTTTTTCCCCATCAAGAAGCATCGCAACTTTCACGTCACAGTAGGTTTCTTCCTTGGCAACAGCAATTTTGTAGAGGCTATGAACACATCCATAGGAAGCAATACCGTCGCTGCCATCAAATCCTACAACACTTTACTACAAAAGGCCATAAACCACGAAGAAATAGACTTCTCCGTCCTCGGACTCAGGCTCAGTCAGGCCGATGCAGAAAAATTATATCAGAAACTGATGGACATGGGAGAGGTAACCGTTCCACTAGGTGAAAGAACTGATGAGAACGGCAACAAGACCGTCGTCAATGCCACCATCAATGACAAGGATGTGATTGAGATAACAGCAAAGGTCAACAGTTTCAAACCATATATCGGAGCCGGATATGAATTACCTATTACGAAAGACAAGCGTACAAAAATTGGCATCGACGCAGGCATACTGATATGGGGTGGAAAGCCAAAAGTAGAGGCTTTCGAGGGACTCAGCAACGTAGCAGGACATAACACGGAAGGCTATCTGAAGTCTGCTGACAAATACCCTGTATATCCTGAAGCATCAATAAGAATATCACAGTGTTTATGGTAAAGAAAAAACATATTATATCTCTCATGACATGCATGCTGCTTGCCACTTCTCCCGCTATGGCAGAAGGTAAGCAGAATTTCTTCACCAGACAATGTATAAGCGACAGGAAATGGTTTAACCATATTGACGTAGCAGGCACGATTGGCACCAGCGGTCTGGGCTTTGACATCAGCGTACCTATGAGCGAATGGGCACAACTCAGAGTGGGAGGTGTATGGATGCCATACTTTCATTTTGACCCATCATTCGGTGTCGAAGTTGCCGAAGACCTGCCGGAAGATATGCAGGGGGAGCGCTTCCAACACATATCAGACATGATGACAAACCTGCTTGGCACCAAGCCAGAGCTAAGGGTGAAGATGGAAGGCGATCTCAGCATGAGCAACTTCAAATGCCTCGTTGACATCTTCCCCATAAAAAAGAACAGGAACTTTCATGTTACCGTAGGTTTCTATTATGGCGGCACAAATCTCATAACAGCAGGCGTATCACAATACAGCATGCGAAACCTCACAGCCATCGGAGCATTAAACTCACTTTACAAAAAAGCCCTGAGTGACAAGGATGCAATTGTTGTTGATGTTAAAGCATTAGGAATTGATCTTCCACCAGGAGCATCTTCTGGAAATGCTAATCACAACTTGCGCGCATGGGGTGAAAAAGCAGAAAACAAGGTCATTTCTTGGGACGACATTTACCAGTGCGAAGTAGAGAACAGTATATATGCCGAAAACGCCTTCAGCGTTACGCTGGGAGAATATTCCCACGACATCGTAGCAAAGGAAGACATCTATTACAATTACACAGCAGGACTTGACAATCCCTACAATGAATCCATAGGCAAAGATGCTAGCGGAAAAGATGTTTATCGTGAAGTGCGCTATCAGACAGACGAAAATGGCAGGCCCATCGTAAAGGGAGGCATACGCTATCACAAGGGTGAACTGATGCATAAGGCTGGCGATCCCATCCGCGTGGTTCCTGATGAGAGCAATCAGATTTATGTCACAGGACGAAGTTGGTGGAAACTGAAACCATTTATCGGAGTCGGTTATTCTGTACCGATTACGAAAGACAGACGCACGATGCTCGGCGTTGATGCTGGCATAACAATATGGGGCGGAACACCTGCTGTAGAAGTGAGGACACCATTAGGACAGGATGTAAATGGCAATACCATATACGACAACCTCAACCTCGTAAAGGATGCGAAAGGAATGCCTGGCTCTGTTAACAAATACGTAAACCTTGTGAAAATATTACCTGTAATGCCAGAAATAAGCGTCCGCATCGCACAAAGGATTTGGTGATATGAAAAACCGGCATCATGAATTGTATCATGATGCCGGCTATATTTTTTATATAGAGGTGGAAGAACTATTTATTCTTCCACTCTCATATACACCGTAATCGGGTCATCGTAGGTTCCCTTATGATCATCATTTGAAAGTACTATCGGCTCAACAGAGTTGTAAAAGTACTTGTTGATTGCACAATAGTATTTCAATGATATCTTATCACCCACATTACCATAGATACGTATCATCCACACCTCGTCATTAGCAGGACGTGATGCAACACCTCTGCATTCTGAGCCACAGAAGGCAGCGATTTCATCAGCATTTGACAGATATGGTTTCAGGGAGTCTGGCAACTGCACATACGCTGTCATATCACAAGGATAAGGCGTCGTTGAGCTGGAACCACCTGTTGGATCTTCCCACTGGGGATTATCATGCTGGGTATATGTAGGCTCTACATATGTGGGCGTCTCGTCATCGCCAGAACTACTGCACGACGCGAATGACACGACAACCGCTAGAGCTGCCATTATTATTTGATAATACTTCATACTTTATAATATATAATCCTGTTGAAAGTGTTTTAACATCTGTAGTAGGCAAGCACTTGCCATCCATAGAATAAATAGCTGTCACATTATAGTCGCTGCTCCATGCTTCAGTTCCTTCTGTAAAGAGGATGGAAGTAGGATTAGCATAACTACCCACGATATCATCGCTGACATACTTTATTGGAGCATTTGCCGTAGCAACTATCTCATTGTTGTGCAACAGAGTGAGATAAACATCAGCCTTGTTGTCACCCAGGATAGTGATACATGCCCTACCCTCGTTGTCAATAGAACCAGAGCCGCGTACGCCGTCAACGGCAACAGCGACAATAGAATCTCCAGGTACAGACATGATACCATCAACTGTAGCAAATACTGTCATATTTGAAGAGAATGGCTGAGCAGTATCCTCAAAACTTGCCGCTCTCGCATCATTGCTTAAACTACTTGCAGAAATAACAGGATAGCAGAAATCAACTGTATTATCTGCATTACGATACAGCATATATCCCTTACGTGGTTCCATAGTGGTCAGAGAACCTTTCCACTCGCCATTAGAATAAGTGGCACTTGCAGTCTGAGACTTAAGCACATCACCTTCTGCTGCATCATAATTCTGCAAAGCCTCATCCACAGACATCGCATCCAGAGAAAGGTATGCAAGATAATTCCAACCATTATTAATAGTCAGCATCTTGTCACCTTTAGAATTCTGATAGCTGCCCTCCAATATAAGTTTCTGATCAGCATAAGATGAATGTATCTTATACATCGTAAGGTCGTTGAAACCAGCAAGGTCGCCTATCCATTGACTCTTCTTAACAGAATAGATTCCCCATAAACTAGCTCCCTTGATTTCATCTGATGAAGTCCACTTCAGAGAAGAAAGCAGAGTATTCAGGTCTCTCATTTCCTTATTAATCATAATGAATGACAACCATGTCCAGCCTTCATTGAGCAGATAGGTTTCTTCCACCTTCTTCGGGCCCCAAAGAGCTGTTAGCATCATATTTGATGCCGGCATCGTCTCTGGTATAGCAGGACTCCAACCTGCAAAATCATAGCCTTCCTTGACAGGATCATCAGGAGCAGTAATCACGCTCTGATAGTCCTGAGTAATCGGAGCAACTGTAGAACCGCCATTGGTTTCAAAGGAAATGGTGTACTGTCTGATAGTGAAAGAGCCAGTTATGGTAACATCACTTGCAGGCATTACTGTAGGTATTTCCTCATTCCAACCAGAGAAAGAATAACCTGTCTTGGAAGGCTCTTTCTCAGCCGTAACATGACTGTTGTACTCCAATTTCTCACTCTTATAGACCTCACCATCCACATAGTATGTCAGGGTATATTCATTTATCTGCCACTGAGCCTTGACAGCCACATCCTCTGCAGGCATTTTACTTGGAATCTCCTTGTCCCAGCCGATAAAAGTATAACCCTCCTTCGTAGGATTAGAAGGCGCCAGGACTGGTGTGTCATAATCCTGAGTGATAGAAGCCACATCTGAGCCACCATCAGTATCAAAGGTAACAGTATATTTGTTTATCTGCCAGATAGCCTTAATAGTCACATCCTCAGCTGGCATTGACGATGGAAGATTTTCCCAACGCACGAAAGTGTAACCTTTCTTTGTTGGAGCTTCCGGAGCTGTAACCGTACTCTGATAATCCTGAGTAATAGGAGCTACCGCTGTACCACCGTCTGTGTCAAACGTGATGGTATATTGATTTATCTTCCACAGAGCCTTAATGGTTACATTCTCAGCGGGCATTGTTGATGGGATTTCCTTGTCCCAACCGTCGAATGTGTAACCTGTCTTTGTAGGGGCCTCCGGAGCTGTAACCGAACTCTGGTAATCCTGAGTAATAGGAGCTACCGCTGTACCACCGTCTGCGTCAAACGTAATGGTATATTGATTTATCTTCCACAGAGCCTTAATGGTTACATCCTCAGCGGGCATGACAGGAGGGATTTCCTTGTCCCAGCCGTCGAACTTGTAACCAGTCTTTGTGGGAGCTTCCGGAGCAGTGACCACGCTATTATAGTCCTGAGTAATAGGAGCTACCGCCGTACCACCGTCTGTATCGAAGGTGATCGTATATTGGTTTATCTGCCAAAGAGCCTTGACTGTCATATTTTCGTCAGGCATAACAGAAGGGATTTCTTTGTCCCAACCGATAAAGGTATAACCTAACTTCTTGGGATCTTGGATATTCTTTGTAAGCTCCGATATGTCTGTACCATAGACCTCAATTATTGATGCCGGGATTGGCTCTCCGCCATCAGTATCAAACGTAATGGTATTCTTATCAAACGTACCTACATATACTACATCATGGTCAGGAACGGTAGCATCAGGTGTCGGAGTCCAACCCTTGAATGAAGATTCCGTAATAGTTGGCACTTCAATAGCCGATCCATAATCCAGAACCTTTTCCGATACAATAGTACCATCTGACAGTTTGAATGTCACCTTATACTTATTAATTTGCCATATCGCCTTGCAAACCAAATTATCTTCAGGCATAAAAGAAGGAACAGAAGGATCCCATCCTTTAAAAGTATGTCCAGTCATTGTTGGATCTGCTGGTGCAGTTATTGGCGTACCGCTTACTGCCGTTACAGATGAAATCTCTGAACCGCCGTCCGTATCAAAGGACAGTGTATATAACTTATTCCACAGAGCCTTGACAGTCACATCCTCGCCAGGCATAAGAGTTGGAACATCCTTATCCCATCCTGCAAAGACATACCCTGTCCTTGTAGGATCATCTGGTACGGTAACCGGAGTATTATAATCCTGAGTTATCGGGAGAATCTCTGTTCCACCGTCTGTATCGAAAGTAATAGTATATCTTCCAATTGTCCAGAGAGCCTTGATTTTCACATTCTCTGCAGGCATGGTACTTGGGATTTCCTTGTTCCAACCGTCAAACTTGTAACCAGTCTTTGTAGGATTTTCCGGTTTCGTAATGGTAGTATTATAATCCTGTGTTATTGGAAGGACTTCAGTTCCGCCGTCAGTGTCAAAAGTAATGGTATATTGGTTTATCTTCCACTTGGCTTTGATAGTCACATTACTACCCGGCATTGACGTTGGAATCTCCTGATCCCAA
>JAEEGL016324602.1_pt1 | contig 14071 bp, 10 predicted proteins | sample 9134231 | NCBI WGS metagenome assembly JAEEGL01 (sample SAMN16246548, study PRJNA631951) | gut metagenome | biome: gut microbiome; feature: rumen; material: fiber-attached | host: Bos | place: Iran: Karaj | collected 2018-10
AATCAAGGAACTGATACAAAGCATAACCCTGAGTTTACTCTTATGGAACTTTATCAAGCATACACTGATTATGAAGGCATGATGGAACTTACTGAATCTATGTTTAAGCATATCGCTAAAAATGTAGTTGGAAGTTTGCAACTTAAGTATGGCGACAATGTGATTGATTTGGAAAAGCCATTTGCAAAAATTTCTATGATGGATGCAGTTAAAAAATATAGTGGTGTTGATTTTGCTACTATAAAAGATGATGATGAGGCAAAGAAGATTGCAAGTGAGAAAAAAGTTGAGTTCTTAGACCATCACACAAAAGGCGACATCTTAAATCTCTTCTTTGATGAGTTCGTAGAGAAAGAACTTATACAACCTACATTTGTTATCGACCACCCAATAGAAGTGTCACCTCTCACAAAAAAGAAACCTGATAACCCAACTCTCACAGAGAGATTTGAACTTTATATAAATGGCTATGAGATGGCAAATGCCTACTCAGAACTTAATGACCCAATAGACCAAAGAGAAAGATTTGAAGCCCAGGAAAAATTAAAAGCTTTAGGTGATGAAGAGGCAAATAGTATAGACGAAGATTTCTTAACAGCACTTAAAATCGGTATGCCACCTACAGGTGGTATCGGCTACGGTATAGACAGACTTGTGATGCTCATGACTAACTCACAAGCCATTCGTGATGTTTTACTTTTCCCAACACTTAAATCAGAAAAGACTGGAAATGAAGTTGGAAATTTATCAACTACAACAAACAGTGGAACAAATGACAACACAGGATTCTTTACTCCAAATAGTCAAATAGATTTTAGTAAAGTAGTTGTTGAACCATTATTTACAGACATGGTAGATTTTGAGACATTTAGCAAGTCTGACTTTAGAGCAGTGAAGGTTAAAGAATGCGTAGCAGTAGAAAAATCTAAAAAACTTTTGAAGTTCACTCTTAATGATGGCTCAGGAAAAGATAGAGTCATCTTAAGTGGTATTCACGCCTTCTATGAACCAGAGCAACTAATCGGCAAAACTCTTATCGCTATAGTCAACCTCCCACCAAGAAATATGATGGGCATAGACAGTTGCGGTATGCTTCTTTCAGCCATCTGCAAAGAGAACGACGAAGAAAAATTAAACTTACTTATGGTAGATAATCATATACCAGCAGGCGCAAAACTGTATTAGTAGTAGGGGCGAAGCATCGCGAGCCCGTGTCGCTGCGAACTATGTGAGCAGCATAGATATAAAAAAATCAGTGGATATTGTTACCACTGATTTTTTATTTGAAAAAAAGACTAATGCTTATAAAGGCTGGTCTTTTTTTGATGGTATATACTTTATAATATCTTGAACATTACATTTTAGAATTCTACAGAAATCATTAATTGTCTTAGTCGTTATATCTTTATTATTCTTAATTCTGCTCAATGTATTAAAAGAAATATGGTGATCTTTTGTGAGGGTATACCACGTTTCTTTCGATTCTTCTAATGTTTTCCAAAATGGTGAATAATCAATCATATGCTCTATTTTAGACCATATTTTAATACTTGAATATATTCAATATATTGTATATAATATATTCAAAATATTGAATATTTACGTACTATATATAAACTAGCTGAACTTAATGTCAATTTATACCCAAATAGTTTAGGGAAATAAGGAATACTAGTTTTTCTAATTATGAATAATAAAATTTATAAAATTGACAATCCAACTGATGAATTTATCAAAGTAAAACACAGGGGTAAAATTTATACCCCTGATTATTTAGTTTCTGATATATTAAATCAAGGCCATTATGTTAAAGATAAAATTAATAAAAAGCACGTTATTGATAATAGCTGTGGAGATGGTCAATTTTTGATACAAATCATCGATAGATATTGCAAGGACTATTTAAGTAAAAATACTAATATAAAAGAATTAAAAAAAGAATTAGAAACATATATTCATGGAATTGAAATTGATGATAATGAATTGAATATATGTGTTAAAAGATGTAATGAAGTAGCTAAACTATATGGAGTAAAAAATGTTAAGTGGGATTTTATTCATAATGATACAATGAAAATTAGTAAATACAATAACAAAATGGACTTTGTGTTAGGCAATCCTCCTTATGTTAGAGTGCATAATCTTAATGATAATTTTAATAGTGTAAAAAATCGTAAATTTTCAAATGGTGGAATGACAGACTTATTTATAGTATTTTATGAAATCGGAATAGAAATGCTTAACAGAAGTGGTATTTTGTGTTATATAACACCATCATCATTTTTTACTAGTTTAGCAGGAAATAGTTTGCGAAATTATTTGATTGCAAATAAATGTTTTGAGTCCGTATGTGATTTGAAGCATTTTCAACCATTTAACGCAATAACTTATACAACAATTGTGTGCATTAATAAAAAACATAATAGCAACAATATCAAGTATTACATTTTTGATGAAAAAGGTTTAAAACAAAAATTCGTTGAATCTTTAAATATAAATACGTGTAACATAAATGGAAGTTTTTATTTTTCGAATAATAAAAATTTAGCTTTACTCAAAAACATTCTTGAAAATAATAAAAAATGCAAAATCGAAATAAAAAACGGATATGCAACATTATGTGACAAAGTGTTCGTTAATGATTTTGATTTTGATTCAAAATTTATAATATCGGTAATTAAAGGTTCACGTGGTAAATGGACAAAAATAATATACCCTTATGATGAAAATGGTAAACTTTATAGTGAGGCAGAATTAAAAAAGGATAAAAAAGTTTACAAGCACTTATTAAATAATAAGAGTTTATTGTTAAAAAAGGACAATGAAAAAGGTAATGAGTATTGGTATGCTTTTGGCAGAAGCCAAGCAATTAATGATACATATTCAAATAAATTGAGTATTAATACTTTAATTAAAGATGCTAATGATTTGAAAATATTTGATGTGCCATCTGGAAGTGGAGTATATAGCGGTTTATATATATTATGTAATGGAATAAATCCAAAAAAGATTAGAAGTGCTCTAGTAAGTAATGATTTTAGTATTTATATTTCACTGCTTGGAAAATATAAAAGTGGTGGCTACCATACATTTTCTACTAAAGATATTAAAGCATATTTAGATTATAAATTGGGGAGATAATATGACAAGAGATGAAGAGTTTTTAAAAACTTTGCATAGCAGTTTTAAAACTTACTTAAATACTCATGCCAATAGTCCTGAAAAATTAAAAATACTACACAAGAAAATATCAGAAGATTTTTTAAGTATACTAGGGAATGAATATACAATTAATTCGTTAGGATTAGAAAATGATCTAGGCAAAGAAGCAAAAGTTACTGGCAGGTATTATGATAAAAAAGTAGATATAACCATTTCAAAAAATAATGAATATATAGCAGGAATTGGAGTCAAATTTGTAATGAGTAATTATTCACAAAACTCTAATAATTATTTTGAAAATATGATGGGGGAAACTGTAAATCTAAGAATGACACAATTTAAGTATTATCAGATATTTGTAATATTCGATAGATTGCCATATTTTAAAGATGGGGGGAGAATACAAAAAATAGAGCAAATAACCGAGCACAATATTAGTAAATATATAAAACTAGGTGGAGAAAATATTGATATGTATTTTCATGTTCCTAACAAAACATTATTATATATAATACATATAAATCCATTACCCAATGATAAAATGATAGGAAGTAATAAAAAAGAATTTAAAGCGTTTTACAACAGACCTTTTACAATAGGACTTTCTCAAATGACCATACCTCATAGTAAAAACATAATATATAATAAATATGAGGAATTTTTAAATAAATGCTGTCACGAAATAATGTCTATTTAAAAACTAGAACCCAACTAAAAATAACTAAGACGGACTTTATTATTTTTTACATATTTCCGACATATTTTAAGCACATATATAATAATTTAACTAAAAAATTCTACAGCACTGTAGAGTTTTTTTATAATTATAATTCTATTTAAGTAGAAATGAGCAACCCCGAATTTTATAAAAACACCCCCATATAAAATGGTATTGTATACTTCACCCCATCAAATCCCACATTCCCATCTATAAACTTATAAGCTATTCTTGGATTATATTTTTTAATATACTTATTTAGAGAAGCTGTGGCACCATTTTTGGATTTAACTTCAATTGGAGCAACATCACTATCTTTATCATATAAAAATTCTATTTCTTGAGTATTCTCTTTATTCTTATAATAATATGGTGTGATGCCTTTTTTTGTGAGCATATCAAACACAAGGTTTTCATAGATGCCACCTTTTGCATGTCCTTTTAAGTCTTTCCTTATTATGGCTTTTTGAAGTTCAAGTCCATACATGGATGTTAATAGTCCTAAATCATTTAAATAAATCTTGAAATTATTTTCTTCATAATATGCATTTATTGGGAACTCTGGTAAAGTTACATTGTTACATTTTTTTACGAATCCAGCATCTATAAGCCAATTCAAACTTGATTCATACTTTGATTTATTAGCACCATTTTCAATTTTTGAATATTGAAATTTTTTATTTTCTTTGGCTAGTTGTGCTGCTATAGAATTAAAACATTTTGTTATCTTAGGTTTTAATACATCTGATGAGTAATGCAAAATATCATCTTTATAGTTATTGATTATTTCTATTTGTTCATTATGTGCATTTATGAAATTGTAATCCGTTATATATTTACTAACTACGGATGGCATGCCTCCGACAACCATGTAGTCATCTATGAGTTTTAAGAATCGATTATTTATGTCATTTGGAACAATTTTTTTATTATTATAAAATTCTTTTAAATAATCAATTGCATCGGGCATAATACCATTTGCCCACAAAAATTCTTCAAAGTCTAGTGAATGCATTTCTATATCTTTTTCATATCCTACAGGTATTGAAATCTTTTCAGTCTCTTTATAATTGATGCCAAGCAGTGAGCCTGATGAAATGAAATCATATTTTCCATCTTCAACTAAAAATTTTAGTGCTGTTCTCGCCAAAGGACTCATTTGAATTTCATCAAAAAATATCAGTGTTTTTCCTTCAATTAAATTGGTGTTTGGAACTCTTGACAGTATGCCGCGATATATTTCTTTTGGCTCTAATGACTCATCAAAAATTTGTTTAAAATCACTATTTGTAATGAAATTAATTTCAATAAAAGATTCATATTCAGTTTTACCGAATTCGCGAATAATAAAAGTTTTGCCAACTTGTCTAGGGCCTCTAATTAGCAAAGCTTTCTTATTCTGGCTATTTTTCCATTCAACAAGTTTGTTATATATCTTTCTTTTTAACATATACTAATTATCAACGTTTTTTGACGTTTTGTCAAGCAAAAAATCAACGTTTTTTGACGTTCCAGCTAGCCAAAAATCAATGTTTTTTGACGTTTCATATTGTAAAAATTCAACGTTTTTTGACGATTCCCTATATTGACATAATACAATATTTGCAATATAATTGTATTACAAAATGGAGGTGTATTATGGCAATGGAATCAGTCGTACAAGTTAGAATGGATACAGAACTTAAGGAAGCTGCCGAAAAACTATATAGGGAACTTGGCACCAGTTTTGCTGAGGCAGTAAGAATTTTTGCAAAAAAAAGCGTTGATGAGCAAGCTATACCATTTTCACTAAATAAGGTTAAAAAGCATAAGGCATTTGGTGCTTTAAAGAAATATGCAAATCCAAATATTATGGGAAGGGAAAGAGAATTTATAGCTGACGCTATTTCCGAAAAGTATGTTAAAAATAATTGATACAAATTATTTAATTAGATATTTAATGCAAGATGATTTTGAAAAAGCAGTACAAGCAAAATCAATAATTGACGAAGGAGCTTACATTCTTCCAGAATCTTTAGTTGAATTAGTTTATGCATTAAAAAATGGTTATAAAATTAATAGAAATGAAATATGCTTTGGCATACTAGATTTATTACAAGATGTTGAAATGGTTGATAAACATATTTACGAAAATGCGTCACGCTTATATCGCGATAGTGAATTAGATTTTGTCGATTGTGTTTTGTTAACAAGACACAAAATGCTAAATGATAGAATATATACTTTTGACAAAGAATTAGAAAAAGAATTGAAAGGATAACTGGGACGGATTTCAATAGCGGCATTGAAACATCTATTGTAAATAATGCAGGAGACCCATCTTTAAATAAAAATAAGTAGGCACGAGGCCTACTTATTTTTTGTTGTCGTACTAATTATATATTAGTTAAAACGTGGGTTAAGTATATAAACTCTTCTCACATAAGTATTGTAATAATCATTGATTACTGGAATTCTAATTTCAACATTTGCAAATTGTGGGAAGGTAATAGTTGTTGGTACTAAACTTATAAATTGTTGACTGAATGTGTCAGTCAAAGCACCATTTACATATACATACATAAGAAAATCTGCTGGGTCTGATAAGTTATCTCCTGTTAATTCAAATGTTAAACTTGTGTTATTTCCACTATTAAATGTTATACTTGGTATTCCACCTTCTGTAAATTCAATTGCTTCTGAATAATATTGATTACCAGTAGTGTGTGAAGTAGATGTTGCATTGTTCCATGAAGTAATTCTTGAAGTTAATGTGCCAGAAGTTGTTAGTGCTGGGGCTATGCCTGGAGTTTGTAATGATGGGTCAGCAAAATAAGAAGCTGTAACAAGTTCGTAGCTTGATGGTTGTATAGCATTAGTTACAGGAATACCATTTTGTACCCATCTACCTGCTGCATCAACGATTGATCCATCTGGTGCAACTGAATTTACAAGCATATAACCTGTTGGTCCAAAGTAGTAGCAATATCCTATGCCAGTTCCTGTTGGGTCACACCATGCCCAACCATCTTGAAGATATCTACCGCCGCCTACATCATATTTCATTCCAAATGCGTCATTTACAAATGTGCCAGCGAAACATACATTAGCTGATATGCCGAGTAAGAATAACAATGTGAATAAACTAACAATCTTTTTCATATTGTTCATCTCCTATTCAATATATTTGTATATATTATAACATTTTTTAAGAGAAAAATGTGCGGTAAAATTATGGTATAGGAGGGCATATAAGGTTATAGCCTTATAACCTAAAAACATACTATTCTAGAGATTGTGAAAAAATCGCTTTACATTTTACTCATCTTATAGTAGAATTAGTCAATTTGAGTTGATGAATATACTATATGTTGTATAAAATAAGATTTATAAATAAGGAGGGATTATGTGGAAAAATAAGGGAATCTTGAACGCAAGAAAAGAATTGGGAATGGGAAAGACTTTTTTACTCGGTTTTCAACATGTTTTCGCAATGTTCGGGGCGACCGTTTTGGTTCCGCTTCTCACAGGATTATCGGTATCAGTTACACTCTTTTGTGCAGGCATCGCAACTCTTTGGTTTCATTTTATAACGAAGGGTAAGGTGCCTATTTTTTTGGGCTCATCATTTGCATTCTTAGCAGCATTTGCAACTATAGCACATGGTGATCCAGAGTTACTACCTTATGCGACAGGTGGTATAGTTTGCTCAGGTGCAGTATATGTTGTAATTGCAATTTTAATACACGTGTTTGGTGCTAAAAAAGTTATGAGATTGTTCCCACCAGTTGTTACAGGACCTATAATTATATTGATTGGTATTAACTTATCAACCTCAGCTCTTGATAATATATTAGCTAATCAAGCTACTCATCCATATGCATTTGTAATTTCAGTATTTGCAATCTTAGTAATCATTGCTTGCAATATCTGGGGCAAGGGTATGGTAAGAATTCTTCCAATCTTAATTGGAATAATAGCAGCATATATCTTTGCAATTTTCTGGGGAATGCTTGGGCTTGCACCAAAGATTGATTTCTCTAATTTATTCGTTCACAATGTTTCAAAAATTCCTGGAAGTATAAATGTGGGAAATGCATTTATAGCATTGCCACCTTTCCATTTGCCAAAGTTTAGAGCAGATGCAATAATTGTATTCGTAGTAGTTGCACTTGCAGCAGTTATCGAACACATCGGTGATATCGCTGCTATAGGTGGTACAGTTGGAAAGAATTTCATTAAGGACCCAGGGCTTACAAGAACTTTACTTGGAGATGGTATAGGAACTTCACTTGCAGGACTTATAGGTGGACCTGCAAATACAACTTATTCAGAGAACACTGGTGTTGTAGCTCTTACAGGAGTATATGATCCATTTGTTCTTAGAGTTGCAGCAGTAATTGCAATAGTATTATCATTCTTACCATTTGTAGATAATTTAATTTCTACTATACCTGGTGAAATCATTGGTGGTATATCATTTGTAGTATACGGACTTATATCAGCAGTTGGACTTAGAACTCTTGTAGAGAATAAAGTTAATTTCAATGTAATGAGAAATGTTATTATAGCAGCAATCATCTTAGTATCAGGTATAGCATTTAACTATAAGCACATTGCTATACCAGTAGGAAGCATAACTCTTGAGTTTGGCGGACTTGCTTGTGCAGCTATATTTGGAATCGTTTTAAATGCTATTCTCCCAGGTAAAGACTATAATTTTGATGATAAAAATGAACCATCAGTTATTGAGTTGCTTGATAAAGAATAAAGTGCTATAATTATGTGGGCTTTTTTTGTAAGCTCAAAGGAGGAATTATGAAAAAGTTTTTATTATGTGCAGGGGTAGTTTCTTTAATGGCATTAGCCGCTTGTACAAATACAGCAAAGGTTGAAACAACAGTATCTACTACTGAAGCAGCAAAGGAAGAGACAAAAATAGTTGAGACTGCAAAGGTTGAAACTACAAAATTAGAGAAAAATGAATCTGTGAATCATTATACAGAGAGGGAATTTTCTTGGACTGATGATATGAAATTTGAATATGATGGCACAGATAAGTATTTAAAAGCTATTACTGATGAAATGGTAAAAGTTGGCAATGAGTATTTTGGAAAGCAAGGTGCTGTAGAGATTCCATCTCCATTGATTGTAAAAACTGATGATAGCGATAAGAGTGATATAAAGGTATATGGTGATTTTACAATTTATGGTTATATAATGAATGGTACAATCTTTGATATGAAAAATGGTGGCTCATTCCCAGGATGTTATCACTTAAAAGATGAGGATGGCAATGTAACATTTGTAAAAAGTGAAATAGCTGAAGATGGATCTGATAACTATTCAAGTCTTGTTAAAATCTGTGGAGGAGATGAGAGTTTAGCTAAAGAAATATTTGCAGCAAAAGATAAGGATAAAGATGAGACAAGAGTTAAGTTCGCAAAAATGTATGCAAAAGAGCATAATTTAAGATTATCTGGAATTAAAGATTATGGATGGCCTGTTATTCTTTTTGATGATATAGACAATGCAGTATTTGTTTATAATTTCTTTAATCAATATTATAAAGAAATAAATCAAGAAGATACATTAAATGATATGGTAGATAGACTCACAAGACTTAAAGAAAAGTATTTTACAAAAGAGTTACTTAAAAAAATAGAAGATTTAACAGCTGAACAAGGTGCTGATATGGTTATCAATGCACAAGATGTAACTCCAGAGATGAGAGATAGTTTACAAACAACAAATGATGGAAAAGACAATGTAAAATTAACTGTTGACTTGGGCGACAAGAAAGCAACTGCAGACATAAAACTTGCAATTATAGATGGTAAGAAAAAAATCACTGACATAAGTTACGAACAATAATAAATGTAAAAAATGGGGCTCTTATGTAAAGAGCCCCATTTTTTATCTAAATTTGGGAAAATTTCATTGAAAGATTGAATAAAAAAGTGTATAATATATATAAATACAATTGATAGTTTGTATAAGTGACCGAATGTGTAATAAATTGGTAAGGAGTAAGAAATGGGAAAAGTTTTAAAAAAAGTTTTATCTCTATTGATTATTTGTAGTTTGGTATTAACTACAAGTTCAATGGCAACTTTAGCAGATGGCTTAAACAATGAAACAACTAAGGAAATAGTAGAGACTACTGCTAAAGAGACAACTACTGTAGAAACGACTATTGAAGAAACTACTGGTGCAGAGAGCCTTAAAGAGTTAAATGCTGAAAGTGAGACAACTATCGTTTCAGAAGAAGAGGAGACTACTGACTATGAAGAAGAGCCTGAAGAGGAGACTACTGTAGAGGAACCTGAATTTGATGAAACAGAAACTACTGCAGAAGAAACTACTGTAGAAGAAACAACTACAGCAGTAGAAGGCTCAAGCAATGAAGAAACTGATGACTTTGAAGGTGAGAGTGCTACGAGTCCTAGTATGGGCGAGTCACACGAGCCCGAGGAGAAAGAGACAACTATAGAAGAGACTACTGTAGAAGAAACTACTACAGAAGAAACCATTGCATCTGAACTTGATAAAAAGGATGCATTATTAGGTGATGGCGAGAATCATACATTTACATTTAAAATGCAAGATGATTTTGGTTGGTATAATAGTGAGGATGGTGACACCACAATAGAATATGATTCTTCAGATGATATTGTGATACCTGTTGTATATCCAGCAGGAGGTCATTCAGCTGGGTATGTTTGGATTGATTATGGTTGGGCAAAAGATGAAGGCGGACACTCAGGTCCAACGATGACAGAAAATCAATTGCAAGAATTGATAAATAACTGGAAAACAAATCCTACAGAAGATATAGCTATATATCCTAATTTCGAGCATTTTTACGAAGGTAATATAAAAACACCACCTAGTAAATTGAATTATACAGTAGGACAAGATATAGATCCTGCAGGTATAGTTTTTGAATTAACAAAAGATGATAAAAAGAAAGAAGTTCCATATGCTTTACCTCAGTATGCAAGACTATATTCTAGAGAAATATTAGATGCAGATAAAAATCCTATTGGTTGGGATACTGTCACAGCAGATGCTAAATATTGTAGATTCCATTTTGATGATATGATTTATCAAGATGTAGAACTTACTGTGAATGTTCCACACACATTTACATTTGTGACAAACGAACGCTATCCAGAAGATTTTGGCTATTTTGATGCAGATCATACTATAAATGTAATTACATATCACTCAGAAGAATTGGATACCAAGCCTATAGAAATCCCACTTGTTTATAATATAGCTTACCAAGATACTGGAGCATGGATTGATATAGGCTGGCTTCTTTATAAAGGTGAGCATACACCAGAGGAGTGGTTATCTGATGACCAGCTCAGTACTTTAGTTGAAAACTGGAAAAATAATCCAACTGAAGATGTCAAAGTTAGAGTAAGTTTTGAACCTATATATCATTCAAGCCTTAAACAAGCGCCTAATAAAATTGCTTATAAGGTTGGAGAAGAGATTGATCCAACTGGTCTTGTTATAGAAGTATCAAATGAGATATTTGACCCACCAACTTGGACAAAAGATATAGCATATGATGCTATTCAATATAAAGACTTATTTGCAAGAGAGATATTAGATGCTGATAAAAAATCTCTTGGCTGGGATAAAGTAACTGCAGATACAAAATATTGCAGATTCCACTTTAAAACATCAGTTTATGAAGACGTAGAACTTGATGTAACAGTTCCTCATACCTTTAAATTTGTAAAAGATACAAAGTATAAAGCATGGTTTAATCAAGAAGATGGTCCAGCAGAGATAACATTTAAATCAGAAGAATTAGACACAAATCCTGTTGTAATTCCAAAAACCTATATAAGTGATGATGAAGGTGGTCAGATTACAGTTGTAAATGTAGGATGGAGAAATAAAACTGCTAGTGAAAAATGGATATCTGATGATGAATTAAGAGAATTAGTTTATAATTGGTCGAAAAATCCAAATGAGGATATAGTAATTGCTGTAAATTTTGATATGATAGGTGAGGCATCAGTAAAAACTCCTCCTAATAAGGTTGACTATTTTGCAGGGGATGAATTTGATCCATCTGGTTTGGTGATGTATCTCGGAGGAGGTTATGTTGGTGCAACTTGGACTGTAGAGGTAGCTTATGATGCACCTGAATATCAAAGAATAATTGGAGTCCAATTATATGATAATAATAATAAAAAAATATCAGGAAAGACAATAACTGAAGATACAAAATTTGTAAGATATATTTTTAATAGTGGACCATCAGTTGATGTGAATATAAATCTTAGAACTCCAAAAATGTTTACGTTTGAAGTATCAGATAGTTTTGCACATTTTAATGCAGAAGATGGACCAACAACAGTTGAGTATAAATCAGAGGAATTGGATAAAAAGGCGATAAGAATTCCAGCTGTTTATATGAACAGAGCTGCTGCTGGTGATATTAATATAAATGTAGGATGGATAAACAATAGTGATGGTGACAAAAAAATAACTAATGCTGAGCTAGAAAAAATAGTTGTGGATTGGACTAAAAATCCAGACAGAGATATGAAAATTTCAGTTAATTTTGAATCGGTAGAAGAAGCAAGTGCAAAAGTATTACCTAGAGTTGAGTATTGGTTAGGAGATACATTTGAGCCATGGGAATTTGTGCTTGAAGTATCCGATTCAAATAAGACTTGGACTAAAGACATACCTCTTGATAGCCCAGAGTACGGCAGATTATATACATACAAACTTTTAGATGAAAATAAACAGGAAGTCTCAGGTTTTGATATAACATTAGATACTAAATATTGTAGTATCACATATGATGATACTATAACTGAAGAATTTGATATAATAGTCCTTAAAGAAGTAAAAGAAATTTTATTAAAACAACCACAAGACTGGAAAGAATATTCTACAGGTGAAAAATTTGATCCAAGAGGTCTTGAGATTCATGTAACATATGTAGATGATGAAGAAGAAGATATAGCCTATAATGATAGAAAATTGTTATTCTTATTTAATCCATTCTATCTTACAGAAGGGACTAATGATGTTACAGTTATTTATGGTGGTAAGACAACAACAACTCATGTGACTATGGTAGATAAGGTATATGTATTGTATTATTACAATAAAGATACAAATAGCGTTCATTCTATATATACTTATCCTGGAGATGAGAATAATGTATTATCTGCTTTAGATAATGCAGTTTCTTCTGGAGCAAAGGGATTTTATAGAGTGGATGCAAAGGGATTCTATGATGGCTATAACAAATATAATAAAGATACTGAAAGTACATTAACAAAATATCAAGCATTATCAGTATATACAGAAGAATATGATGGTAACGAAAGTATTTATATAGGAGCTGCATTTATAGAGCCACCAGCACCACCAGAACCAACACCAAAACCAAGACCAACACCATATAATCCAGGAGGAGGTTCATCTGGCGGAGGAGGAAGCAGTAGTCCAACAGTGGGACCAATGGGTGATTTAACTAAGAATCCATTATACCAGCAACAATTGATGCAACAAGGAATAATTAATTCAACAAATAATATTCCGCAAAACAACTTAATTGCCAATACACAACTTGCTGCTACTTTATTATCTGCAGCTGAAAATGCAAATATTCCTATATCAAATGTTGTAGATGCACATGGCAATACTGGCTTTGGTAGATGGCTAAAAGTTCCAGGAACTACTACTTGGTATTTCCTTGCAGGAGACTTAAATGCAAATGGAACACTTGGAACTGCAGGCTTTGTATCAAGTGGTTTATATAATCTTTCTTGGGGAACCTTAAATGGTTGGTATAACTTTAGTGCAACTGGTGAGATGCAAGTAGGATGGCAACAAGTAAATGGCAAAACATATTACTTTGAACCAAGTCCACTTACTGCCGAATATGGAAAAGCAGCAGTTGGTTCAAAAACAATAAATGGACAAGTATATAACTTTGATGCAAATGGCGCATTAGTACAATAAATTTTTATCGTTTGAGTTATAATATTTTTTATATAGAGTTTTATTAATAAGGCTTCTTGGAAGCCTTATTTTTTTGATTTAAATTTGGGTAAATTTGGGGACGGGGTATATTATTTGAAATTTAGGGACACCCTTTGGCGAGCCTTTTTCGCTCGCTGAGCTCGCGCCTACGAGTTGCGCGGGCGAGGTGCGCAAGCCATCGTA
>JAEEGL010876390.1_pt1 | contig 14070 bp, 14 predicted proteins | sample 9134231 | NCBI WGS metagenome assembly JAEEGL01 (sample SAMN16246548, study PRJNA631951) | gut metagenome | biome: gut microbiome; feature: rumen; material: fiber-attached | host: Bos | place: Iran: Karaj | collected 2018-10
AGAATACCGCCAGCTGATTCATTCCTCAACTGACGGTATCCAATCACTTATTATTTTTCACTGTCCCCTTGACGGGTAGCACACCACTGTATACCACAGGGGCTTTAAATATTTTAGAAAAATGGTCCACTAACCCCGTCCCCAAGGGACCAAAGAGAGGCCAACGAGCCCAAGGGACCATCAGGACAGCTTCTTATAGAGGAAATTGCCGATACTCTGTATGATCTGCACATACACGATGAGGATCACCGAGCAGATCACCAGGTAGTCCGTCTTGTACTGCTGGTAACCGAAGCGGATGGCGATGTCGCCGATACCGCCTCCGCCAACGGTTCCTGCCATGGCAGAATAGCCGATGAGGGAGATGATCAGCAGGATCACGCCGTTAAGCATCCGGGGGAAAGATTCCTTTAGGTAGACCTTAAAGAGGATCTGCAGGTTGGACGCTCCAAAGCTTCTGGCAGCTTCGATGACGCCCTTATCCGTTTCCCGAAGGCTGGTTTCAAAGATCCTTGCGATAAAGGGGATCGCCGAGATCGTAAGGGGCACGATGCTGGCGGTAGTTCCGATGGCTTTTCCCACGATCAGTCTGGTGAAGGGTATCACGATGACAAGCAGGATGATAAAAGGAAAACTGCGGAACACATTGATGATAAAGGATAAGGTCTCATACACCCACTTTATGGGATGCAGGCCGTCCGGCGCTGTCAGCACCAGGATAAAAGCCGGAATCAGCGCAAATAAAACGGAAAACACCGTAGACCAGAACACCATGTACAGGGTTTCGCTCAGTGCTTTCGTCAGAACATCCATCATGGTGTTGGTTGATAAAATACCCATTATTCAAGCACCTCCCATACGATATTGTGGCGATTTAAGAATTCTTCCACTTCTGCACGGTCTTTGGTTTCCACATGGATTACCAGGCTGCCGTATACCTTTTCCCGGAAGTCCTCCAGTTTTGCCCAGCAGATACTGAAGTTCCGGTCCAGTTCTCTGGCCATCTGGGTAACCACCGGTTCCTCCGACCCTTCGCCGGAGAAAAACAGCTGGAAGTTCACGCCGTCCGCAGGCAGATGCTCGCTCTTTTCTCTCAGGAACTGCTTGATCTCCGGATGCGCCGGCTTTACGAAAAGTTCCTCCGGCTTTCCTACGGCGAGGACCTTGCCGTTACTTAAAAAGGCCACTTTTTCGCATACCTGCTTCACCACTTCCATCTGGTGGGTCACGATGACGATGGTGATGCCCAGTTCCTTATTGATCTTCTGAAGCAGAGCCAGGATCCCCTTGGTGATCTCCGGATCCAGGGCGCTGGTTGCTTCGTCGCAAAGGAGGATCTTGGGATCTAATACCAATGCTCTTGCAATAGCCACTCTCTGCTTCTGACCGCCGGAAAGTTCTCTTGGTTTGGAGGTTTTCTTATCTTCCAGTCCTACCAGGCGGATCAGTTTCTCGATCTTTTCCTTATTTTCCGGGGTTTTGGGATTGATCCCCCAAAAGCGCATGGGCAGAGCGATGTTATCATATACGTTCAGACGCTCCAACAGGTTAAAGCTCTGGAAGATCATGCCCATCTGCTTTTGCAATTGTCTGAGCTGTTTCTTCTGGCGGGTGTCCACCAATGTTCCGTTTACGGTGATCGTTCCTGCATCGTACGGCTCCAGTCCGTTGATCGTACGAAGCAAGGTGGATTTTCCGGCGCCACTTTGTCCAATGATGCCGTAGATCTCACCATCCTCAACAGACAGAGAAATTCCTTTCAGAACTTCTGTGTTCTGAAAGGATTTCTCTACCTGGCTAATGGCTATCATGTTTTACTGGGGATCGATAAAGGAGGTGATAACCGATCCTTTATAGGTTTCCTCAATGTACTGCTTCACGGCGTCGGACTGGATCGCCTTGATCAGTGCCTGAGATTTTTCACTGTTTTCATTGCCCTCTTTTACAACGAAGAAGTTGGTACGACGTACGCTGGTCTCTTCATCAAACTCTTCGATGTCCAGTGCGGGATACTTGCTGGGAAGATCTGCGCCCAGTGCGTAGTTACCGTTGATGGTGGCTGCATCTAAGTCAGGCAGTGCCAGAGGAAGGCTTGCTGCTTCCAGAGTGGTGATCTTGAATCCTCTGGGGTTCAGCTCTTCATTTGCTACGATGTTGTCTACGCTCTTGTCATTTGCAAAATCACCAAGACCGGTTAACAGTCCCTTCTGTACCAGGAGGTTTAAGCCTCTTTCGGTGTTCTCGGGATCATTGGGGATACCGATCTCTGCTCCGTCGGGAAGTTCTTCCAGAGAAGCATACTTCTGAGAGTAGATGCCCATGGGCTCGATGTGTACACCGGCGATGGCTACCAGGTGAAGACCTGCGTCAGCGTTCTGCTGGTTCATGTAACCTAAGGTCTGGAAGTAGTTGGCGTCTAACTCCCCTTCCTCTAAGGAAGTGTTGGGAAGTACATAATCTTCAAATACAACGGTTTCCAGTGTCCAACCGTCTTTTGCAAGTTCTGCCTTTAAGGCGTTGTCCAGGATGTCTGCATGCGGTACGGGGCTTGCTCCTACGCGGATCACCTTGTCTTCGGATGCGGGAGCAGCTTCTGCTGCCTCTTCTGTTCCGGCAACGTCTGCTGCCTTGGCAACTTCCTGTGTCTCTACGGTTACCTGCTCATTTGCAGTGGTCTTTCCGCAACCGGTCAGTACAGAAACAAGTAATGCGCCGGTTACGATCAGTGCTGATAATCTTTTCATAATACGTCCTCCTCGGAAATTCATTTTGTATTTCTGTTTTCCATGAGTCGTATTATGGCACGGTTTTGGTTATCTGTAAAAATGAAATAATTGATAAAGGGTATCGATTTACTCGATACCCTTTGCAGATGACAGATATTTCTTCAGTTCTTCCACGTACCGCTCCCCCATCTGGGAAAGGGCGCTGTTCTTTTTGGTCAGATACCCCACATGCTGGATGGTATTGGGGTTTTCCTCATCCTCCGCGAAGGGAACCACGATGTAGTCTTCGCCGTTTAATTCCTCCGAGATGATGCCGGAACATAAGGTGTATCCGTTTAACCCCACCATAAGGTTTAACATAGTCGCCCGGTCTCTGGTCTTGATGGTCCGGGGATATACGTTCTCATTGAGGATCTCCTCGGAAAAGGCGTAGTCGTTACCTTCGTCCTGCTCAAAGGACATACAGGGATAGGGCTTTAAGTCCTCCAGACTGATCTTCTTCTTTTTCGCTAACGGATGGTTTTTCCACAGGTACACGTAGGCGTTACAGTCGATCAGGGGATGAAACTCCAGCTCCTGCTCCGCAAAGAGCTTTCGCAGGGTCTTCTGATTGGCTTCGCTGATGTACAGGACGCCGATCTCACTTTTTAAGGATCCCACATCCATGATCACCTTGCGGGTCTGGGTCTCCCTTATGGCCAGATCAAACTGGCTCATGTCGTAGTGCTTGGCCATCTCCACGAAGGCCTTCACCGCGAAGGAGTAGTGCTGGGTGGAAACGCCGAACTTGTGCTTAAAGTTGCCTTCCACCTGATATTTCTCCGACACCTGGGTGTAGTGATGATAGATGTTGCGGATATCGTTTAAAAATTCCGCCCCCTCCGGCGTCGGCGTCATGCCCTTATGGGTCCGGACAAAGATGGTGATCCCGTTTTCCTTCTCCAGTTCCTGCATGGCGCTGGTTAGCGTTGACTGGGCGATATACAGTTTTTCTGCCGCCTTGTTCATGGACCCGCACTCAGCGATGGTCAGGGCGTATCGTATCTGTTGAAGTGTCATTCTACTCTCTGCTGTCCCCGGCTTCTTTGGCCCCTCTTTGGTCCCTTGCTTCCTTGGCCTCTCTTTGGTCCCTTGCTTCTTTGACCTCTCTTTGGTCCCTTGGGGACGGGGTTATCAGACCATTCTGGTCTGGGGCTCATTTTTTCTCGTTTGCGATTACCACATTGATGGGCTCTACTTCGATCTTCTCCCATACGCCTTCCAGGACGTAGGGTTCGTTTGCAAGATAGTCATCCAGTTCCTGTCGGTTCTCAAAGTCCATGATGAGCGCGGAACCTTTCATCTTGCCCTCTTCCGTAAGCAGGCCTCCTGCCGTGATGATGTGGCTGCCCAATTTCTGCATGCCGTCAAGGTGCCTCGGCCGATCCTCCATCCGTTTTTCCAGTTTACCGTCCCCGTCGTAAGCTCTTACCAGAAATTGCATCGCTTTTTCCTCTCTTATTTGGTGTCCACCACTTCCCACATGGTCCCCATGTTCTGAAAACCATCCTTGGGCATGCAACCGGCACAGGTCTTCTTGCCTGTTCCGCAGCCGCTGCAGCCGTTACAGGAAGGAGTTTCGGTGCCGGAAAAAGGAACCTTTCGGATCAGCCCCATTTTTTCCAGAAACTCCATGTCCCGTTTTACCTTCTCAACGGAGGTATCCAGCTGTATGGCCAGCATTTCGGGTGTGCGGGATTTCCCGTCTCTTAATAATTCTATCAATTCATTCATTGTTTTTCACCAAAAAAATGGGGGGAGTCAGTGGGGGAGTCAGTGGGGACGTAACAGTTTGACTCCTTTTTGGAGAAACAAAAAAGGAGTCAAACTGTTACGTCCCCACTGACTCTCCTTTGTTTACCAGATCAATAATCCGATATAGTAAGCGCATCCTGCAAGAAGCAGTGCAACGCCGGTATAGTACAGCGCGATCCTTGCGGTCCACTTAACGGAGTGGGTCTCCTGATAGGTGGCTGCCAGAGCAACGATGCAGGGCATGTTGAAGGTCATGGCAAAGATCAGGGCCAGAGCTTCGGGCTTGGTTATGTTGGCTACCAGCAGTTCATTGATGTTCTCTGCGGTTGCTCCGCCCATGAGGGAACCGATGGAAATGGAACCGGCTCCGGTATAGATGGTACTGAGAACGCCAAGGGAACCTTCCTTTCCAAGGCTGGAAGCGATAAATGCCATGAAGGTCTGCCAGCTAAGGCCAAAGAGCCTGGTCACCGGCTCTACCACGTGACCGATCTTATACAGCACACTGGCACTCACATCGCCGGAGGAGGTGTAGGATAACAGCCAGAAAACAAAGGCCACCAGCATAACCACCTTCATAGAGCGTAAAAAGGTTTCTTTGGTACGGCCAAACACATAACGAAGCAGGGATCCCCACTTGGGTTTATGGTAAGGGGGTAACTCCATGATCATACCGCAGCGGTCTTCCTTTTTTACCAGAGAACCACCGAACACTTTGGCCGTGATCCACATATGCAGGATCATGACGATGAGGATCACCAGGATGATCACCGGTACCCAGGCTCCGAAGAAAATAGTGGAAAGCATGGGGATAACGGCCCAGGCAGCGCCGCAGGGAACGGCCCATGCAAGAGCAATGGTTAATACCTTCTGGCCCCAGTTGTCGATGACACGGGTTCCGGCAGCTCCGCCCATGGTGCAGCCGAAGCTGATGAGGAAGGGCATCACGGATTTACCCTGCAGGCCGAATCTTGCCATGGTGTTATCAAATACATAAGAGATACGGGCCATCACACCGATCTCTTCCAACAGGCCAAACACCAGCGTTACACCAAATACAAAGCCCAGCATCTGGACGATAAAGCTAAAGGAGCGGATCACCACATCCGTCAGGACCGCTGCCAGAAACGCAGGGCAGCCGATGCTAAGCAGTGCGTTATTTAAAGGATCCGGGATCATGCTGATCAATGTTCCCACGCCCATTAAGGGAAGGGCAGGGATAAAGGAAGCGATGAGGCCAAGCACCACCGTCAGGATGACCACGGGTTTTCCCCAGATATGGTGGGTGATCAGCCGGTCAAACTTACCCAGTTCCACTTTTGTTTTCTTCGTTTCTACGGAACCGGCCAGCAGTTCATCGATCCATGCAAACTTGCGCTCGCCGGTCTGTACGACGCCTTTATCTACGGAAGCGACGGCTGCTTCAAATTCTTTCTTATCTGCAACGGAAAGAGCTGCCTTGATCTTAGCGATTACCGGCTTATCCCCTTCCACTGCCTTGGCGGCAAGCCACATTTTGGAATAGCCGGGAATGATTTTTTCCGGTAACAGACTCTTGATCTTGCCATAGGCACCAAGCTCCTCGTAGCGGCTCTCCAGGGATTCTACCCTTAATACGCTCTTTGTGCTGACGGCTTTCTCAAGCGCCTTATAGAAACCGTCATAAGCCTTACGATCCGGTGCGGAAAAAGAAACCACCGGGATCCCCAGTTTCTTTTCCAGCGCTGCTGCATCTACGGTTTTTCCCTGCTCTGCTGCCACATCGCTCATGTTCAGCACTAAAAATGCAGGTACAGTAATGCCGGCATAATCTGCCAGCATATACAGGCTTCGCTCTAACTGGGAGCTGTCTGCCAGGATACATACCACGTCCGCTTTGCCGGATGCGATATAGTCACGGGTAATCATCTCTTCGTCGGAATTAGCCGACAAACTGTAGGTTCCGGGCAGATCCGCTACCAGGTAGTCTCTGCCGCCGTAAGAGAAGGTACCCTCCTTCTTTTCTACGGTTTTACCGGGCCAGTTGCCCACGTGCTGTCTGAGTCCCGTCAGTGCATTAAAAAGTGTGGATTTACCGGAGTTCGGCTGCCCCAGCAGCGCGATCACCGTTTCATTTTTCTCTGTCATGCCCTTTTACCCCCTTCCACTTCGATCTGTCCACATTCTGCTCTGTTCAGTGCGATCATAGTGTCGCGGGAATAGATGAGAAGTGGTCTGTTCTTTTCATTCTTGATTACTCTTACGCTACATCCGGGCGTAAGGCCGATCGAAGTGATCCTGCTGATAAACCGGGCATCTCCGTTCACGGCAATGATGACTCCTTCTGCATCCTTTTCCAGTTCTGATAGTCTGATCATCATATCCTCCTCTAAATTCTATCTTTCATCCGCCTCGCGGATCAAAGTCCCCTCATAGTGCCTGCATCGAAAGCATGGTGTACCCTGCGGCAGCAATGGCTTTGCGGATCTCATCTTCGCTTTCTGCCTGTTTGGATAAAAGCCGTACTTCCTTTTGGCCCACGTCTGCAATGGCCCATCTGCCATCCCCCTCATTTAAGGCATTTTCCACCCTGCGGGCGCAGTTTGCGCAGTGCATGCCATCCACTTTTACCACGTAGGTATAAGTGTAATGGGCTTTATTCTTATCTTTTACCTTGATCCTTTTTTCCGGCAGCTCTTTGGTTCCGCAGCAGGACGAACCGTAACGGATCCTGCGCACGGTACTGCAAACAGCTCCCGCAACGATCAGGATCAGGATGGCTGTAATAATTACATTTCCCATGTTTGAAAAGACTCCTTTTTGCAATGTTAGTTATAACTAACCAAACAAGATTATTATACAGGCCGAAGGGGATGTCAAGGGGGGAGTCAGGGGAGTCAGTGGGGACGTAACAGATTGACTCCTTTTTGGAAAAACAAAAAAGGAGTCAATCTGTTACGTCCCCACTGACTCTCCCGTCCCCACTGACTCCCTGACTCCCCCCGCTGTCTCTCAATCCTTCGGTACCCGGTAGAATCTGCCGCTGATGCGCTCGGACTTAAAGACGTTGATAAAAGCGTCGGGTTCGGCGTTTCGGATGGCGGTTACCACTTTGTTGACTTCGTTACTGGAAACGATGGAATAGACAACCTTTTTCTCATCATGCTCATAAGAGCCCTTGCCTTCGATGATGGTGGCGCCATGATGAGACAGGTCATAGATCAGCCGGCTTACCCTGGCAGGCTCCCTGGTTACGATGAACAGGGTAGACTGCTGGTATCTGCGGTAGAGGGTGTGGATCGTCATAGTGGAAACATACTGGAAGATAATGGAATAAAGGGCTTTATCCCAGGAAAAGAGGAACCCTGCAACAGTCAGGATCCCTGCGTTGATCAACAGGACCACGTTGAAAGAGTCGATGCCGTTTTTCTCCGACAGGTAGATGGCCACAAAATCCGTGCCGCCGCTGGTGGCATCCGCAAACAGGCACAGACTGATGGCGAGGCCGTTGATCAGCCCGCCGAACACACAGATCAGGAGGATATCGTTGGTCAGCATATGGGACGGGATCAGGTCCGTCAGGATACCGGAAAGGACGATGACTACACAGGAAAGGGCCGTGAACCGCTTTCCGATAAACCGGAAGCCGATGTACACGGGGATGGCATTGATCAGCATGCTGACCGGTGTATAGGGGATACGGACAGAAAAAAACTTTAAGAAGATCTCCTGGATCAGAAGAGTCAGACCCGTCGCTCCGCCCGGGATCAGTCCTCCCGTATGCACAAAGGTCTTGATATTTATTGCAAAGATAAACGAAGAAACAATTACCAGTAAGATACGGCCGATAAAGCCGATTCTTTTTTTCATGCCATTGTCCTCTTATCCTCAGTTTTTCAGTCTCTGCTTGTCTTCATACATTTCCTTGTCTGCCCGGGCAAATACCTCCGATACGAAGGTATCCTTCTCCCGGTCATATTCTGCCATACCCGATGCCAGCACGGGGCCTGTGCCGCCGGCCTTGTTTTTCAGGATCAGGTTCCGCAGTTTTTGCATAAGGCTCTGTCTGTCCCGATAATCCCTTCCAGTTAAATATACGGCAAATTCATCTCCGCCTATACGAAATACCGGGCTGTGATCGAAAATATCGCACAGGATCTTTGCAGAATCCCGGATGTATTCATCTCCCGCCACATGGCCCAGGGTATCGTTGATCAGTTTCAGGTTGTTGGAATCGCAGACGATAATGGCAAAGGCAAGCTCTTCTTCCCCTTTGTCCATGCTATCCTGCAGGGATTTATCCAGTTCCAGATAGGCCGTCCGGTTCTTAACACCGGTCAGTTCGTCTCTTCTGGCCAGTTCCTTTTCATTATTGAGCGCCTTTAAGACCTTCTTTTCTTTCCGGACTTCCGCGTCGTTATTCTCCACACAGATGAGGAAATGGCTTTCATCATTGGTCTTGCGGACGGTCATCCTTGCATAACGGGTCTTACCGCCAATGGTCAGGGAAAAATCAATAGCGGTACTCTTATGCCGCTGCAGGGCCGAGATCAGCCGGTCTCTGTTTAAAAAGGCTCGCACCATCTCCCGGTCGTTCTTGTGGACCATCCCGGTGATATGTTCCATACAATCGGCAAAGAAATCATCCCCTTTGCCCTCCGTCAGTTCCTGACCGAAGATCTCCCCGGTCACATAGGTGGTATAGCCGGAATCTATCGCATCCACGTAGTAGATCACGTCATAATTGTCCGCCAGACTCTCTGCGATGTGGGTATAGGTAAGGTTCCTTTTCCTCTCTTCCTGATACAGTTTTTCGGCTGTGATCTCATCCTGAATATCCTTCTCACACAGCACCAGATGCTTATCATCACTGGTTTTCATAACGGTAAACAGGAAAAACCTTGCTTCGTCCCCTACCATGATCCGGTATTTAAAAGAAAAGGACCATCTGCCTTCCAGTTTCTCCAGAAGGGTGTCCTTGTAAAACCAGCTCTCGGCATACTCCTGATCATCCGGATGAGCATACTTTTTCACATTGGCTCTGGTCTCTGCGAAGAAATCCTTGCCAAGGACTTTGGCATTCAGGGAATCATGTTCCGCACTGGTGGCATAGACCTTGTATTCCCCTGTTTCCAGGGTAATGTAAAAGATCGCTTCAAAATCTCCCGCAAGAGTCCGGGCGATGTTGTCATAGGTTTCCTTATCTTTTCTGGTACTGGCTTCTACAAAGGAATGGATGACGCAGGTTCCAAGCAGAAAACCGATGGCGTTAAATGCCATAAACGGAAAGAAAATCTGATGGATCCCGAATACATCGATGGCCAGAGTCGCCAGACCAACGGCATAGTAACGCACCCGTTCGGGTCCGGATGCCTGATATCCCCGAACCAGCATATAGAGCGCCGTAACAGCGAACATGCCGATCTGTATCAGATAGACAAAAAACCGTCCGGACTCTGCGACGTATTCGTGTTGTTCATTAAAGGAAAAAATAAAGGGATAAAAACGGTTCAGCATCAGCTGCAGCAGGCCGGTGAGCAGCATGACCCAGCCTCCGTAATGCAGGAGCTTTGTGCTTCGCCCTCTCCGGTTCAGATACGCGATGATATACCGGATCCAGGTAAACGTAACTGCAAACAGAGATAGAAAATAGAATACCGTAAAGGTAGATAAGAGCGGAAACAGGCTGGGAATCTCGTGACATTCGTACAAAAATCCCCAGATGATATCCACCAGATAATAGATCAGGGCTGCGAACAGATAATTCCGGTAGCACTTCTTGACCTTGCGGGCAAACTCTCCCTTAGCGTCCCGCATAAAAAGATTTCCCAGTGCCTGACTGTTGATGATGATGTGCACTAACAGTGCAACTAATCCTATACTTGAATAATGCATCTTATACCCTCAGCCTCCCCAACTTTAAGTACAAGACTATCATAACATACAGATCGCTTTTACTGTGGAAAAAATCCATATATCCAGGCGATCCGCTTTTTCATGCACGCATCCACCATGCTGCTCTTTAAAACGGATTCATACCCATGGCAGGCGCCCTTTACATCATGCACTTCCACGGATATCCCATCTGCTTTAAGGCGCTTTGCAAACGCCAGCCCTTCATCGTGGAGGCAGTCAAACTCTGCAACTTCCAGGTAGACAGGCGGGAAATACGCTATCGTATCTGCTTCCGCTATGGAAGCGTACTTTGTATCTTCTCCGTTTACGTCCTTTAGGTACATTTCCCAGAACATCCGGTTACAGCGGGCATCCCAGATAGGCGTGTCGGTAAATCGCTGCATGGACTCTGTCTCCATGCGCTGATCAAGAACCGGATAGACTAACAGCATCCCTTTGGGAAGGGGCATATTTCTGTCATGTAGCATCATGGTAACGGCGCAGGCGATATTGCCTCCTGCGCTGTCGCCCGTAACCAGCATCCGTTCGGGGTCGATCTGCAGCATATCTGCGTGTTCCAGCGCCCACACATAGGTACGGTAACAGTCCTCTACGGCAACGGGATACCGGTTCTCCGGCAGGAGCCTGTAGTCAGCAAATACCACCTTACAGCCGACTTTCAATGCATACCACTTGGCAACCTGATAGTGAGCCATGGATGCCTTTAACAAAAAGCCGCCTCCATGATAAAACACCATGCAGGGAAGCTTATCCCTGCAGCCTTTGGGCTCGATTACCAGTGTTGTCAGTTCCTCCTCCCCGTAGCCGGGCGTTTGATAGGAGGTAACGGTAACGTCCTCATCCGATCTGCATTTATATCTGGCATATCCCGCATTTAACAGGGGATAGCAGCGTCCCACCAGGGAGCCGCTAAGCTTCGCCAGGCTTTTTAATTCCGGATTTAGTGGATATTTCATCTTTTGCTCAGATCCTTTACGATTTCTCCCGCGATCATTAATCCCGCAACCGCAGGTACAAAAGCTGTGCTTCCCGGAAGCGATCTGCGCACAGTCGTCTCCCCTTCTGCTTCCAGCGGTTTTATAGGCTCTTCGTCCGAATAAACCACCTTCAGTTCCTTCACCCCCCGCTTCTTTAATTCCCTGCGCATGACTCTGGCAAGGGGACAGATCTTCGTATCATAGATATCTGCAACCTTGAATCTGCCCGGATCCAGCTTATTGCCTGCTCCCATGGCGCTGATGACGGGGACTCCTTCTCTCTGGGCCCGCAGGATCAGTTCGATCTTGGCCGTCACGGTATCTACCGCATCGACCACATAATCGTATTCGGAAAAAGGAAAATCATCCGCATTTTCCGGCAAAAAGAAGCACCGGTGGATATTCACCGCAACGTCCGGATTAATGTCCAGCATCCGGTCGCGCATGACCTCTACTTTATACTGTCCGATTGTTTTTCTGGTAGCAATGATCTGGCGGTTTAAGTTCGTTAAACAGACCTTATCGTCATCGACCAGGTCAAATGCGCCGATCCCGCTCCTTACGAGGGCTTCGCAGACATATCCGCCCACGCCGCCGATGCCAAATACCGCTACTCTCTTACTATGCAAAGCCTCCATGGCCTCAGGCCCCAATAAAAGCTCTGTTCTTGAAAACTGATCTAACATACCTCTATCATCACCCGGCCGTTTAGCGGCACCTTTCCTATGTCTCCTACGCCTCAAAAACCTTTTTGCGAGTAATTATTTATTCCCAACCCATCTCTTTGTACAGATACTCTTTAAATCTGAACAATGTATATAACGGGATCGACCACACATGGGTCTCTCCTTCCATATTGTCACCCACATTCTTCAAGGAAGTCTTGATCGCCATTTTGGGACTGTACCTGCTGCAGAACTGATGCAGGCTTTTCGCCTTGGTATTATCCGCAGATTTTGTTTCAACAGGTACAAGTACACCTTCATGGTCAGTAATAAAATCGAGCTCTGCATCGGACTTGGACCTCCAGAAATAACTGTCGATCCCCATGAACTTAAGCTGGGTATAAACGTAATTCTCCGATATCGCTCCTTTGTAATGGATGAAAGCCTCGTTTCCTTCAAGAACCGTTCTGTAGTTTAAGTTTGACTTTCTCCTAAGGAGACCTACATCAGACATGTATACCTTAAAGTAAGTATAGTCCGCCTCTCCGGACAAAGGCATCTCCGGATTCGGTACCATATATAGTTTACCGGCAACACCTGCATTCACCAGCCATTCAAGTGCATCCTCAAGATCCTTCGATCTAGCTCCCTTCTTTACATGGGAGAAAATGAACTTATTGTTTTCCCTTGCTATCTGCGAAGGGATTGAATCCCAGATCAGTTTTATCTTGATCGCCGTCTCGGGTGTGGTATGCTTTGAGAAATCATCCGCATAATCTCTTAAGATATTATCCTGAACCCGCTCAACTTCTTTATAATCGTGTGTCTCTGTCCAGGTCTTAACAGCTTCCGGCATACCACCTACTATATAATAATTCTTCAGATATTTTTCAAGAGGAATCTTATAGAGTTCCGGAATCTCCCTGTCAAGTGGCATCTTCTTAAGACCATTAAGATATTTTTCGCCTCCGTCAGCTCTCACGAATTCCTCGAAACTCATGGGGTACATATCGATCCTGTCAACCTTTCCTACAGGAAAAGATATCCCTTCAGCCTTCAAGGCCACCCCAAGGAGCGAACCCGCAGCTATGATATGCAGTTCCGGCATTTCCTCACAAAAGTACTTGAGTGATTGGATAGCTCTGGAACAATCCTGTATCTCATCAAACACTACCAAAGTTTTTCCGGGCTCGATAGTTTTTCCAAATATAATGCTTCCAAGCTCGTCGAGTATTCTGTTCGTATCAAAATCATAATCAAATACAGACTGCAGCCCGGCATTTCCATCAAAATTAAAGTAAGCCATCTCCTCAAATTCCGTCTCGCCGAAATGCTTGATCAGATATGTCTTGCCGCATTGACGAACTCCGGTGACAAGCAGAGGTTTTCTCTTTCCTTTTTCTTTATCCTTCCATGCCTTAAACTGCTCCAGCGCCAGTCGCTCCATCATCTTTGATACCTCCGAAAAGATTCTACACAATGATATAATTGCATTTTTTGGATGAATATTCAAGATGTAGCTGCGTTTTCTGGACGAATATTGCAATCATTCTTGCTTTTATTGGATATATATGAAATATTAAAAGACCACGCTACCCTTGCCGGCTTAAAAGAAAAGATGTATGAAACCAAATGTCTCATACGCCTCAAAGGGAACAAATGTAGCTATCTCTGATCGCTGGGATTTGACCCTGGAGTGTATTCGAAAATATTACAATGGTGAAAAAAGCCCACTTTACGATACCATTTGTTCAGATAAGAAGTTCTACGATTTATTTGTTGAATGTCTTTATACTCCATTCTCTGCACCAAACTGTCTTGCTGCCTCAATCTTACCGTCGATATTAAGCATATGTGCGTAGAAATATTCCTCTGCAACAGCTATGCCTTTTCCCTTAAAGATTTTCTTCAATGCCAGGACTGTTCTTCTCGACCAGTTTGAGGTGGTAAAAAGAACTATCTTTCCCACCATAACAGGATCAAGTTCCTCAGCATACTGCCTGAGCTCTGGTG
>JAEEGL012877153.1_pt1 | contig 14070 bp, 9 predicted proteins | sample 9134231 | NCBI WGS metagenome assembly JAEEGL01 (sample SAMN16246548, study PRJNA631951) | gut metagenome | biome: gut microbiome; feature: rumen; material: fiber-attached | host: Bos | place: Iran: Karaj | collected 2018-10
CTAACGGTACAAGACCTTTTGCCCAGTGGCAAAAGATGTTTTGCCCCTTGGCGCAAGATCTCACGCCAAGGGGCAAAAACTTAAATCAGAGAATCATCGGGATTCCGTTTGCAAAGTTACAACTTATTTTTTAATATGCAAAATTTCTGAGCAAAAAAACAATCAAACAGAACCGTCCTGATCAATCGACTCCCATTCCGGTGTAATCGACTCTCATTTCGCGGAATGGGAGTCGATTTTCGTCATTTGGGAGTCTCCTTTCGAAATTTTTGCTTAATTTTGCAAGGCAAATATTGTCAAATAACAGTTTAGCATGAAAAGAAAAAGATTATTCAAACTGTTGGCTGCCTTCGCTACCGTAGTGTTCGTAGCCAGTATAGTCATCGCTTGTGGTAAAGACGATGACTCAGACGGAAAGAACTCTGGTGGTCAGGTCATCGACCCTGACGTGCCTGTGCTCTCTGACATCACCTATGAGCTGAGCCCCAACGCCGTGCTGGTACCCGAGGAAACGGCCAAAAGCATCACCAATGTGGACACGCTAGGCCACAAGTTCACCCTGCCTCTCAGCGCCGAAGCACCTGTGGTAGGTCAGACGCTCATCATCAACACGCCCTCCAAGGAGCTTCACGACGGACTGCTGGCCATGGTGCTTGCCGTGGAGGAAACGGCCAGCGGCTACGTGGTGAGCTACCGCAATGCCGAGCTGAAGGATGCCTTCAAGGAAATAGACATCCCCGAGCAGTACATCCCGCTGAACGACCTCGTGGAGCACATCTACGATGATGAAGGCAACGAAATCAGCTTCTCACGGGAATATATAACCCGTGCCAGCGGAGACATCACCTATCCCATCGTACTGCCCGAGCACGGATGGAAACTGGGCTACGGTCTCGAACTCACACCCAAGATGACCATCGACATGGCCATGCGTTATGTGTTCCAATTCGCAGACTACGAGGCCGACTACATCGGCATAAAAGTCGATGCCGACATCACCCTCGGTGCCGACCTTTCCTTCGGCGTGAAGGAAAAGGATGGTATGAACAAGAGACTGCACCTCTTCACCCTTGTCTGCGCGGCCATACCCATCGGTCCCGTAGTCTTAACCCCCTCCATCAATGTCGACGGCGTGCTAAAGACCGACGGAAAAATCAGCATAGAGGCCAGCATCAGCTACACGCGCACGGTCCATGCAAAGATGATTTACCAGAAAGGCAAAGAGCCAGAGGGCACCTGCGAGCTCGAACCCGAAGCCGAAGACGCACTCAAATACTCCTTCGGACCGAAATTCGAGGGCAACATCTACTACGGACTGTCAATAGGCGGAAACATTGGCGTCTTTGGCAAGACGCTCGCCGTGCGGGCACGACTTGACGCTCTGAAGAAAGAGTCTATCAGCACAAAGCTCGACCTGGTGGAAATGGCCAAGGAGGAAGGGGTAGCGTCCACACTGCTGGCCATGACACTCATGCCCATTGGCAGTAGCTTGTATCTTGGCGCAGCGGAAATTCCTGGTATGGGATGGAACACACAGGCATACACCGACTTCGACTACGGACAGGCTTTCGTCTATCAGTTAGGCTTCGACTTTACCATCCTGGGGCACGACGTCTACCACGTCAACCTGCCCGAAGTGACCATCCCGACAGACTCGCGCAAAATAATACCGCAGTTTGAAATAGACACGCAAAAAATGGTCAACATCACCGATGAAGGCGACGCCACCCTCACCCTCCACCTGAAAGAGAAAAGCCTCCTGGGGCCGTTCACAAAATTTCGCGCAGAGTGGAAACGCGTAGGAGCTCCCAAGGATGAGAGTCCCATCGTGTCGTATTTTGATATGACTGGTGCACTTACCTATCTTGAAGCCGACAAGAGCGGAAAAGGCATCGACATCGTCGCAAAGTCAAAACTGAAGCAGGGAGAGACCTACACCTTAGTCGTCTACATGAATCTGATGGCCATTGACTTTGAGATCTTCAGGATAGAAGAGCAGGCAGGCGACGTCACAGCAGTCATCCTCAGCGGCGAACTGTTCTGCGCATCGCCCACCTATCACGAGGGAACACCTACGTCGCTCGTGCCCGTCGTCTTAGCAGCCAACAAGTTCGCCCCCGACATGATCAAGACTGTCAGGAACGGGAAAAAGCTGCACGTCACTTGTTACGGTATAGCCGATGACGAGGTAACTGTCACATCGAAAGTAATTGCCTCCTTCGACATCGATGACGTCGATGCCGTCAAGACAAAGAAAGCAAATATACAGAACCTGAGGGTTGACAACGTTTTCAGTTTATATTCCGGCGACCTCCCCTCCTGGAAGGATACCTACTCCTTCGACATTGCCTCCGACATTCCCATGACTCAATATATAACACAGAACGACGCACCTCCCGCTGTTAGTGAAGACGACGAGGACCTCCTCTCCATTGATGCCAACTACGCCGGAGTGTGGGAGATAAAACAACCTAAGTTGTCGAACTTCAGCTTCACAAAAAAGGAGTGGCACTACAAAATGGGCGAGTTAGATAAAATCGACGAGCATGTCTTCTCACTGCAAAACGACCCTGATAACAACATCACTGTAAGTGTCGCTTTCAAGTAGCTGGGATATGACCGTAAAAGAATGTATGAATCGGAAAATCCCCGAATCGTTTGGCGGTTCGGGGTTTTTTACATACCTTTGCCGCGTGAATAGTATGATGAATAAGATAAGAATGGCCCTGCTGCTCTGCGTGCTGGCTGTTGCGAGTGCTGCAACGGTATGGGCTGACACGCAGCGGGATGATACGTTACGGGCTGGCACACAGAACTGCGCGATGGTCCACATCGTGCCGGAGCGGCTGCCCGACCTCAACATTCCGCGTACCGGGCACAGCACGTTCTACGTTAACGGCGAACTGACCGTTACAGGCGGGCACACCACGAACTTCGTCCCCACACAGACGGCTGAATACTTTGCCGACGGCGAGTGGCACCAGCTGCCGATGGCCTACTGCCACGACAACGGCTTTGCCGTGGTCATGGGTGAAGAAAAAGAGGTCATTATCGGCGGTGGCCATTCCGAACCGCTCGGCATCGGGCAGACGTTCATGCTCGAGCGCTATACCCCGGCGACGCACAGCTTCGAGGGCTTCGGCTGCCTTGACAGGCGGCGCGTATTGGCCAACGGCATACTGCTGGACGACGGGCGCGTCATCATCACCGGCAACCATTACACCAACGACGACATTGCCTGTTACGACGGACGAAGTCAGGTGCAGCAGGTAAAGGGGGTAGCCCAAGGACGCTCCAACCCCTACATTCTAAAGACGGCGAAAGACAATGCCATCATCATCAGAAGCCATAACATCTACCAAGCCCTCCTCGATACCATTTGGGCCGACCAGGTGAGCGGCGATGCCTTCCGTGTGCCGTTCCTTGAGCAGTGGCCGCTGTTGTATTTCGACCAGCCTTTCAGCAGCGATGACTGTTCCATTGGTGAGTACTCCTATCTCCTGACTGCTACCGACAGGAACGGACAGCTGGTCATCGTACAGGCAACTTTCAACAATAAACAAGAAACAATAGACTATAAACGGGAATCATTCTCGCTGCTACCCACGGTCTGCCCCATTCCGATGCAGACTACTTTAGGGCCTGTCTTTTACAAAGGCCCCATCATCATAGACAAGAAACACCAGCGCGGCTATGTCATAGGCGTCGACAGTCTACACACCCGCCAATATGTGCTTGCCGTCGACTATGCCCAAGAGCCGGCAGGGCTGACACTCTACTATACAGACACATTGGAGTACGCCACCATCACCATTCCCATAGTGACACCCGAAGGCGACCTGATACTGGCCGGAGGCATTCACAAAGACAACTACAAACCTGTGTCTAACGTATGGCTTTACCATTTCGCCACTGAAGTGCAGGCTCAGACATCAGGGAATGTAACAAGCAAGATACCCAACATTCCCTCTGCCGCTTGGTTATGGGCACTCGTGGCAGTGGTCGTCGCCATTGCCATTGCCGTTCTTGTGTATATCTATAAAGTCCGCAGGATGGAACGTTCATGTCAACAAGTTCCCGACGAGGAGCTGATGATGCGAATACTCCAAGTAATAGAACAAGACAACCGCTACCTGAAGAGTTTGCGGTTGAGCGATATCGCCTCCGAACTGGGTGTCAGCGTAGCCACCATCTCCGACTGCCTCAGCAGCTGCCGTGGCTGCACCCTAGCTCAGCTGCTTGCCGAATACCGTGTGCGCCATGCCCAGAAGCTCATCACCGACAATCCGGACCTGAAGCTGGCAGTCATCATAGCCAAGTCGGGCTTCACCAGCGAATCTACCTTCTTCCGAACCTTCAAAGCAGTCACGGGAAAGAGTCCTAAGGAGTGGCTCTCTCAATGCGCTTCTAATTAATGAGCTAAAAAGGGTGTGTAATATGTCTAGGGATACCATCTTCTCTTAGGACAATATGGCCGCGCAGGTCTGCAGGGCAGTCATGGTGACACCCTCCAGACCGTGGAGCATGAGGTTCTGACCAGTGAGCAGGAGGTTGGGGATGGGTGTACGGGGAGAGAGGATGGTAAGCAGGGGCTGTCGGCTGTCCTTGCGGAGACCGAAGGCAGAGCCAAGGGGTGTCAGGGTATAGTCGCGCCAGGTGAGGGGGGTGCTGGTATACTTAGTAGGCAACGCTTCCAAGCGTTGCAACTCATCGGTAGTGGGCAACGCTTCCAAGCGTTGCAGCTCTGGCATCACACTTGCTGCCAAAGCTATGCACTCGTCGGCCAGTTGTTGCTTCAACTGCCTGTAGTCGTCGGGGCGGTGGCCAACACGGCTGTCAGCCCAAGGCTGGAAGAGGGAGAGGGGAACGGGAGTGAGGAGGTCGATGACATGGGTTTCCATTGCGGACGGGGACGTCCGCGCTCCCGGATTGCGGACGGGGACGTCCGCGCTCCCAGCCATGTAGCTCACCATTACTCGGTCTATGCTGAAATGGCTGCAACGCTTGGAAGCGTTGCCTACTACTGTGGAACCGCAAAGCTTGGAAGCTTCACCCACTACTGTATCCCAGACGTTGGCCTTGCGGTAGATGTACTTGTTGTGATTGAAATAGGGGATGCGGTCGGTGACGAGCGATACGGTGAACATACCGCAGGTGTTTTCCAGCATGTCTATGCGGCGGCGGAAAAGGCGCGAGAGCTTGCGGCTCTCTTTCACCAGGGCGAAGGTTTGCTGCGGATGGATGTCGCTGATGAAGGTCGTGGCCTCGTAGGTCTCTAGTGGGGCACGCTTCCCAGCGTGCCAATCTCCTGTTTGAGTGCAGCGGGCAGCGGTGATGATGCCGTCGGACTCGATGAGTTCCTCCACTTGTGTACTGGTAATAACCTGTCCTCCCTGGGACTTGATGTCATCGACGAGCAGCCGTACGATGTCGTCGCCGCAGCCTTGCAAACGCCAGGCACCGCCGCCGATGAAGCTGGAAGTGGCGTGTAGGAAATTGAACAGCGGCAGCGACTCGCGACGTAGTTCAGTCTTGAGGGCATTGCCGGCAAGGACGTTGATGAGCAGCTCGTCGTGGAAGGTCTCGTGGAGGTAGTCGTAGGCATTGATGGAGCAAAGCGTCTGCACCTCGGGGTCGCCCAGCGGCAGACGGTCGGCACGCTCCATCAGAGACACATATTTATAGAGTGCCTCGCGCTCATGGGGGAAGCGGTTGGCCAGCGTATCGGCGAAGTTCTTATATCCCTCCACGAAGGGGAAGGTCTTACCGCCGATGGTGATGAGGTCGAAGCCCTGCGGGTCAAGGCGCTGCCAGGGCAGTCGCATAAGCCCCAGACGTTCGAAGATGTCGTGCAGACGGGAACCTTCGGCCAGTCCGCCGACATAGTGCAACCCGGTGTCGAAGCTAAAGCCGTGGCGGCGATAGCTCTGCAGACAACCGCCTGGAACGCTGTGGCGCTCCAGCACCGTCACACGCTGCCCCTTCTCCGCCAGTATCTTGGCGCAGAGAAGGCCTCCGAGGCCACTGCCAATGATGATTACATCTGATTTCATTGCTTGGGGAGTGAAGGGGACGTTACTTATAATGATTATCCGCAATCATTCGATAGCGCCCAGAAGGGGCAATGAGCCAATAGCCCAGGGCATCGCCCTGGGTAAAGAGAGGCGTAGCCAACGCCCTGAAAGGGCAAAAGCTTTAACAGAAAGCAATGCTTTTGCCCTTTCAGGGCGAAAATCATCTGCTCTCCATACCCAGGGCGATGCCCTGGGCTATTAGCTCGTTGGCCTTTCAGGCCGCCTATCGGGTACATGCGGATAATCATTTACTTGTTGCGGTTGAGCCATCTGTAAGCTGCGGGTTGGAGAACGTAGCAGAGGATGACGGCTGAGAGCAGTCCTACGATGGTGGCGAAGCCCACAGAGCGGATGGCAGGGTGGACGGCCAGGAGCATGGAGCCAACGGTGACGACGAGCACCACAACGCTGAAGAAGATGGCGGTCTTGTGGGCAGTAAGCAATCTACTTCTCTCCCCTATCTCCTTCACCTCCTTTACCTCCTCACCTCCATTACCTCCTTCACCCACCAGTCCGTGCATGATGAAGATGCTGTAGTCCACACCGATGCCGAAGATGAATGTGGAGATGATGATATTGATGAGGTTGAAGCGCATGCCGAAGATGGCCATCATGCCGAGCACCATGAGCCAGCTGATGAGGATGGGTGCAAAGCCCAAGAGCGTGTGCTTGACGTTGAAGCGGAAACTGACGAGCAGCACCAGGAACACGAAGGCCATGGACAGCCACTGCAGGATGTTGAAGTCCTGATTGAGCTTCAGCAGCGTGTCGGTGGTATAGTAGTAGGTGTCGAGCACCATCAGGTTTGGTTCCTTGCAGACGGCATCGCAGATGCGCATATAGTCGCTGTCTTTGCTTCGCACCGAGTCGTTCTCGCAGCGCACGGAAGTAAAGCAGAGGTAGTCGCCGCCGTAGGTCTGCTCCATGAGCGTCGTCTGGTAGCCCTCGGGGATGAGGCCGGCCTCGTAGAGCGCGTCGGGTTCGTAGTGGGCAACGCTTCCAAGCGTTGCGTCTTCATCATAGTGGGCTACGCTTCCAAGCGTTGCGTCTTCTCCACCCGTCAGTTCAAAGAACGGCTCGAAGGCATCGGGAAAGAGACCAGCCTGCGGGGCCGTCTCGGTGATGAGATGGCGGGCAAGGGACAGGCGACTCTCAGACCCGGCGAGAGAACCGCTGGGCACACTTACAGGGGCGGTCCAGTAGGCGTGCCAGGCGTCAATGTTGCGCTGCTGCACGTCAAGGGGGATGAAGATACGGTCGGTGGGCGTGTAGTCCTTCACCAAGCCCTGCTCCGAAAGCGAGTCGAGTTTCTGCCGTAGCAGACCAAAGTTATGGAGAGCCTCCTCCATGGTCTTGCCCTGCGCGGCAAAGTATTTCTCTTTGTCGCCGGTGTAGGTCTTTGAGCGGAGCAGTTGTTCGGAGTACTCCACACGTGGGTCGTCATAGCCCAGGTTGTGCATGTCGGCATCGAAGAGCGTGCCCTTCCACAGCCAGGCACCTACGCACACCACGATAGCGGCCACGACGGCTGCGATGAGGCACGGCTTGCGGTCGAAGGGGTAGTTGTTGATTTTATTGACCATTGACCATTGACTATTGGCCGTTGGCTGCGCATTGGAATGGTCAATGGTCAATGATGAATGGTGAATGAACATCAGCTGCGGCAGATAAACGAGGCAGAACAGCGTGGTGGCCGCAATGGCCAGGGCTGCGAAGAGGCCGAAGTCTTGCAGCAGGTCGGTGTTGGTGAAGAAGAGACCGCCGAAAGAGCCGATGGTGGTGATGCAGCCGAGGAGCAGCGGCTTCGTCTGTTCGCGCAGCAACTGTTCACCGTCGTTGACGTAATGTCGGTGTGTGAGCACATGGAGCACGTAGCTCAGGGCCACGCCGAGCACCACGCCGCCGATGCCCAGTGCAAGCAACGAGAACTGCCCGCGAAGGAAGTACATCACCGCCATGGCAAAGAGTGTGCCGAAGACCACGGGCAGCAGCAGCAGCGGCAGCGTGTCCCAACGGCGGAAGCACACCATGATGAACAGCAGCACCAGTACCATCGAACCGGCGATGGTAGTGGTGAGGTCGTGTTTGATGACGGTGGAGTTATAATAGCCACTGGCGGGCGTGCCGTGGTAGCAGATGTTAATATCTGGCGTTACGGTGGCGAAGCTGTCTATCAGCTCGTTCATGCGGGCGAAGAGCGCGGAGCCCTGCCCGGTGTTCGTGGCCGAGAACTGCGGGGTGATGAACGCCACGCAGACCGACGAGTCTTTGACGAAGAAATGCCCGTCGATGGTGGCGTAGCTGCCGCCTCCGGCATTGAGCAGTGGTGCCATCTGAGCGGCCAGCACGTTACGGAGGCCAAGGGGGTCGCTCTGTATCAGCTCCGGGAACATACTGCCGAACTCTCCCTCCAGGTCTTCGCGGTTCTGCTCCATTTGGCGGAGAAGATGCTCGCGGGTTAGCAGGGTGTCGAAGGCTGCGTAGGCCGATGTGTCGATGTAGGCGGGGAGGTGCTCCTGCAAGTAGGCGATGGCATCGGGCAGGAGGTCGTCGGGGAGACGGTAGAAAACAGACCCCACCCCCTGCCCCAGGTCTTCCACGAATTCATCGCAGGTCTCGGCCATCTGCTCGGTGGTCACGCTGTCGGCTTTGCGCTCGAAGAGCAGGAAGGTCTTGTCCTTGATGCGCAGGTCGGCAAAGGCCAGCTTCGTGGTGCCGTCCTCGTTCTTCGACGACGGCATGAGCTTGTTGATGTCCTCCTCCAAATGGAGCTGCGCGGCGAAATAGCCGAAGAACACAAAAAGCGCAACCATCGACAGCCAGCATTGCAGCCGGTGCCGATGGAAGTAGCGGTAGATAATTATAAAAGGATTCACTGCATGAACACTTTGATGTTGATTCTTGCCACGGTCTCACCGTCGATGGCGGTCTCGCATTTTGCCAGGGTGACGTTGGCGAAGGTCATGCCCATCTGCACCGTCGTCACCAGACGTTCGCCGACCTTTGGCCGCCGGAGGCACTCGAAGTGCTTCACCTCGCCGATGATGCCCACAGGCGGATTGTCACTATCTGCAGCCTTAAACCCGGCGAGCGCCGACACAGACTGAGCCTGATGCTCGATGAGGCCGCTCTCTGACAGCTCATCGCCACCGATGATGAAATAGTTGTTGCGGCCGATGCACAAAGCCGTGGCGGCACTGTTATCAGACAAAGGCTCAAACCCGTCGACCATCATAAACGGTGGCCGCTGGGGTATGAGCCGTTCTATTTCCTTGCCAATGTATTTCAAGCGAGGTGCTGCTCGATGTAGTCGTAGAGGTTATTGAAGGTCTGAATCTTCTTAAGGTCCTCCACGGGGATGGTAATCTTGTAGGTGAACTGCACCAGTGCGATAAGGTCTACGAGGTTGATGCTGTCCAGATTAAGGGTTTCCTTGAGGTTGGCCTCAGGAGCGAACTCCGATGCCTCTACCTCGAACTCTTCTGCCAGCAGGTTGTTCACCTGCTCAATGATTTCTTCTCTTGTCATATTTATTTACGATTTACTGATTTTCTATTTTCGATTTATTACATTTTTCGGATGATTAACGTGGAGTTGGTGCCTCCGAAGCCGAAGCTGTTCGAGAGGAACATGTCGAAGTGGGTGTCCTTGCGCTCGCCGAGCACGTTGATGCACGCCGTTTCCTCGTCGGGGTTCTCGAAGTTGAGTGAACCGGCTATGAAGTCGTTCTGCATCATCAGCATGGAGTAGATGATTTCCGATGCTCCTGCCATCCACATCTCGTGGCCCGTCTGGCTCTTTGTCGAGGTGACGGGTACGCGGTAGTCGCCGAAGGCCTGTGCTATGGCCTGTGCCTCACGGGCGTCGCCAATCTTCGTCGAGGTGGCGTGGGCGTTGACGTAGCCGATGTCGCGGGGATTCACGCCGGCACTCTTCAGACACAGTTCCAAGGAGCGTGCTGGTCCGGCCACGTTGGGTGTGGAGATATGGTCGCCGTTGCCAGAGAAACCCCAGCCTACGATTTCTGCCAGTATGGTGGCTCCACGACGCTGTGCGTGTTCCAGGCTCTCCACGATGAGCGTGGCACCGCCGCCGCTGGGCACGAGTCCGTCGCGGTCGCGGTCGAAGGGTCGGCTGGCCTTCTCTGGCGCGTCAACACGGGTGGAGAAGGTCTGCAGCGCGTCGAAGGCCGCAATGCCATACATATTGTTCTCCTCAGCACCGCCGCAGACGATGCAGTCCTGCAGTCCGTTACGGATGAGCAGGAAAGCGAGTCCGAGCGACTGCGAGCCGCTGGCACATGCTGCCGATGCCGTGAGGTTGATGCCCTTCAGGTGGAAGAGCGTGGCGAGGTTCATCGTCACCGTCGAGTTCATCGACTTGAAGATGGCACCGCTGCCACAGGCGGCCGTCGAGCCGGCCTGACGGAACTTGTCCATGGCCACCATCGTGTCCTCGGCCACGGAGTCGTTGCCGTAGATGACGCCCACCTCGTGAGCGTCGATATAGTCCTGTTCAAGGCGGGCCTGCTCCAGTGCCTGAAGCGTTGCCATGTAGGCATACTGTGCTTCTTCAGGCATCATCTGCCGCACGTTACGGCTCAGCATTTTCTTCAGGTCGCACTTCGGCACGTTGCCGCACATGGGCGACCGGAACCCTGCTGCCTGACGCTCCTCACTGAAGATGATGCCGCTGCGACCCTCGTAGAGCGACTGACGCACCTCTTCAAGACTTGTTCCCAGGCAGGACCAGATACCCATGCCAGTTATTACTACTCTATTCATACAATATTTTTTTATATACAACGGATTAAAACGAATTACACGGATTTCACGGATTGTTATCTGATTTCACTGATTATTATCTGATTTCACTGATGTTGTCTGATTTCACGAATTATTATCTGATTTCACTGATTATTATCTGATTTCACTGATTGTTGTCTGATTTCACGAATTATTATCTGATTTCACTGATTATTATCTGATTTCACTGATTGTTATCTGATTTCACTGAAAATCCGTTTAATCCGTGAAATCCGTTTTAATCCGTTGTTTCCCAAATATCCATTGTTTCCCAAATATCCGTTGTTTCCCAAATATCCGTTGTTTCTTAAATTTTTCTCGTATAACATCTCCGTCGTTTCACGGTTTTCGGGTTCAGTGGTTTCCACTGGTTCAGTTCGCGGACATTGTCCTCGAGCTGTGGGCCAGTCTCTGCCCAGCGTATACCATATTTATTATATAGTGGTATGAGGTCCTCGAAGAAGAGGGCGTTCACGCCCAGTCCCTGGTAGTCGGGACGCACAGCAATGAGAAGCATCTCGGCGTGGTCGGCCTTATTCCATTTCAGTCCGCCGAGCAGGTGCCACCATCCCGTGGGCCACAGGCGTCCTTTGCTTTTCTGGAAGGCTTCCACCATGCTCGTCATCGTGATGGCCACGCCCACCAGTTCACCTTTCTCGTTCTCCACAAGTGGGATAAGCTGTTTGTCGACCAGGGAGATATACTGCTTCACGAAGTCGTCTATCTGACCCTCCGACAACTCGGTATATCCAAAGAGCGGACTATAGGCAGCATTGAGCAGGTGGAAGATTTTCTTTCCGTACTCGCCGCGAATGTCCTTGTCCTTCACCTTAATGACTTTCAGTCCCACCTGCTCGCGTGCATACTGCGCCACGCGCTGGTACTTGGCCGGTATCTCCTTGGGCACCTCCACGCGCACCTGCAGCCAATCGGCCTCTTTCTCAAAGCCCAGGGCCTCCAAGTGGCGGGGATAGTAATCGTAGTTGTAGATGGCGGTGACCGACCCCGTGAGGTCGAAGTCCTCTACGAGCATTCCCTCCTTGTCGAAGTCGGTGATACCCATCGGCCCCTGTATGCGGTTCATGCCCTTCTCCTGGCCCCACTGTGCGACAGCGTCGAGCAGTGCCCGCGAAACCTCCAGGTCGTCAATGAACTCAATGAAACCGAATCGCACGTTACGCTTGTCCCATTTCTGGTTGGCATGGTGGTTGATAATGCCAGCGATGCGACCCACGGGTTTGCCGTCGCGATAGGCAATGAACGGCTGTATGTCCGAGAACTCCAGTCCTGCGTTTTTCTTCGGATTAAACATGTCGCGCACGTCGCGTTCCAGGTCGGGCACGTACTGCTTGCAATGGGCATAGTGCCCACGTGTGAAATGGACGAAATCATCCATCTCCTTTCCCGTCTCAACCTTTTTTACACATACCGTGCTCATTTGGGCGGCAAAATTACACATATTTACGGAAATAACGATGTCCCGAAACTCCTAAAAAACACTCTTTTTTACTTAACAACGTTTATTAACAAAAAGATAAAAGTCTGTTACACCACTTTTGCTTACCTTTGCCGACGTATAGAAGTTATGAGTTTCACGACAACACTACTGCAATGGTTCGGGGATAACGGTCGCGACCTGCCTTGGCGTCAGACACGCGACCCCTATGCCGTGTGGCTGTCGGAAATCATCCTGCAGCAGACGCGCACCGAGCAGGGACGGCCTTACTGGGAGCGGTTCATGCGCCGCTGGCCTACCGTTGAACAGCTGGCCGCAGCCACGGAGGACGAGGTGCTTCGCGAGTGGCAGGGGCTGGGTTATTACAGCCGCGCCCGCAACCTGCACAAGGCCGCACAACAGGTGGTGGCTCAGGGCGGATGGCCACACTCCGTCGACGGGCTGAGGAAGCTGAAGGGCGTGGGCGACTACACGGCAGCGGCCATCGGCAGCATCGCCTTCGACCTCCCGGCGGCCGTCGTCGACGGCAATGTCTATCGCGTACTGGCCCGCCACTACGGCATCGACACACCCATCAACACCACCGCAGGGAAGAAGGAGTTCGCCACTCTGGCGCAGGAGCTGTTACTCCCTGCCCTAAACAGGGTGGGGCAGGGGGCAGGCCTCTATAACCAGGCCATCATGGACTTCGGAGCCATACAGTGTACGCCTGTCAGTCCCCACTGCGACAGCTGTCCGCTGATGGAGACCTGCAGTGCCTTCAAGACTGGCACCATAGTCACCCTGCCCGTAAAGCTGAAGAAACTGGAGGTGAAGGAGCGTCACCTCACCTATATCTACATAAGATATAAAGGTCAGACTGCTCTCCACCGCCGTCCGGCTGGTGACATCTGGCAGGGACTCTACGAACCCCTTTGTCTGGAGGAAAACAATGGTCAATGTTCAATGTTCAACGGTCAATGTTCAATGTTCAACGGTCAACGGCTTCTGAAGAAGAACGTACGCCACGTGCTGACCCACCGCGTGCTCCTGGTCGATTTCTGGCTATGGGAGCCTGAGGAGCGTCCTCCCTTGCCAGAGGGCTACTTCTGGGTGGACGAGAGCAACATTGACAGTTACGGAGTACCTCGGCTGGTAGAGAAACTACTCAACGAAATAAGTCCCCCTCAGAAGAAGATGTGACAGATAGTAACAACCGATTCCGGGCTACGTGCAAAAGGGTGTGGAGGGTAGGCCTGTCTTTCTCAAAGCCTAGGGATAAAGTTAAAATCACGTCGGTATTCATTAAAATCACGTCGGTATTTGTTTAAATCGCGTCGGTATTTGATAAAATCACGTCGGTATTTGCTATTTTTCCGAACGGCTATAGGTAGAGGCGTATAACACTAAAGCAGTTACCTCCATGTTGGCTCCATGTTGGTGAAAGAGTTTACAAAATAAGGTCTTATTTTTTGTCAGTTCGGTTTTTATTTGTACTTTTGCACGCTGAAACCAACTGTCTGGACACTCCAACATTCTAAAAGCTCTAGACGACAAAAGATTAGACACAATGACAAAGACACCAAAGATTGTAACTTTTGGAGAGCTTCTGCTCCGCTTCTCCAAGGATCAGCACCAGCGACTTTCGCAGGGTCGCACGTTCACCAGCATGTATGGCGGCAGCGAGGCCAACGTTGCCGTGAGCCTGGCCACGCTGGGCGACGATGTAGACTATATCACTCGTCTGCCCGACACA
>JAEEGL013420477.1_pt1 | contig 14070 bp, 17 predicted proteins | sample 9134231 | NCBI WGS metagenome assembly JAEEGL01 (sample SAMN16246548, study PRJNA631951) | gut metagenome | biome: gut microbiome; feature: rumen; material: fiber-attached | host: Bos | place: Iran: Karaj | collected 2018-10
AACATACCATAATTTTTGCTCTTCCATTAGTTAATCAATCCTTTCAATAATGTAAATAACACATCAAGTAAATAGAAAAATCCTCCAAAGAATAACATAAGTATTAATACCATTAAAGAATACTTAAGTAAGTCTTTAGCATTAGGCCAACGAACCATTTTTCCTTCTTTTTTAACTCCCTTAAAGAAGCCAATTAGTTTTTTCATAACTCCTCCATAAAAAAAACACTTTCGTGTTAAGTAAGTAAAGTATACTATACTTTTCACAAAAATGCAATATTTTAATTTTTAACAGTTGTATTATTAAGATCATTCTTTTTACTTAATATTCTTTTATATTCATCGATAGACTCAGAAAATAGTAATGCATCATCATACATTCCTTTAGACTGACGTATACACATTGCAGCAAAAATTATAAATAAAACCATAGCAGTTCCATGTAGTTCTCTAGAATCAAAAGCATCTCCGTTTTCTATCTTATAATAACTTTCACCAGCTGTATAAACATTTGCAAAGCTAAATAATAAATATAAAGATGAATAAATATATCTAACTATCCTATTTCTTTTCATAGGTTTTAAATAATCACCATTTCTAAGTTTATTAAGAGCTTCTCTAACATAAAGTAGTACACCATTATAGTATTCATTTGCATTAGCATCTTTTTCAATTTGTTTATCAAATTCACTTATTACTTCTTGAATAGCTAATTCAGATAAGATAACTTCCTTTTCCTTATCATCATAACTTTTATTACTACTTAGTCTACTATCTACTTCTCTTTTAAAAATATTTAAGTCTTTTTTTACATTAATCATAATCTTCACCCCTTAAATATTACAAATATTTTATATATAATTAATATATAAGTCAACAAAAAAGAAGCATTACTGCTTCTTATTTTCTAATTAAAGAATTATTTTCTTTATTATATTCATTAATTGCTGATTCAACTTTACTAATTATTTCAGCATTTGTAACATCAAAGAAATAGTTTCTAGTTATAACTTCATTTGTACCGATTAAAACTCCTCCATTTGGACAATAATAAGTTGTAGTTGTTTCAGTTACTTTTTCACCGTTCTCATCAGTATAAGTAACATAACTAGTAGTTTTAGCAGCAGGAAGTGTAGTTGTTTCAGATGCAGCTTCCACTACATTTATGTTACCATTATATACACGAGCGTAATATGTTTTACCATCTTTAGCAGCATATTTTTCACCTACTAATTTAAATCCTTCAGGAGCTTCATATTTGCTTCTATTAACAGTAACTTCAACACCATTTTCAGTTACAAAGCTATTAGATGAAACTATCTTTTTAGCAGCTGTTAATTCAGAATAAAAAGTAACTCTATATAGATTATCTTCTTCTTTTTCTACTTCATATGTAGGAATAGAAGATTCTTCTTTTTTACTATCATTTGTATTATCATCTATTCTATTTAACCATTTTAATTCTCTAATAATTTCTTCTTTAGACATTCCTTTACCATACCCAATTTCTAAAAGACGTTCAGCTCTTTCGTTTAGAAGTTCATCCATGCCTAGAGTAATTTCTTTACTTGGTTTATTATCAGTTTTTCTTTCAGCTTGTTTAGAAGTACCAAATAAACCAAGTCCAAGTACACCTACTAAGCCTAAAAGAGCAATTTTCTCTCCTAATCTTTTTTTAGTTTCAATTAAATCTTTATTATTAATTTCTTTCTTCATTATAACATTCCCCCTTCATTTGAATAATGAATGTTGCCTACCTCATATTGATATACATATTGTACCATATTTATATACAAACGTCAAGAAATAAGAAGCATTTCGCTTCTTATTTTCTAGTTAAAGTATTGTTTTCTTTATTATATTTATTAACAGCAGATATAACTCTTTCTTTTATATTTTCATCATCGATATTGAAGTAATAGTGTTCTAAAACAAGCTCATAATTATCTTTGGTTAAAACTCCTCCATGAGTACACCTATAAGTTTCTTGTTCAACAGATACTTCCTTACCATTTTCATCTGTATAAGTAATAACTGAAGTATTCTTCACAGCAGGATAAGTAAAAGTTTCATGTCTAATACCATATACATTGTATTCTCCATTATCTATGTTTACTCTATATTCTCCTTCTAGTTTAGAACCATACTTTTCGTCTACTATAGAATATCCTACAGGAACAGTATAATAACTTCTTCCATCACTAGAAGTATTTAAATAAGCATCTACAACAGAATATAGACGAACTATATAAGCATCATCTTTTCTTTCAACTTCATAAGTTCTTACATTAGAAGAATCGATTTGATCATCAGAAAGTTCACGATATGTAATTTCAGATAGTTTCTCAGCACTAATTTGTTTTTTTATACGCGTAATATCTTTTCCGATTTTAAATCCTGCAACAGATAAAACACCAGCTAAACATATTACAGCTATTCTTTCTTTTTTTCTTTTTTTAACTTCTTTTCTGTCTATATTATTGTTTTCCATTTTATTTAAATTATCTCTTTCTCTTTCCATTTATATTTCCCCCTTTTACTTCTTGCTACCTCATATTGATGTATAAATTGTATCACATTTTGTACCATTTGTCAATATCTTGTACTTAAATTGCTACATAATTAAAACGTTCAAATCATTAATACACTAGAATTAACAAATAAAAAGAAGCAAAAGCTTCTTTTTTTTACTTAATTATTAGTTGCTTTTTTTAAGTGAATTAATATCTTTTCTTCTGATTTCTACACTATCAAAACCATATTCTTCTTTTAAATCTTCTTCAGAAGAACCGCTATTAACTCTATCTATAAGTTCTTCATAGCCATTTGATAGATTTTTATACTTATCATCAAGTTTATTAGTAACATTAAAGTCTCTTGAACCTGTAGAGCAAACAACTTGATAATCAATAGAATTAGATCCTTTAATAGCTAAACCATCAAATGTTCTTATGTCTATAGTTCTTGAGCAGCGACAATCAGACGCTATATCCCAGCACAACACTTCATCATAACCAGATAAAAGTACTACGCCTTTATCAGTTATTTTACCGCAGTAAAAATAGTCTTCATGGTAATCTGAAAAAGTACCATCGGAATTTATATTAAGATTTTCAATATCTCTTTCACCATTTAGAATTTTCTCTAACATTTCATCCATTTTCATTAATAATTCCCCCTTAACGTCAAAAATTGTATCATATATTGTTCTTTTTGTCAATAATTGTATTTTACTTTATACTATTTTAAAAATCCATTAATAATTGTTTCTTCAGCCTTCTCTTTAGAAAGACCAAGAGTCATTAATTTAATTAATTGTTCTCCCGCTATTTTACCAATAGTAGCTTCATGTACTAAGCTAGCATCAACTGTATTAGCAACAATCATAGGATCACTAGTAACTGTTGCTTTATCTTTTATAATAGCATCACATTCTACGTGTGCATAGCAGTCACTATTACCTACTACTTTAGATATAAAATCTTGATGAGAGTTTTCACTTGCTACACTTCTAGAAGAAATCTTAGCACTAGATTTATTACCATTTAACTCAACTTCAAATACTGTTTTAGCAGTTTGTTTTTCATGAGTAAATATCTTTTCATTTATTTCTAGTTTAGCGCCTTCCTCTAGAAAAGCTTTAGTAGTTCTAATAGTAGAAGATACTCCTTTTATTTGAGCTGTATCCATTTTTAGAGATGCATTCTTTTTAAGATGTATTTCAGTTACAGGGTCAAGTATCTTTTTACCATCGCCTTTTCCTTCGCCATAGTGTTTTTCAATATATACTACTGTAGCTCCTTCTTCTATAAAGAATCTATGTATTCCATTATGTGAAGAATCAGCATGTACATCATTATGTATTCCGCATCCCGCATTTATTATAGCATTAGCGCCTTTTCCTATATAAAAATCATTATATACTTTATCAGAAAAGCCACCTTTAGTAATTATTACAGGAATATGTACATATGCCATTTCAGCTCCCTCTTTTACATATACATCTATTCCTTCTTTGTCTTTCTTAGGTTCAATAGTAGCGTCTTCTGTAGAATTTCTTTCTATACCTACTCCATCTTTTCTAATATTATAAGCCGCGTTTTCCCTACTAAAATCTTCATTGATTACATTAAGAAGGTTATTATCTAAATCGTTCATTAGCAGCCTCCTTTACAATCATTACATTTACTAGCTATAGTGCTTAATTCCTTCTTAGAATTAACTACTTGTGCCTTACCTTGTTTAATTAGAATTATATTACTTGCAATATCAATTATTCTTTCTTGGTGAGATACTATAATGCTTATAGTATCTTTTTTAGTCTTAAGTTTTTTGAACATATCTGATAAGTTATCAAAACTCCATAAATCTATTCCAGCTTCTGGTTCGTCAAATATATTTACTTTAGCTTCTCTAACAAGAGCAGAAGCTATTTCTATTCTTTTAAGTTCTCCTCCTGATAAAGAAGAATCAATCTCTCTATTAACATAGTCTTTAGCGCATAGTCCTACATCAGATAATATTTCATAGGGACTAATAAAACTTTCGCTTTCAAAAGATGATAATGTAATTAAATCACCTACTGTTATACCTTTAAACTTAACAGGTGTTTGAAATGAAAAAGCAAATCCTTTTTTAGCTCTTTCATCAATAGAAAGATTGGTAATATCTTCTCCATTATATATTATAGAGCCACTTGTTGGCTTAACTATTCCCATAAGTACTTTAGATAAAGTACTCTTACCTGCCCCGTTAGGGCCAGTTATAACTGTTAGTCCAGGCTTAATAGTTAGATTAACTTTATCTAAGACTACTTTATTATCTACTACGTAAGAAATATCTTTTACTTCAAGCATATAATTCCTCCTTGCTACTTATTTAATTCCTCATTAACAAGCTTATTAACTATTGCTGGATTAGCTTTACCTTCGCTCATCTTGAGTGTTTGCCCTACAAAGAATCCAGCTAAAGCTGTCTTACCAGCTTTGTATTGTTCATACTGTGCACTATTATTCTTAATAGCTTCTTTAACTATTTCTCTAATAGCTTCTTCATCACTAATTTGTTCCATACCTTTTTCTTTAACTACTTCTTCTGGAGTTTTTCCTTCATCTAAACAAATAGCAAATACATCTTTTCCTTGTTGTGAACTTATTTTTCCTTCACTAACCATCTTAACAAGACTAGCTAGTCCTTCACTAGTTAAAGATATTTCACAAATATTTAGATTATTTTGATTCATATATCCCATTAATCTAGTAGTCATCCAGTTACTTGCTTCTTTAGCGTCTACTCCAAATGATAAAACACTGTCAAAGTAATCACTTACTTCTTTTTCTCTAACGATTGACTTAGCATCTTTCTCACTTACTCCAAGAGTTATATATTTATTAAATCTTTCTCTTGGTAAAACTGGTATAGTCTTTCTAATATCTTCTTTAAAATCATCACTTATAGAAACTACTGGAATATTAGGATCAACATAATATCTATAGTCAATAGCGTCTACTTTTTCTCTCATAGATACAGTTTCTTTTTTAGTGTCGTCCCATCTTCTAGTTTCCTGAATAACTTTACCACCACTAGTAAGAATTTCTTCTTGTCTTTTCATTTCATAAGCTATTACTTCTTTAACTGTATTAAATGAGTTAATATTCTTTATTTCTGCTCTTGTACCAAGAACTGTATCAGTTTCTTTCATCATACTTATATTAACATCTACTCTTAGTTGTCCTTTTTCAGCAGAAGCTTCGGATATATCAGCATATTTAATAATACTTCTTAAGTTTTCAAGGTATTCAATAACTTCATCAATAGTGTTCATATCAGGTTCTGATACTATTTCTATTAAAGGAACCCCAGCTCTGTTATAGTCTAGTAAACTATAGGTGCTCATATGAGTCATAGAAGCAGAATCTTCTTCTAGATGAAGCTGATGAATTCCTATTCTTTTTTCTACCCCATTAACACTTATATCAAGATATCCTCTTTTTCCAAATGGTTTAGTCATCTGTGTTAACTGATAACCTTTTGGAAGATCAGCATAATAATAGTTCTTTCTATCAAACATTACTTCACTTGGAGTTTCACAGTTTAAACACATAGCTAGTTTAAGAGCTTTTCTAACTCCCTCTTTATTAGGAAGAGGTAATGTGCCAGGAAGAGCTAAATCTATTTCAGTTATATTAGAGTTAACTTCTTTTGTATATTCATTTTTACTTTGAGAAAACATCTTACTCTTAGTATTAAGTTCTGTATGAACTTCTAGTCCAATAACTGCTTTATACATTATTTATCCCCTCCTATTACTTTTTCTATATTATTAGCAATTTGAAGAGTCTTAAGGTCTTCCTTCTGAGCACATGTCAAATTAACGGCAATAGGCATATTATTTACAAAACCACTAGGAATTGTAATAGAAGGATATCCACCAAAGTTACCTATAGCTAGATGGTTTTCAAGTATTAAATACTCACTTCCTAGTCTATCAGGTTTAGAAGAATCTTCTATCTTAGGAGCAATGCTTCCTGATGCTGGTAAAAGAAGTCCATCATACTCTTTAAATAATTGGTTCATCTTAATAACAATCATATTTCTAATTCTTTTAGCATTTAAGAATAACTTCTCTTGATTTTCTTTTTCAAGAATATAAGAGCCTATTACAAAACGTCTTTTAATCATCTCAGCAAAGCCTTCACTTCTTGTATTAATCATAACTTCATCAGGTGTAGCCCCTTCACTTCTAGGTCCAAAAATAAATCCTGTTAAGTTACTATTATTACTTGTTGCTTCAGCACATGAAATAATAAAGTATGTAGGATATATTACTTCAAGAAGAGTTTTATCAAAGCTTACTTCACTAACGCTTGCGCCTTTGCTTCTTAAATCTTCTACTAACTTTTTAAAGTTAACAATTACTTCATTATCTTTAGAGGTACTTTCAATTACTTCTTTTATATAAAATAATTTAACATCTTTTAAACTACTATCTAAGTTTTCGCTATAGTTAATATTTTCATCAGGAAGAGTAACCATGTCTTTATCATCTCTTCCCTTTAAAACATCTGTTACAGTAGCAATGTCTTTAACGTTTCTTGCGAATATTCCTACGTGGTCTAAGCTAGATGCAAAAGGAAACATTCCATATCTACTAATTCTTCCATATGTAGGTTTAAAACCTACTACTCCTGTATAAGCTGCTGGCTTTCTTACAGAGTCTCCTGTATCACTACCAATAGCAAAAGGCACTATTCCAAGAGCTACAGCAGCAGCGCTTCCTGCACTACTTCCTGCAGTAATTCTACTTTTATCATAAGGGTTTCTAACTATTCCAGTGTGCCCAGTAAGGCCTGTTCCTCCCATAGCAAGCTCGTCTAGTACGGTTTTACCTACTAAAACTGCTCCTGCTTCTTTAAGCTTCTTATATACGGTGCTATCAAAGCATGGTACATAATCTTTTAATATATTAGATGATCCTGTGGTTAAAATACCCTTAGTACTAAAGTTATCTTTAAGAGCATAAGGAACACCATCTATTTTACTAATGCTGTTTATGTGCTCACATTTATCCATAATAGTAACAAATGGGTTATACTCGTCATTAGCCTCTTTAGCCATTACTTTAGCTTCTTCAAATACATCTTCTACTTTATTAGTTTTTAATATATCTCTAATTTCATCAATACTCTTGTCTTTTATCATTATGCCACCACCTTTGGAACAGAAACACATTCGTCCTTAACGTCTTTACAGTTACTAAAAGCGTCTTCTCTAGATATACTATCTATTGGCTTATCTTCTCTTAAATAAGCGCCTTCTAAAGGAAAAGGAAAACTCATTGGTTCATAATCTTTAATACCAGGAACCTTATCAATAAGCTCTACTTGTTTAAGTAATATATCAAACTCATCTTTTAAAGTTGAGTATTCTTCTTCTTTCATAGTAAACATTAATTTTTTACTATATTCTTTTAAATTATCTACAGTAATATTTTTGTTCATACTCTTCACCTACTAAAAATAATAACACATTTTAAAGAAAAACTAAAGCAAAGAAAAATCATCTTTATAAGATGATTATTAATTAACATACTTTAAGATTACGCTTTAACATTTCTCTTTGATTATATTTATCCATATATACTGCTTTTCTAATATTACTAATAGTTCTTTTATAGTCTGCTATTCCTTCGCTAAAAATGCATTCTATACACTCCTGATAAAAGTCTAAATCTATTTTTCCTTGAAGTGTTACATTTAACATACCATATTTATTATCTTCTTTATTTTCGCCAATATAGTAGTATTCTCCAGTTAAATAATCAATAACAGTATCCTTTTCTGCTCTGTATACAACTATAGGGAGAACAAAAGGAACTGTCTTCCCAAAAATAGATCCTTTAACATTCTTAACATAGTGTCTAGTATAATCTTCTGTAAAAAAGCAACATAAATTATAATCACTAAATCTTGAACTAATATAGTCTTCATTAATATAAGCATAATATAGTTCGCTTTCGCCTTTCAACCTCACGATAATTCCTCCATTAACAAATGTCTTTTTATTCTATAAATTAATTATATAATATTTTACAATTTAAATCAATTATATTAACTTTTCCCTTAAAGAAATAATGCTATTATTAATTGAATACACCTTAACATTAGATCCTTTTATAATCTTAATAAATCCTACACCATTTATAACTATATCCATATTTGAATTTATACTTATATCTAATTTATCTTTATTAGTCAAAAAAGTTTTCTTACTTGCATTATACTTATTAATATTTATATTATTAGCAATATAAAAAGATAAATGAGTTTCTTCACTAGTCTCTATTCTAAGAATATCTCCAACTATAAGAGCATCTTTAGTTTTAAGAACATATATCCTAGGTTTTATTTCCTTTTTAGGCAAATAATTTTTAAAACTAGATGCATCTATAAAACTACTAAGAGAATACTTATCAAATAAACCAGGTGTATCTATTAAAGTAAGATCATTTAATTTAACCTCTATATTTTCTAATGTAGTATTAACAACTGGGCTTACAAGTATATTACTCTCTTTATTATTAATAAATGCTATAGAATTAATAAAAGCACTTTTCCCAGCATTAGAAAATCCCACTACATATGCCTTTTTAACATTATCTTTAAGAAGAACTTTATAAAAAGATTCAACATTATATTTTTTTAAACTACTAACTACATAAACGTCTTCTATATTAGTTTTATTCTTAACATAGTTAATAATCTTAATATCTTTAACACTTTTAGGAAATAAATCTTTCTTTGTAATAACAATATATACCTTATTTTTAATACTCTTAATAGTACTAAAAACATTATCATTCATAGTAAGACTATCTACTACAAAGATAGCAGGATAATCTTTATCTAGGCATAAACTATCAGTGTCAACAATTTTTTCTACTTCTTTAGATGAACTATAGTTTTTAATTTTAAAGCATCTTTCACAATATAAAGCCTTATCTAAAACTTTAGAAGGAATATATCCTTCTTTATTTTCATCTTTACATTGCAAAACACTTCCGCATCCTATGCACTTTTTATCCATAATATTTATCCTTTTTAAATACACCCTTCTTTTGCATTCTAGCAAACAATATCTTTTCTAATTGTCTATTAATCTTAGTTAAAGGGTAATCCTTTTTACAAATAGGATTAACAAGTATACTAACAATACCTCTTAAATTAGCACCAAGTATATCAGTAATTAATTGATCTCCAATAGCAGCTACATGTTCTGGCTCTTTATTATAAAGCTTTAATATCTTTTTATAATTCTTTTTAAAAGGCTTTCTAGCCTTAGCGCATGTATCTATTTCTAGTTTATTTCTAAACACTTCAGTTCTTTTTCTACCAGCATTAGTCATAAGAATACAAGTAAAGCCCATATCTTTAAGATCATTAATTAAATTAATAGCTTCTTTAGATGGCTGTGTTTCACTTATAGGCGCAATTGTATTATCTAAATCAAATATTAAAAGCTCTATTCCTCTTGTTTTAAGGGCTTTATAATCAAGTCTATATATACTTTGCGAAAAAACATCAGGTACAAACTTCTCTATCATAATTAATAAATTAACCTCTCTTCATATTCAAATTCATAATCAAGGATTTTTACAGTATCCCCTTCTTTAGCCCCCATCTTAGAAAGCTCTTCATCTACTCCTAAATTCTTAAGCTTTCTAGCAAAACGAAGCTCAGCTTCTTCACCATTAAACTTGGTTTTAGAAAGAAGCTTTTCTAACTTTTCACCTTTAATAATAAATGTATGATCATTCTCTCTTATAATTTCATAAGGTTTTTCATTCTTAAATTCATAAAGAACATAACTCTCAGTTTCTTCTTTATCATACATCTCTTCTTCAGAAGTATTAACAAATAAGTCATATAGTTTATATTTAAGATTATCTATTCCTTCTAATGTAACTGCACTTACTTCAATTACTTCTAAGTCTTTATGTTCTTTTTTAAACTTATCTAAGTTTTCTTTAGCATTTTCATAGTCCATCTTATTGGCTATTACAATGCTCTTTTTACTATATAGTTTTTCACTATAATTCTTAAGTTCTCTCTTTACAATTTCATACTCTAGATTTACATCTCTTTGCATTCCACTCATGTCAAGTACAATTGCTACAACTCTACAACGTGATGCATGTTTTAAGAACTTATCACCTAGTCCAATTCCCTCACTAGCACCTTCAATGATACCAGGAAGATCAGCAAGGACGAAGCTTTTGCCTTCTCCAACTTTAACAACACCTAGATTAGGAGTTAAAGTAGTAAAAGGATAATCAGCTATTTTAGGCTTAGCTGAAGACATAACACTAATTAAAGAACTTTTACCAACTGAAGGAAAACCAACAAGTCCAATATCAGCAAGAAGTTTAAGCTCACATTTAAGAACTCTTTCCTCACCTTTTTCTCCATATTCACTTGTAGTAGGTGCTTTAGTCTTATTGCTCTTAAAAGCAGCATTACCTTTTCCGCCTTTTCCGCCTCTTGCAACTACTGCTTCTTCTTTATCTTTAGTTAAATCACAAACAATTAAACCTGTTCCTTCGTCTTTTACAGTAGTGCCAACTGGTACTTTAACGTATACGTCTTCTCCCATAGCGCCTGTCTTATTAGCACCTTTACCATTTTCACCTTTATTACCTTTGACATGTTTCATGTATCTTAAATCTATTAATGTTTTAAGACCCTCATCAGCAACAAAGATGATATCTCCACCTTTTCCTCCATTACCGCCATCAGGCCCTCCCATTTCAATAAATTTCTCATGCCTAAAAGAAGAGCATCCATCTCCCCCTTTACCAGCTTCTACTTTTAATAAAACTTCATCTATAAACATGTCATTTCACCTTTTTCATTTTATCATACTTTTAATAAAATTAGTATATAATTTACTATGATAAAGAAAATAATAAATTTTTTAAAGAGATTTGCATTTCTAACAACCAGCTATAGTATAAATGTATTCCCAGAACCTTTATCAAAGGAAGAAGAAGAAAAAAATATATATTTATTAGTTAATGGAAGCAAAGAAGCAAGAGATATTTTAATAGAAAGAAATCTAAGATTAGTCGCCCATATTGCTAAGAAATTTGAAAGCTTTAATGAAAACACAGATGATCTTATAAGTATAGGCACTATTGGATTAATAAAAGGAATAGATTCATATAATGTTAACAAAGAAATAAAACTAACTACATACATAGCAAAATGTATTGAAAATGAAATCCTAATGTATATAAGACAAAACAAAAAATTAGCTAATAACATAAGCCTTAACGGAAGTATAGGAAAAGATAAAGAAGGCAATGATATAGAACTAGAAGATATAATAAAAGCAGAAGAAATAGATTTAATAGACTTAATATCTTTAAAAGATAATACATTATTATTAAAAAAATACATAGAAGTATTAACTAAAAGAGAAAAAGAAATAATAATCTGGCGCTACGGACTTCTTAATAAAAAAGAAAAGACACAAAGAGAAATAGCTAAATCTCTAAATATATCAAGAAGTTATGTCTCCAGAATAGAAAAAAGAGCTTTAATAAAGCTCTATAGAGAATTCATAAAAGATAATAAGATTTAGTTATCGCACATAGCAGATCCATCACTATACGAATAGCATCCGCCAGACATATTATAATTGCCTTGACACCTAACTATGTTATCAGGATCTGAAATGCAATCACCATTCTCCCCAATTATACATATTGCACCTGTTCGTCCGTTCGCAGTATTTATTGTAGTACATACAGTAGCGCTTACTCCTAAATCACTTTCCATTTTATTCTTTAACTTTGTTACAGTGTAACTAGCATCATTTTCAAAGAAATAACCAGATAAGCAACTAACTCTGTGGTTATAATATAAACAAGCTTCATGAGCTAGTACTTCACCGCTCATACCTAACTTAGTTCTAATAAAATGAGCTGGCGAAGTAAGATGTAAATCTTCATAATTACTATAAGTTGTAGTAGGCTTAGAAGAGTTACTATAGAAAATATCACTTCCCCCTTCATTTATTGACCAATAAACATAACTGCCAGTTGAAAGTGTTGATCCATTTTCTCCAGCACATGTACATGCACTATCAGTGCATGTAAGTACTCCACCTGCTATAAAATCATCTTCATTTATTTCAGTTACATTACCTGATTTAACATAGCAATAATTATTATCTTGAAAAGCAACAGAAGAAGCTAAAACACCGGAACCAAAAGTAACATAATACTTCATTCCATTTTCGCTAGTAGATAGTTTCATATCACTAGTACAGCCGTTTCCTAGCCCCGAGCAGTAATAAGTAATATTTTTACCACCCATGGAATCAGATTGCTTTTGAGTCTCAGCAATTCTAATTATGTTTTCTACCTGAGTCTTAAAAGTATCTTTCTTACCACCATTATACATACCAAGTACATTTGGCATTATAAGTAGCATTAATATTGCTAAAATTGCTATTACAGCAAGTAGTTCAACTAATGTAAATCCTTTCTTATTCATGTAACCTCCTAATCGCACCAAGCTTCTCCATTTACATCTAAAGTGCATGTTTTATTACTTTGATTAGTGCAGTAAACTTTGTCTTCTGCCACTACAGTGCAAGATGATCCATGAAGATTACATGTAACACCATTCGAATTAGTAGTGCACGAAGAAAATATTTTTTTTCCTTCTGACCACTGTTTCATTCTTTCAATGGTATCATGTATTATCCATGGTCCATAACAAACATCACTAAGGTAATTAGTATCTACTAAACAAACTTGATGTTCTATTATTCCATTATCATCACTTAAATATGTTCTATTATAAACATCATAGTCACTAACTCCAAGCATAGTATTAAAAGCTACAGTAACTGAAGGTTTAGTAGTACTACTATAATGAACTCCAGCACCTGCTGTTCTTGCATTCCAATATGCATAGTTTGTTCTATAAGGAATAGTTATAGTATTATCACCACAAGAAACAGATATAGAATCATTATCTATTCCAAGAATTTGTATTTTACCTTTTGCTACAAAATCATCTTTATTAATTATAGAAGGATTACCTACACCCATATAACAATAATTACTATCCTGCACTGCTACCCCAGCAGCTTTATCTGAATCCATAATTACAGCATATTTTAAATCACTACTATCATTAGTTAAATGAACTGATTTAGGGCATAACTCATCAAAATCACAGTAGTTAACATTAATTTTACCTTCTAACGAATCGCTTTGATGCCTAGCTTCTGCAGCCTTAATAAGCTTTCTTATTTGAACTTCAAAAGCTTCTTTCTTTCCATTTTCATACATCTTAATTACATTAGGAGTTATTAATACAACTAGTATTGCAAGTATAGCAATAACAGCTAATAATTCAACTAATGTAAATCCCTTCTTATTACTCATAAAAACTCCTTATTATCTAATTATATTATACAGTATGGCTAGTTACATGTATATAAAAATATCTAGACTTGACGTCTAGATATTATTTATTATTTCTTTTCTACTTTAATA
>JAEEGL014166071.1_pt1 | contig 14070 bp, 11 predicted proteins | sample 9134231 | NCBI WGS metagenome assembly JAEEGL01 (sample SAMN16246548, study PRJNA631951) | gut metagenome | biome: gut microbiome; feature: rumen; material: fiber-attached | host: Bos | place: Iran: Karaj | collected 2018-10
CGCGCCTCCATTGGAAGGGCGGAATCTCCGATGAGTTGGTTGCCCCACGAGTTGGTGACTTTGATTTCCAAGGTGTTATCCCCTTCCACAAGGGCCTCGGAGATGTCCATCCTGTAGGGTTCCTTCCACAGGAGACCCAGGTCCTTGCCATTAACGTACACGTGTGCCATATTGCATACCCGTCCAAGATCCAGCACGGCTTCCGCAGTTCCAGGGTCCGGATTCCACCGGAAGGAAGTCCTGTAAGTGGCGGTACCGGAGAAGAAGCGGATAAAGGGGTCCCGGGATTCATTCCAGGCATACAACCGGTCAAAGATATAGTCTACGGGCTTCTCCGGATGGATAGCCGGAACAAAATGGACGTTCCAGTTTGATGAGAGCAGAAGTTTTTCTGTTACAGGCGCTTTCACGGGAGCTACAAAGGAATTGTGTTTCGCCTTTCCTTGTAGCACCAAGAACACGGCATCATCCCTTTCCAGCTGGAGATCAACCAACAAGCGTCCCTCCTCAACCCGATAGGAAACCTCCTCAACCGTGCCACGGTCGGCCCTCCACACTTTGGGCTCCAAAACTCTCCGTACTGGTCCATCGGACCGATAATCCCGGAGGCCCAATGTCATATTTTGGGGCCTTGAGCATATATTCGCGATCCAATAAATCTCTCCGCCAGCAAGCTTACGGTGGACAAAGGCCACGCTATCCGGGACATTTGACACATCGGCCCTAATTCCTTCCTGCTCAAGAACGGAAATCATCTTCCCGCCTTCCCGGAGGTCGCATACGGGTATTCCAGCCTCCCGTATTGCCTCGATGCGGGCGGTAACCGCATCGGACATTCTCTCTATCCGGCTGTCAACCACCAGCATACGATAACTCGCGCCGGACTTGGAAACAATCTTCCCATCCTTTATCTCCAGAGCGTTCACAAGAGCGTCCCCGTTCACAAAGTCATAGTTCCATCCGGCGGGAATCCCCGGCCTCTCCTGCGCGAACCTTTGCGTAAGATTGGTATCCTCCCCATACAGATAGGCAATATCGGCCACAAAACGGCCCTGGCTGAGCAAGAAGCAGCTCCTGCTGATATAGTCTATCCAGGGACGAGCCTCTGAAGCCCAGGTATCAAATCGGTTGAACCACTGGCCATACGGCCCCAGACCAAGACCGGGTTTGAACGCTTCCGAGGGCTGATGGACGGACGTGTGGATCACAAACCGGTTGAGTCCTTCGGCCATCGCTGCGTCGGCAACAGGCTTAAGCTTGCCGGGATGGCACTGATAGGCCCACCATCCATCCCATTTGCCAAGTCGGCCATTGGTGGTGAAAGCTTCGGCGGCACAGATGTTCTGGCCATAGATATGGGCCACTGATGAAGATTCCCGAAGGTCGGCCTCCATATGCGGCATCGTGGCATAGACCCCTGCCCGGAAACGCACCCAGAATGCGCCCTGGGGCACATCGGCCGTCCTTTTGACCATCATTCCATCGCCCGTGAAGGAACGCCTTTCCTCGTGGGATTCGCTGTAGCGCTTGATGCCTTGGGAATGGAAGATCTCGGTAGCCAGGTCATAATGGTTTTCGGCCAGAAGCTCCCCAAGCGTCTGACGCCAGTCGAAGAGGAATCGCTCGCGCTCCTCATCGGTGCCGATCTTCTCACCGGCAAAAGCAGGAAGCCAGAGGGCCATGGAATATGCCCTCCTCTTTTCGAACTCTTCCTCCATCCGCAGGGTCCACGTCCCCTTTCCGGACTCGTAACTGTCGATGTCAATGTTACTGATTGCTCCCGGTCCCAGGTTGCGGCCCAGGGTTTCCTTATACAGTCCCAGATAGTTTTCCCAATACCTTCTCACCGCTCCCGCATCCAGTTTATCCACCTCAAGACCGGTAGCCTCCGGTGGAGCAGGCCCATTCGTGGTTCCTATCAAGGTATAGGCAAACCGATAGACCATCCAGTTCCCTTCCGGAGCCGTCCAGTCAAGGATTCCGTCGCTATAGGAAGAAGAAATATCCCGGACCTCCGGATCAGCGTCCTGCCTGACTGCCAGGACCCGTATTTCCTTCAGATAATCCCGTACGATTCCTTCCAGCTGCGGAACAGCGTGGAAAAGCCCGGACGAGACCGTACTCGATGGCAACGGAAGAGCCCCACGGTAGTGGCCGCATACAGGCGTTGCGCTCCAGATCAACTTCTTCTGGGCATCGTCCTCGCTCACCCAGGGGCCTCCGGTAAGGCTCCAGCCAGGAGAACTGGCAATGCCCACTTCAAGGCCGAGGGAGTCCGCAAGGGCCACGGCGTAGCGGAAGGCATCCTTCCAGCCTTCGCTCATATAGGGAAGAAGGGTGTCCACTACCTGAGGGGTTGAATAGGCCGCGTCGAAAAGGAAGAAACCAGAAAGCCCGATGTCATGCATCCATAGAAGATCCTTCCGGATGCCGTCCTTCGTCACGTTACCGTTCATCCAATGCCATAGAACCATCGGCCGGCTTTCGTGGGGCGGGTTCTGGAAACCAGCCTCTAATTCCGGGCATCCCCCATTGCTGCAAGAAAGCAGCAACAGCGCCGCGGACAAGTAAAGGACGATTCTTTTCATATCTACTGGACCATCTTCAAAAACTCCTGTTCGCTCATTTGTGAGGAAAGGATGGCGTTGGTGATGGCCTCCTGAAGCAGTTGGGCCGACAGGGCGCCCACGGCACTCAGGTTGGCTGTAATTTTTTCTTCTTCCGGGCCGATGGAGACGGCATATACCGTATCACCGTCGGCGGTGGTGAAGATAGGATTGATGCTGCGGGCCAGGCCGGCGCTTGTCATCTGGGCCAGGTGTTTCAGTTGGGCTGGCGTGAACCGACCGTTGGTAAAGACGGCCACCAGAGTTGTGTTGGTGGTAGCAGTAAAAAGATTCTCTTCCGCAACACGGAGCAAGGCCTCATACGAATCGGCAAAGGCCGATCGGTCCGGGGTACGCATCCCTGCAATCTTCTGTCCGTCTGCGTAAACATCTCCGTAGCTGTTCACCACTACGGCTACGCCAATCTGGAGCGTTCCCAAGCTGGCGGCCGCATAGCCCATACCCGACTTCTGGGCCTGTAGCAAGCCTCCGGCCTTCCCCACCGTAGCCCCCGTGCCTGCACCCACATTGCCGCTGCAAGGATCGTTGGCGGTAAAAGAAGCTTCGCAAGCCGCGTAACCCATCTGCTCGTCCGGGCGTACCGATGCACTGCCATAACCCAAGTCATAGATGCAGCTCTGGCAGATGAGGGGCACCAGCGCGGAGCCGGTTTCGTAGCCTATTCCGTGCTTCTCCAGGCAGTTTGCAACGCCTCCCGAAGCGGCCAGCCCATAGGCGGAACCGCCGGAGAAAACCAGTGCATTGAGCGGATGGTTCCGCTGGGGCGCGATGGTTTCTGTCTCCCGCGAGGCCGGACCTCCGCCAAAGACGTCCACGGCGGCAATTCCGGGTACCGTAAAGCGGAAAACGGTCACGCCCGTTCCTGCCTCCGGGTCCTGGGCATTCCCTACACGGACGCCCTGGATGGATGAAAAGGGAATTCTGTGCACATCGGGGGCCTGGCTATGGGCCGGAATGCCCGATAGCAGGATGGATCCCAGAAGAATGGCTATGCAGTATCTCATATTTTAGGCAAATGATTAAACGACTTCTTTATTATAGATTCCCGTAGGTAACGCCGGGCCAGTCATCGGTGCGGAAGGGCCAGGCCGGAAGGCCTTCGGAGTTGTACAGGTTGCAGACCGGATTGATGGACCAGGCATAGCGAACCGCCACAGGCTGAGGAACTTCCGGAGAAGAGACCACCACTTCCCCATTGCCTTCAATCCGGGCATCGGCCCAATGCCAGACCCGATCGGGGCCGGCAATCTGGAAGCCCATCAGGACACCGTTTTCGGCCTTTTCCACCCTTTCATCCGCGCTTCCGTAACGGGCCTGGGCAAAGGACCCCGAAGGGATCACCTTGAGGCCGCCGGCCACATCGCTGAAGCGGATTACCATGCTGCTGCCGCGGACCTTATAGGATTCGAAACGGGGGCCGTCGGCCACCACTTTCTTGCCATAATCGTTGGCGAAGGCCAGTCTTGCCAGGCGCTCGCCTACCTCTTTCTTGCGTACGGGATGGATGTCTTCCGCTTCGCCCAAATCGATGATACAGGCCATACCGCAACGCTCAAGGGCCCGGGTGGCCATGGCCTGCGCCTCGCGGAGCTCGGCCCAGCCATCGTCACCGGGAATCGCGTTAACGTCCTTGTAGCCAGTAATTTGCGTAATATAGAAAGGGAAATCGTAGCCCCACAGTGCGCGCCAGTCCAGGATCATGGACTGCATGAGGTCGCGGTAGCGATAGGCTCTTTCGGCATTGGATTCGCCTTGATACCAGATGGCGCCCTTGATGGCGAACGGCGCCAGGGGCTTGATCATGGCATTGTACAGCACCGTAGGCATATTGGGTTCCCGGGCCGTGGACCGGGGCGCCCCGCTGAAGGACACGGAGAGCGTCACCTTCCACTGATTGTCCAGGCCGATTTTCTGCCCGTCCGGGCCCTGGACGTAAAGAAGATCGGAAGCGCCGTACAGGCCGCCTTCGCCGTGGTCGTCGGTGCAGCGGACGCAGATGACCGTCTTCCCGCCTTTGACCAGCCTGCCGGGAACGGTGTATTCCCGGGCCTTATTCCACAACTTACCGGAGCCCACCAGTTCCCCGTCCCAGTAGGTTTCGTCAAAGTCGTCCACCGGACCCAGGCTCAGGGTAAGGTCTTTTCCGGCCCAGGAAGCGGGGATATCCACCGTCTTGCGAAACCAGAAGATACCGTTGGTGGAAGGCCAGAGCTCCTGCACCATACAGGGAAGCGTGATGGTTTTCCAGGCGGTATCGTCAAAGTCGGGACGGGCCCAGAGGGCCAAGCCGCCGCTTTTCCCGTAATCCTTCAGATCGGCTTTCCGAATGAAAGCATTGATTTCCTCATCGAAAGTCTTTTCGCGCTCGGTCTCGCTGTCAGAAAGGGATTTCACCTTGGCCAACGCACCTGCCTGCTCAGGATACAGGCCGATGGCCTTTTCGCTCATCCAGGCTTCGATGATGGTGCCGCCCCAGCTGCTGTGGATGATGCCCACGGGGACCTTCAGTTCCTCCATAAGCTTCCGGCCGAAATACCACGCGGCGGCCGAGAAGTTGCGTACGGTTTCGGGGGAAGACTCCTTCCACTTGTCGAAATCGGCGCTGAAATAGTCGTGTTCCTTCGTGCCGGTGGCCCGGGATACCTGCAGCAGACGCAGGTCGGCGTATTGGGCGGCCCCGGCAATATCTTCCTGATTGGTGCGCACCGCCCGCCAGCTTTCCACGGGCATCTGCATGTTGGACTGTCCGGAGGCCAGCCACACCTCCCCTACCACCACATTCTGCAGCACAACGGGTTCTCCGTCGGAGATGGTCACCGAATACTTTTTAAAACTGCCCTTGGGCGTGTCAATCTTTACCGTCCATTTTCCATGGGCATCGGCCGTGGTTTTATATGTTTTGCCGTTCCAGGACGGGGTGACGCTCACCGTGGCGCCCGGCGCCGCCTTGCCCCAGACCGGGGCCTGGCAGTTTTGCTGGAACACCATGTTGTCGGTAAAAAGGGGCGTGAGTTCCACCTTGGCTTGCAGGGAAACGGAGGCCAGGACGGCCAGTGTCAAGGATAAGAGTCTTTTCATATCAGGATCAGTTCATTATTTTTCCGAAAAGGTAGTATTTATGGTCGCCGAACCACAGGACACTTTCCCCGTCCAGCGCCGTAAAGCTGGTGTAGAAGGAGTTGCCCGTTTCCCGGGGCGAGAAGAGGGCACCTTCCCCGAACCACACCGGCTGATGGGCGCCCGGCACAAAAACGCCGTCCCGCCGATACAGAGGCCCGCGGTTCTGATAGGCCGTGGGGGCATTGAAATCGAAGGCATCGTGCACAAAAAGGACATATTGGCCGCTGCGGGCCTCGGGGCCTTTGAGGTCGTAGATGGGACAGGGCGAACAGGGCTGCAGGATGGCCGGGCCACCGTCTTTTTCGCGCAGCACTTCCGGCCGGCTCCAGGTTTGGCCGTTATCGGCACTGACGGACCAGACGGGATGGCCGATGGAAGTGCGCATCACCGCAAAGAGCCTTCCGTCCGGCAGGCCGATGATACAGGCCTCTTCCGTAATCTTCCCCTCCCGGGGGAAATACGCCTCATCACTCTCTACGGCCGAAGAGTCGAAAGCCTGTTCACCGGTATTGAAGAAGGAGATGCGGATGTCCCGGATTTCGGGGTCTTCGTCGATGTTCTCATATTGCCAGAATTCTACGCGCGCTATGCCTTTGCGGTCATAGCGCGAGCAGCCGGCCAGATAGCGCCCGTCCTGGCCGAAGCGCAGCGGTCGCTGCCACATACACCAGACGGGCGGCAGGGACGGGTCTTCCGGATCGGCCTGGAAACGGATGGGAAAAGGAACGGTTTCCGGCTGGCTCCAGGTGGCGCCGGCATCGTCGGAATATCGGCCGCACATAACGCCCTGGAGGTGTTTTTTCACCGTGGTCTCCTGGTTCCACAGCAAGTAGAGACGCCCGCTGCGGCTGATCATAGGCTGCTGCCAGGCCGCTACGGGCTGGGGGTTGTCCAGAGAGGGAGAACCGGCCAGCATCACCGGATCGGTCCAGCTTCGGCCCCGGTCAGCACTCTTGGAGAAAACCACCCGTTCATCGTTTGCGGCCTCGAAGGAACCTTGCGTCCAGAAAGCGTACAGGAGGCCACGGGCAGGGTCTTCCAGTACGTGAAAATGGTCATTAAAACGATTGCCCGGCTGGCTGGGCACAAAGACCGTAAAGTCGTGCGGGAGCACGTCTATATCCGTTTCCGGATAAAGGTAATGCCAGTAGAAATGACGGGGCCAGCGCTCCCGGAAGTTGTCCGTTTCGGAAAAATGCTTGGCCAGGGCTTCATCGGCCGTAGCGTAGCGATGGCAGGACTCCGGCACCCGCATAAACACCGTCCACTGGCTCTGGTTGGCGGCATCCTGCCCCGGGAAACCCACCCACACCACCGTTCCCTTTTCGGGCGGGAAAGCCGGATTCAGGGTAAAAACCGTGGTAAGGGCGGTGGCGTCGTGACGGATAGGAGCCTCCGTGAGAAGCTGCGACAAGTCTCTGCGGTGGAACTTGCGCAAGGGTTTGCGGGAGAAGGTTTCCGGCTGGAAGTCGCCGAAAAAAGTCTCCTGCGCCAGGGTATGCCGATCCAGATTATAGCTGCTGGTAAGGGTTTTGGGATCTGCGTAAGCACGCCGGAAATTAAAAGCACCGTCCCGGCCGGGCTTGTACCAGCCGCGCCGCCGGGCGTAGGATACGATATCCTTGCTGCCCAGATAGTTCAGCGTATCTTTCAGGTTGATTTCCCCGATAGTGTAGTAATTGGGGATGGTGGCGATTTCATCGTCCGGCACCCGCTGCGCCACCCAGTGATGCCCCTGTACCACCGCCACGATCCAGCCTTCTTTCTGATCGGCCACCAGATAAGAGCGGCCGGAATCGGCATAGCCGTATTGGCTCACCAGGGAGCCGATGATGTGCACGGCTTCGCGTGCCGAACGGGCCTTCTGGATGGCCGTAGTGCGGATTTCGTACACCAGGCTGCCCTGCGCCCGGTCTTCACGCGAGCGGCACTTGTTGGAGGCCAGACATACGCCGAACTCATTGGCATAACTGTCCCCGGCAGCCTGGCCGGGGAATTCAAACCAGAGATAGGCGCAGCGCTCCGGGGTGGCCGGCACCTGGTAGATGTTGAGCATTTTCTGCCCGTACTGGTCTTCGTTGTGGCCCAGATAGACGTACCCGTCGGTGGTGGCGTTCCGTCCGGCGAGGATGCCAAAACAAAGCAGGGGAAGCAGAAGGGCAGGGCTCATCAATCCACGGGGAAAGTGAAATACGTATCCGGGAACGGTTCGTTGTTCAGGGTGAAGTGCCACCACTCCGAGGAGAGGGGCTTGAAGCCGTGACGGAGCATAGCCCGGCGCAGGATGAGCCGGTTGCGGAACTGCAGCTCCGTGAGGCCGCGGGGATTGGCTGCGGCAGCTTCGGCGTCATATTCGCCGGTGTCCGGGTTGCCGCAGAAGTCCGGATGGCTTTCCGGGCCGAACCAGTCGAAGGTGCCGCCCATATCCAGTTCCTTCTCCGTATTCATATCGAAGAGCGTCAGATCCACGGTGGAGCCACGCGTATGCCCGCTTTTCTCCATGATATACAGCTGATCGAAGAGCACGCTCTTGTCCAGGTCCGGGTAAAAATAGGGCTTCATTCGGACATCCGGGATATCGGCCGCCCAGCGCACGAAATGGTCCACCGCCTTTTGCGGACGGTAGGCGTCGTAGATTTTGAGCCGATAGCCCAGGCCGATGACATCTTCGCTCACGGCGCGAAGGCTGTCGGCCGCCTCCTTGGTGAGGTATGCCTTGGGTGCCAGGTAACCGTCGATCCGGTCCCCGACGAAATTATAGGTGCTGAAATAACGGATTTCCAGGATAACATCCGGAACTGCCTCCGTGATGGCGACAAACTGGGAACGGTCTTCCTGCGGAGGGACCGTGCTGCAGGCCAGGGCGAGAACCAGCCCCAGGCCGATCATTACTCTTTTCATCATACTGCAAATGTAACCAATCCTCTTTAATCCGTCAAGGATTCCCTCTTGGTTTTTCGGGGATTTGTGGGTATCTTTACGCAACCAAATGGGAATCCTTATGCCGGAAGAGCTTCTGAAACCTTTATTCGAACAATACACGGGCCAGCCATTGGCCGAAATACAGGAATTACCCTCGTCGGGCAGCAACCGGCGCTACTTCCGCCTCAAGGGCGGCAACCTCTCCCTCATCGGCGTGCTGGGCAACAACCTGGAAGAGAACCGGGCCTTCATTTACCTGTCCAAGCACTTCCGGGACAAGGGCTTGCATGTACCGGCCGTATTGGCCGTGAGTCCGGACGAACTGTGCTATGTTCAGGAAGACCTGGGAGACAAAATCCTCTTCAACCTGGTAACGGAAGGCCGGGAAAGCGGCATCTACAGTCCCATCGAAACCGAACGCCTGTGCCGCACCATCGAACAGTTGCCCCGCCTCCAGTTCCAGGGCGCCAAGGGCCTGGACTGGGACCGCTGTATGTACAAGGCCTTCGACGGCCGCATGGTGGACTTTGACCTTAACTATTTCAAATACTGTTTCCTCAAGGCCACCGGGCTGGAATTCAACGAAGTCCTGCTGCAGGAAGACTTCGAAAAACTGAAGCAGGACCTCCTGGAAGACCAGGGCAATACCTTTATGCACCGGGACTTCCAGGCCCGGAACGTGCTCATGCAGGAGGGCGAGCCCTGGTTCATAGACTTCCAGGGAGGCCGCCGCGGCCCCATCTATTACGACGTAGCCTCCTTCGTCTGGCAGGCCCGCTCCCGCTTCCCGGAACAGCTCAAGCAAAAGCTCATCCAGAGCTACCTGCGCGCCCTCCGCACCTATCAGGAAGTGGACGACGAACAATTCCACGCCCGCCTGCGGCTCTTCGTGCTCTTCCGCACCCTGCAGGTGCTGGGCGCCTACGGCTTCCGCGGCTACTTTGAGAAAAAGCCGCACTTCCTGGCCAGCGTCCCCTATGCCCTGTCCAACCTGCGCACCCTGCTGCAGACGCCCTTCACGGATTATCCGCACCTGAACGATATCCTGCTGAAACTCACGCAGATGCCCCAGTTCAACGAGGCTCCGGAAGACCGCCGTCTGGAGGTACAGATCTACAGCTTCGCATACAAAAAAGGCATCCCGGCCGATAATACCGGCAACGGTGGCGGTTACGTCTTTGACTGCCGCTCCATCAACAACCCGGGCAAGTATGAGCATTACCGTCAGTTCAACGGAATGGATCCGGAAGTGATCAAGTTCCTGGAAGACGACGGCGAGGTAAACACCTTCCTGGAAAGCGTTTACAAACTCACCGACGCCCACGTGCAGCGCTTTATCGAGCGCAAGTTCACCCACCTGCAGGTATGTTTCGGCTGTACGGGTGGCCAGCACCGTTCCGTCTACTGCGCGGAACACCTGGGCCAATACCTCGCGCATAAATACAACGTGAAAGTAACGGTGACTCACCGGGAACTGAATATAGAAAAAATGCTCTAGGAATGAAAGCCATGGTATTTGCCGCCGGGCTGGGCACCCGGCTGAAACCCATCACGGACAGCCTTCCCAAGGCACTGGTGCCCGTTTGCGGGCAGCCGCTGCTATATCATGTGATCGGGAAGCTCCGGGATGCCGGCTATACGCAAATCGTGGTGAACGTGCACCATTTCCCGGAGCTCATTCGGGAGTGGCTCGCCACGCATCCTTTAGGCGTGGAAGTAAGCATTTCCGATGAATCGGCCTGCCTGCTGGAAACCGGCGGCGGCATCCTGCACGCCCAGGACCTCATCCTGCCCTGCCAGGAGCCCTTCCTGGTGCACAATGTGGACATCGTGTCCAACCTGGATCTGGGCTGGGTGCAGCGTGGCACGCGCCCGGATGCCCTGGCCACCCTGGTGGTGAGCCAACGCGATACCCGGCGCCAGCTGTTATTTAATGATGACATGCGCCTGGTGGGCTGGCTGGACCGGGCCACCGGTGAAGTACGCTCCCCCTACCCAGGCCTGGATCCTTCGGCCTGCCGCCAATACGCTTTTGCCGGCGTGCACAACCTGCATCCCCGCATTTTTCCGCACTTCGGGGAGTGGGGCTTCAGCGGCCGCTTCCCCATTATGGACTTTTACCTGAAAACCTGCGCGGCAGAGCCCATTTTCGGCCTTGCCGCCCCCGATTTGCAACTGGTGGATGTGGGCAAGTTCGAATCCCTTCCCCAGGCCGAACAGATTTGTGAAACCCTTTTAAAACCATAACACTATGAAACTGGACGGAAGACGTGTAAGCTCCAACGTAGAAGACCGTAGAAGACTCAGTGGCGGCGGTGCAGCCGGACTGGGTCTGGGCGGCGTTGCCATCGTGGCCATCCTCACCCTCCTGATGGGCGGAGACCTGGGCGACGTATTCAGAAATGTGGTAGGTTCCGGCGGCCTCAACTCCATCGTCACGCAAAAATCCTATGAGCCCACCGAGGAAAACGAGGCCCTGGCCACCTTTTCCTGCCAGATCCTGGCCTCTACGGAAGATGTCTGGAGCCGCTACTTCCAGGAAAACGGTCTCGGCACGTACAAGGCCCCCACGCTGGTGCTCTACACCGGCGCCACCAGCACCGCCTGCGGCACCGGTCAGGCCGCCATGGGTCCCTTCTATTGTTCGGCCGATGAAAAACTGTATATAGACCTTTCCTTCTTCTCCAGTATGAAGCAGCAGCTGGGGGCCGACGGGGATTTTTCCTACGCCTATGTGATTGCCCACGAGGTTGGCCACCACGTGCAGCACCTGCTGGGAACGCTGGACCAGGCCCATCAGAAGATGGCCCGGATGTCCAAGGCCGATGCCAACCGCATGAGCGTACGCATCGAACTGCAGGCCGACTTCTATGCCGGCGTATGGGGCCACTATGAGAGTGCCCTCTTCGGCTCCCTGGAAGAGGGAGACCTGGAAGAGGCCATCAACTGCGCCTCGGTGATCGGCGATGATTACCTGCAGAAAAAGGCCCAGGGCTATGCCGTTGAGGAATCCTTCACCCACGGCACCGCGGCCCAGCGTATGCGCTGGCTCAAGAAAGGCTTAAGCACGGGTGACATCCGCCAGGGCAACACCTTCTCCCTCTCCGACGATCAGCTTTAGTCCTTTTAATAGGGAAGTTTGTCCAGGTGCTTGTGGATGGTGTCCAGGATACGCTGGCAGCTATCCTTTGAATTGGCAGCAATGAACATCGATGGCTTGAACATCGAGGGAGCCTCTCCATTGAAATCGCACACGGCACCGCCGGCCTCTGTAAGAATCAGGCTGGCGGCCGCGTAATCCCAGGGCATAAGCCGTATCTCGAAATAGAGTTCCGCAAATCCGGCGGCCAGCAAGCAGATCTCCACGGCAGCGCTGCCGGTGCGGCGGACATCGTTGCACTCCATAAAGAGATCATAGATAATGTCGCTACAGGACTTGGAAAACTTTTTCCAATAGGTGCACAAGGCCGTAAACAGAATCCCCTGCTCGAAGGGGCGTTGGGACACGTGGATGGGCTTCCCGTTGCAGAAGGCCCCTTTCCCCTTCCGGGCCGTATAGAGTTCCCCCCGCCAGGGGCTGTAAACTACGCCTAATATCGGCTCGCCCTTCTCGACCAGGGCCACGCTCACGCAGCAGTTCTCGTTACCGCGGGCATAGTTGGCCGTACCGTCGATAGGGTCGATTACCCAGACTGCCTCGTGCCCGGAAACCTCATTGAGGTCTTCTTCCTCACAGAGGAAACCTACTTCGGGGTAATGAAGCCGCAGCTGCTCCGTGAGATAATGCTGAACGGCAAGGTCGGACGATGTGACGATATTCTCCCGGACGCCTTTGTCGTGAATTTCAAAGCCGCCGGTGCGGTCCATCAGTTTGGAAGCGGCGCGGACAATGTCTATAACCAGTTGTAAATCGATGTGTTTCATATTTTACTGTGAATAGGTTTTAGAAATAAACCGCTCTTTGTCGATGATGAAGCGCTCATGGGTGCCTTCGCCGATAAGACCCACCTCATCATAGGCGGCAACCCGAAAGATAAGCCTCCGGCGGTCTATCTCCACAAGTTCGCTTTCGCACCATACCTTCATTCCGGCAGGGGTCGCTTTGCAGTGGGAAACATTCACGTGCACCCCAACAGTGTCCTGACCGGGTTCCAGGAAAGGCAGTACACTCTCCAGACAGGTCTTTTCCATAAGGCCGATCATAGAAATGGTCGCAAAGACGGGAACGTTTCCGCTGCCGAGCCTTACTGCGCTGTTCTCCTGGGTGGAAACGGTCTCCCGGCGGTTCTTGATTCCTATTTTAATCATCGCGATTGTCGTCGTATTTCTTTACCAAAGGGGAAAATGGAGCCGAGCGCCATCTTGAAATGCTGCAATCCCCAGGGAATTCCCACAATGGTGATGCAGAAAAACAGTCCGCAGACGAGGTGTATCAGTGCAATCTCCCACCAGCCCAGCAGAATCCAGACCAGGTTCATCACAATGGAGACGCAACCGGGCTCCCCGGGACCGTCCACCAGTTCGTGCCCGAAAGGCCACAGGGCATAAGTGCCCAGTTTAAAGAGCTGAATGCCGAAAGGTATGCCGATGATGGTGATACACATCAGCAGGCCAACGATGAAGTAAATAAGGGCGATGATGAAGCCACCCAGAATGAACCAGAGAATATTCCCGATGGAGTTCATGGCCTTACTCGGTGAACTTCTTACCTGCGCCCCAGGCCTTGCCGACCTCTTCCCCTATTGCGCGGTAGGACATAGCGGCCGCATCAAAGACGATGGGCTTAAGCTTCCCAAGGTCCACCTTGCCGTCTGTGAGGATGCTCTCATCGGCACTCATATTCACGACTTCTCCAACGAGGATGCCATCGGCCCAGCTCACCACCTTGCATTCAAGGGTGAGAGGATACTCGTTGATGATGGGGGCGTCCACATTCGGGCTGGGGGTTACGGTGAAGCCTGCTCTGGCCACCTTATCGGGGACCTGGTTGCCGCTTACGAGGCCGAAGTAATCAGATTCGGCTACGGTCCGCTCATCAGCAAAGGAGACCGTAAAGGCTCCGGTGAGCTCAAGGTTCTCCGTGGTCTTGTGCTTGGACATAGAGACGACGATCTGGTTGTGGTCGTACTGTCCGGCCCAGGCGGCCATCATCACGTCCGGGGTGTGGTCCTTGTCCCAGGTAGCAATCATCACGCAGGGCTGCGGAGTGGTCATCAGGGCGTGGGCCGCGCCGAAATTCTTGCGCCCGGCAACTTCTTTCAGTGGTTCGTTGTTGTTCATATCCGTGTTTGTTTGATTATTCGTGTTCTTGCAGCCGGCAAGGACCAGCAGTGCCACACTGGCGATGAATAGTAGTCTTGTTTTCATATTTTTGTTCCCAATAACACAAAGTATTTGTAAA
>JAEEGL014719108.1_pt1 | contig 14070 bp, 7 predicted proteins | sample 9134231 | NCBI WGS metagenome assembly JAEEGL01 (sample SAMN16246548, study PRJNA631951) | gut metagenome | biome: gut microbiome; feature: rumen; material: fiber-attached | host: Bos | place: Iran: Karaj | collected 2018-10
GTATTTGGTTATCTATTTGGTGATTTAGAATATACTGATTCATCGCAAGCTATTCAATATGGAGAAAATAAGGAAAGTAAAACATATTATATTCCTGATAGCCTATTAAGCATTAATTTAATTAATTTAGAAGTGATTCCTTATGGTGCATTCTATAATGTAGCAAAGGTAGAAGAAATCATTATTCCTGAAACAGTTAAGGAAATTAAGGACGATGCTTTAAGAAATATGAGCTCATTAGCTAGCTTAGCAATTCCAAGCAGTGTAGATACATTACCTGAGGGTGTAATTAGTGGATGTCTTTCATTAACTGATTTAACATTACCATTTGTTGGCGCATCTAAAAATGAAACTAATTTCTCTAAAGCAACATTATTTGGTTATGTATTTGGTACATCATCAACTGGATTAAACAGTAATGATTATATTAATACAAGACAATATTATTCTAAATCTTCAGGCTCAGTAGGAAATAAGGTTCCTAAAACATTAGCTAATGTCACTATTTTAGGTGGAAAGATTTATTATGGATCATTCTATAATTGCTCAATGATTAAATCTATTAAATTAGGTAGCGATATTGTATCTGTTTCAAATTCTAATGATGAAACTGATAATGGAAATGTATTCTATAAATGTACTTCATTAGAGGATTTATATTTACCAAAGGGATTTACTCATTTTAGTAATTCATTTAAGAGTATAACCTCATTAAAGAATATTTATTTTAGTGGAGATGAAAAGGATTGGGCTAAATTTGAATTTAGTGTATTAGCTGATAATCCTATGTCTATCGCAAGCAATATCTATTTTAAGAATGGTAATGATTTTAATAGTGTAACATCATTAGATTTATCTAATATAGAAAATATTAATAATTATTCATTCTATAATTTTAAGGATGTCCTTGAAATTACATTATCTAATACAAAGACATTAGGAGAATATGCATTCTATAATTGTAGTAAGGTTTCATCACTTGATTTACCTTTAGGCTTAACTACAATTGGCTCATATGCATTATCTAATATGAGTGGATTAACATCTTTAGTTATTCCTAATACTGTTAATACATTAGAATTAGGTATGCTATCAGGAGATGGTAGCTTAGAATCAATTACTTTACCTCGTATTGGAAATAGTAGTGAGATAATAGCATCTGAAAAGACATTATTTGGATATATCTTTGGCAAGAGCCAATATGATAATTCTATAGCTGTTGAGCAAAATATAGATGCGACTAATAGGGTAACATTCTATATTCCAGCTAATTTAGCGAAGGTTATGGTTAAGGATTCTAATTCTATATTATTCTATGGTGCATTCCATAATTGTAATATGATTAAGGAATTATATTTAGAGGGTAATTTAAAAGAGGTAGCACCTAGATCATTAGCTGGATTATCCTTAAATAAATTATATTTACCAAAATCAATTGAAAATATTTATGGCTTAGCATTCTATAAATCATCAGCACTTAATGTTTATTATGATGGTGATTTATCTAATTGGTTAAATGTATCATTTATAGCATCATCATCAAGTGGTGATTTAACAACAGGATCTAATCCTAAATGTATTACTAATAATTTATATTTCAATATTAATGGAAGCTCACAAAAGCTTACAAGTCCACTTGTAATAGAGGATGGCGTTAAAAATATTGGTAATAACCAATTTGAGGGAATGGCATTTAATACAATCATTTTACCTGATTCTATTGAATCAATAGGAGCTAATGCATTTGATATTCAGGATGTAAACTATATTCTATATTATGGCTCTCTATTTAGTAATATTAATTCTAGCCAAAATATACCTTCATCTTTAATTTATTATTATGTTAATTGTGTTCATGAAGCTAATCAGTTCACAATTAAAAATGATGTAATTATTACTGAGGCAGATTTAACTGATTGGGAAATCGTTGATGAGGCATCATGTGAGGAAAATGGATTAAGAAGAAGAGTATGTAATGTATGTGGCGAAATCATCGAAGAAGAAATAGAAGCTATAGGCCATAACTTTGGTGATTGGATTATTACAACTAATCCAACATGTACTTCAATTGGCAAGCGTCAAAGACATTGCTTAAACTGTGGTGAATATGAATATGAGGATATTCCGATGATTGCACATTCATATAATTCTCATGGTGTATGTAGCTCATGTGGTGATACTATAGAATATTATGAAATAACAAGCTCAGAAAATATTAGTGTTGATTTAGATAACCATGTATTAATATTTACTGAAAATGCTGATTCTTATACTATAGAAATAAAAGCATTACATAATTTAGTAGTAGAATTTGATTATGCATTTACAAATGAACCAACAGATAGTAGCCTAGTAGTATTAGTTGATTCATCACTTAGCTTAGATACTTCTGATATAGATACTTTATCTAGTGGTAATTATAGTACAAGCATAAGTGAGGATGTTTCAATTATTATTACATTTAATAAGGGTACGGATGGAGAATTTATAAATATAACTAATTTTGATATTAAATATATTTCATAAGAAAAGGAAAAGAGGATTTGAATCCTCTTTTCGTGCTTATTAAGATGATTAAAAATTAAAAAATAAAGAAAACGTTTTAATGTGTTTTTTGATTAAAATTTTCTCAAAATTAGTTCAATGACAATATTTATTAAAACATAAAAGATAGCTTACTTAAAAATTTTATAAAAATATCGTGTATAGAAAAACTAGCCAATTTGAATAATAAAAATAAATAGTATATACTTATTTCGGCACTATTGTGCTGCATAGGAGGAGCAAATGAGACTAGTACAGTTGTTAGGTATAACGGCTGTGTAAGCGGAGGTTGACATGGAATATTTAGTTATTCTGGTTATTATATTAGTTATAATAACTATTATGCTTAATAAGAAAGCATAAGAATAACTAGAAGGGCCCAAACCTTTGGTAATATATAGTCATGAATGTATATTACTATCAGCTCGTTTGTATCTAAACATGCGAAAAGGGGATGTTCGCGCATCCCCTTTTCATTTTTATCAGCTCATTTGTCTTACGACATCTTCATTATAAATCAAAATAATGTGTTTGTAAATCGGTTAAAATAAAATAAATTTCTATAATTTCATTTATTTAATTTTATTGTGTCATTTTTGATTTTAAGTTTCTTATTATCAAATACAAATCCATATAGAATTATTTCATCACAATTTCTATCTATCAATTCTTGATAATATTTTTTTTCTTTTATTTGCTTAATAGCATTTAATGCATGCTGATCTAATACATTATTTGAAATAATTCCTTTATATTTTTTTAATTCAATTATTATTCCTAATGCTTTGCTATGCTTTGGACTAATCATAATATCGCATCTACCATTTTTGTTATTGACTTCACTTTTTACAATATATTCATCAAATAATGCAGCTAATATAGCAACTATTAATATTTGGTAATCTTTTTTATTTATTAATTCAAAATATGAAAAAGATTCTAAAATATAATTTTCAATAATTTTAGATATTTTATCTTCTTCCTTATTAATTATTGCTGATTTAAGATTCAAAGCTAAATCTATGCTTAAATTTGTTTTATTTCTATTTATTATTTCTTTTTCAAAAATACTTTTTATTTCATAATTTGGGATATTTATTGTGTAATTATTATCTATAACTCTTTTAGCTGTTAAATAGCCTGTTTGTACTAAGAATGAAAGAAGTGCATCTATTGTATTTAAGTCCTTATAGCTTATAGCTTTATCAAATATAAATGTTTTATTATCGTTATTCAAATATTCTGTTATATCTTCTATACTTATTCCTAAATTATTAATGATATTTAATATTAGACTGTTCTCACCAGTATTTACCCAAAAAGTCGAATAGAATTCATTTTCAATATAGGATAGTATTGACCAAGGATTATATATTTCAGTGTTTTTGGTTCCAAATCCACCATACCAATTTTTAATCTTTTCTTTATTATATTCTAAATTATAGTGTTTGAATAATTCGATTGTTTCACTTTCTGTGAAACCAAAATATTCAATCAAATTATCATCAACAATAGAAAATGTATTTAGATTATTTAATCCTGAAAATAATGACTCTTTACTTATTTCTAAAACACCAGTAATTAATGAAAAATAAATGCTATCATTGCCTTTAAGTGAAGAAGAATATAGGTTCTTATAAAATTGTATTATTTCATCATAAAAACCATTCTCATATGCTATTTGTATAGGGGCGTCATATTCATCTATTAGGATTATAACTTTTTGGTTATAATGCCTATTCAAATAAAAAGATAAATCTTTAAGAGCTAATGAATACATATACGGATCATCATATTTTTCATTAGCTATATTCATAAAATTATTTTTTTCTATTTCAAATAGCTTATCTGAATTAACCAATTCATAATAATCTCTATATAATCCAGATATTAGTTTTATTGTTTGTCTAATTAATGTTTCACTATTATCTGCAGAAATGTTTTTCATATTTAATCTTATAACAGGATATTTATTTAAATATGTAAAATATTTATCTGTATACTTAGATATTTTTTTATTTTTAAACGCATATTCATAGTTACCTTTATTTGTAAAGAAATAATAAATCATTGATAATGCTAAGCTTTTGCCAAATCTACGAGGTCTAGTTATTAGCCATGACTTATTGTTAGCATAATCAATTATTTCTTTTATTAATAAAGTTTTATCTACAAAATATGAATCAAGAGCTGACAAATAATCTTCTACACCTAAAGTTATATTTTTCATTAGAACCACCTCAAGTTCATAATAACCCATTTTGCCTGCTAAAACAATAAAAATTAAGCAAAAATTAATAAAAAATTATTAAATTCATAATAAAAATTATGATTTTTCAAAAAAAATTAATAAAAAATTAAATAAAAATTATAAATATACATATTTTTAAACATTACTTTCAATAAATGATTAAATTATCTTTAATTTCAAAAAAATAAAGAAAACGTTTTAATGCGGTTTTCGATTAAAATTTTCTCAAAATTAGATCATAGACAATGTTTATTAAAACATAAAAGAAAGCTTATTTAATAATTTTATAAAAATATTGTGTATAGAAAAAGTAGCCAATTTGAATAATAAAAATAAATAGTATATACTTATTTCGTCACTATTGTGCTGCATAGGAGGAACAAATGAGACTAGTACAGTTGTTAGGTATAACGGCTGTGTGATGGAGGCCACATATGGAATATTTAGTTATTCTGGTTATTATATTAGTTATAATAACTATTATGCTTAATAAGAAGGCATAGGAATAGCTAAATCGGGCCCGAGCCTTTTGGTAATATATAGTCATGAATATATATTACTCTCAGCTCGTTTGTATCTAAATATGCGAAAAGGGGATGCAGGAACATCCCCTTTTCATTTTTCTCAGCTTGTTTGTCTCTAAGACACTTTCATTATAAATCAAAAATGAGTATTTGTAAATTGATTAGAACAAAAATGTTTTATGTTATATTCGTTTGTTAATTTTATCATTGGGTAAGATATGACAATGTATTTGTAGCTATAGAATCATTAGTAATTATTGTAAATATCATTTATGCTATTAGATTAAAGATAATGAATAAAAATGGGATTATGATCTTTTAATAACATTAGTTGATTTGTTTAAATAAGTTAATAAAAATAATTATTTACGTCGGAATAGCCACTATAATTCGTCTTATTCCGACGTAAATAACTTAAAAATCAACATATATTCGTCGGAATAGATACAAAAAACACCTATATTCCGACCAAAATGTATTGAATAATGGTTAATAATGTATTATACTTTTATTAAATATGAGGTGATTATTTATTATGAATATTGTTGGAAGAAGTAATGAAATAAAAGAGTTAGAAAAATTATATAATTCTAAAAAACCAGAATTAGTTGCAATATATGGTAGGAGAAGAGTCGGTAAAACATATTTAGTAAATGAAATATTTAATAACAATTTTTCTTTTAAACATTCCGGATTATCACCTTTAGAATTGAAAGATACAATAAATGGCAAAAGTCCTCTTAATATGCAACTGGAACATTTTTATCATTCACTTAAATTATATGGAATGAAAGAAAACAAAGTGCCTAAAGATTGGTTAGAAGCTTTCTTTATGTTAAAAGTATTGTTAAAAGAAAAGGATAATGGGGAAAGACAAGTTGTGTTTATTGATGAACTACCTTGGTTAGATACTAGAAAATCTGGGTTTATAACAGGATTTGAAAGTTTTTGGAATGGATTTGCTGATTCTAGAAATAATGTTGTTATTATATGTGGAAGTGCAATTTCTTGGATGACTAGAGAATTGATTAATAATCATGGTGGTTTATATGGAAGAGTTACTTATGAAATGAAACTAAAGCCATTTAATCTTAGAGAATGTAGCGAGCTCTTTGAGAATAATAATGTTAAATTTTCTAAATATGATATTTGTCAAGCTTATATGTGCTTAGGTGGTATTCCCTACTATTTGAATTATATAAAGAGAGAATTATCATTGCCTCAGAATATTGATCAATTATTTTCTCAAAATGGAGTATTAAGGGATGAATTTAATAGATTATTTTTTTCATCATTTGGTAATCCTGAATATGTAATGAGAATAGTAAAGACCCTTAGTACTAAAAGTATCGGCTTAACTAGAGATGAAATAATCAATATTGGAAAACTTGCAGATGGTGGGAATTTGTCTAAAGCATTAAATGCATTGATTAACAGCGACTTTATTATTAAGTATTCTCCATTTGGGAAAACAAAGCTAATTCCTTATTATAAGTTGATTGATCCATTTTGCATATTTTATTTAAAATTTATTGAGGGTTCTAATTCTTTTAGTAAAGATTATTTCCAATTGAATAATAATTCTCAACAATTAGTTACATGGAGAGGGTATTCATTTGAAAATGTTATATTTAATCATATTCCTCAAATAAAAGAAGCTTTAGGAATAAGGGGAGTATCTACTAATGAATCGACTTATTTTGAAAAGAGTGATAATGAAGTATCTCAAATTGATTTGATAATTAGTAGAAATGATAATATTGTTAATCTATGTGAAGTAAAATTTTATTCAGATGATTATGTTCAAGATAAGAATAGTCATTTATCATTAATTAGAAAGCAAGAGTCATTATCAAAGTATATTAATAAAAAACAAATAATTAGAAATGTTCTTATTACTACATACGGAATTAAAGATAATGAATATAAATGGGATTATGATGCAGTAATAACATTAGATGATTTGTTTAAATAAAATAATGTAATTTATGCATTTATTTCAATTTTTTGACAATTTATTAAGCTATTTTATGTGAAATAGTTATAATTGTATAGTATAGAAGAACAAGTGTAGTTGAATGTCGTAACACATTCCTACACTTTTTTAATATACTCTATCGATTTATACTCATTTTGACATTTTTTTAGTGATTTTTAGCCTAGAATATTAAGAAATCGTTTACGTAAAATGGTTAGAAATGTGTAACTAAAAAAATGTCAATATTGACCTTTAAAAGTGAGTGAGTGGTTATTCACTTTTTTACAAAAAAAATAACTAATTATTGGTTTAGGTAAGCCGTTTTTTGAAAAAGTCATTTTTTTGATATAAAATGATGTTGACAGATTTTGTTAAAATGATTATAATGTAGGTAAGTTAAAAGGCAAAGCAGGAGTAATCCTGTGACGCAAAGCTATAGGGTCCCACGAATAATTCACGGACAGCCAGTTGCCAGCGGTGATTATTCCTGAGGCAACTTTTTGTTTTTTAAGAAATAAGGGGAAGGGAGGTTGTATATAAATGATAATTAAAAGATTCGTATCTTTATTTAAAACTACAGGTTTTAAGGTTATAGCATTTATAGCATTATTAGCAACCTCTGTATTGATCGCTTTAGCAATGCTTTTAGGAAATGAAGCTGGTCAATTCGTTATTAGAGTTAGAGATGATAGCTTAAATAAATCTATAATGGTTACTACAGACTATGCAGATAAAAGTACATATCAACCAGTGCTTCAGGCTCCTGGTATGACTAATATGATTGATTACTCAGCTGAATATTTTATTAAATTAGGTTATAACGACTTAGATGAAATTACAGCAAAGAGTGGTCAATATACAAACGATGGTTCATCACTATACGCATATACATTCTATATAGTAAATACAACCGAGGACGGTTCAAACGTCGGCGTCGATGTTTCTATGAACTATTCTAAGGTTACTAAAAATTTAGATAAAGTAATTAGAGTTATGACTTATGCATATTCAACTAACACATCAACTCCAGAAATTTATCAAGCAAAGGAAAATGATGGTGCTGAAGTTGATTATGTTAAGGATCATGGTTATGTAATTGAACCTCAATTATTTAAAGAAGAGGGAGTTAATAGTGGTGTTGTTTTTGATGACCAGCACTATACAATTGGTACTACTGCATCAGAATCAGCAAACAGAATTAATTATATGAAATATTCTATATTCTTCTGGTTAGAAGGAAATGATCCTGATGATGATGAAAAGATTTTAGGTGGAACTATTAAATTTGATTTAGTTGTTTCTGTATCAATGTAATATATTTAAGGAGAAGGGAAGTGGTAGCTTGAGAAAGAGAAATTTAACAAGAAAGTTAATAATGAGTGTTTCAACAGCTGCTATGACCGCTGTTACCTTAGGTACTACAACCTATGCATGGTTTGCTAGAAATGGAGATGCAGTTGTTGAACCTGCAAAATTCAATCTAGAAAGTGCTGAAGGTTTAAGAATATCTATTGATGGTGAAAATTATTCACAGGATATTACATTAACTCAATTAAAAGAGGTTATTAAAAATAATACTGGAAAAGAATATGATGATATCAAATATAATGGTGTCACATTAAAATATGATGATAATGGAAATATAGAATATGATGAAAACGGAGTCCCTGAGTTTTCTAAGGATGCCTTAGAGCTTATTACTGATGGTGATGGTAATGTAACTAAGGATGATGTTAAATATAATCATATTTTAGTGGATGCTGAAAAATCTGATTATTTAGCATTTGATATCTATTTCAAGGTTGATTATATAGGTAAGACTCCTGTAGAGGATTATGATTTAGTATTTGCTGTTACAAGAAGTGATACTGGTGAGGCTACTGGTATTTATGGTGATGAAACAACATTAACACTACATAATAGATTATCTACTATAGATAAGGATTATAAATCAGGTGATACTATTACCTATAATCCAGTAGATGCTATGAGATTAGGTATTGTAGATCATAATAAAACTGATTTTAGAGTATTTGAGCAAAATGTTGGCTTAGGCTCTAAGGCAGTTGAAAATGATTCTGATGATAGATTTAATCCTAATAAGAATGCGATGTATACTTATTACAATAGTAATCATCCATTTGAACCATTCAAGGAGGCATCTTTATATAAAGAAGAAACAATAATTCCTGATGGTGATGTATCAATTTATGAAGACAATGTATTAGCATCATTTGTAAGAGATGAAAATGGTTATAATACTATTCATATGACTTTCTTATTCTGGCTTGAGGGTTGGGATGCAGACTTCTTAGAAATGACAGAAGAAAATGCTACTAACTTTAATATCAGCTTGGCATTTGAATTAAGAAAGCATTAATCACAAAAAACTAACTGTAAGGGGGGTTTTAAATGAAGCTTGTTAGAAAGTTAATATTAAGTACCGTGTCTTTAGCGTTCGTTGGCGTCACATTTGCTACTACGACATATGCATGGATTAAGATTTACTCTAGAGCTGAAGTAACGAACTTTAATTTTAGAGCAACAGGTGGTTTAGGATTCCTTATTTCTCATGATGGAGTTAATTTCCAAAATGATATTACAACTAGTCAAATGGAATCAGCTATCATCTTAGGATATGATGGTGGTCAGCAATATGAATATGATGATAAGGGTAACTTAGTTTATAAATCAAGTAAGGCAATGGTTACTGATGATGAAAAGGCTAAATTATTAAATAACAATATTCTATTAATGCCGGTTACATCTAAGTATGGATATTCCTTCCAGGGTCAATCTGGAGATGAATTAGTCTCTGGTGCAGGTTCTGGTAAATATATCGAATTTGATTTATATTTTAAAACTACTTCTGAATTAGTTGATGATTATCAAGCTTATGATATTTCGCTTTATACAGCGAAGAATTATAAGACTGATGAGCAAGGTAAAAACATTTATCCTACATCTATCTCATCAGATATAGATCAGGTTACTTTAAGAAAAGCAATGAAGTATATGAATCTATCTACTGATGAGCAAGGTAATGAAGCTTGGGAAAATAAAGAACTAAGCAAGGATGAAATGGTTACTGTAGCTTCAATGAATGCATTAAGATTCTCGACAGAGGTTATCAAATATAAGGATGTACCTGCATTAGATGATAATGATAAAGAATATTATCAAGATGCAAATGGTAATTACTTTTATGCAAATGATGAAGGTAATTATTTGATTGATGGTGTATCTAAAACACAAGCTGAAATGGATTTAGATGAAAACTATCAATTAGTTACTGATTCAGTTTTAGATGACTCTGAAGATGTTAGAAAAAATAACAGCCACATATATGAATTCTATGATGATAACGATCATGGTTCATATGCTGTTAAGGGTGCTGAAAGTGGTAGTATGTATAATCCAGAATATAATGCGATGCTTACATACTATAACAATCAAAAGTCTACTAAGATTTATCCAATCGAAGAAGAAGACTTACCAAGCACCACAAGATACAAATCTGGTACAGATAAGATAATGCCAACAATAATGACATTAAAGTCTGGACCAAGCATTACTAAGGTAACATTTAGATTTTGGTTAGAAGGTTGGGATGCCGACTGTTTTGATGGACTAACTAAATCTATTAATGTTAATTTAACTTTCACTTCTACTAAAAAGAAGATTGATGGTTAAAAAATAATAAATAAAAAATTAAAAAATTAAAGGAGAAAAAAATTATGAAAAAGAATTTAACAAAATTAGCTCTTTCTGGCGCTGCATTAGCTGCAGTAGCTGCTACATTAGGTACTTCAACTTATGCATGGTATACAACTAACCCAACAGTAAGTGCAAACAACATCGTTGCTGGTACTTCTGACACAGGTTCATCATCAATCTTTATTTCTAAGACTCAAACTGGTAAGAAAGCTTGGTCTTCTAAAGTTGAACTAACTGCTGATGATTTTTTACCAAAAAACCCTAGCTTAATTCCAACAAGTTATGTTGAAAAAGGCACATTTGCCACTACTGCTGTAACTGGAACTGATCCTAATAAGAAGACAAGCTTAGATGTTGCTAATGCTGATGCTCCTGGAACAAATGCTGCTCATGTTAAGTTATTCTTTAAGTCTTCTAAGACTAGTTCAGAACAAAATATTTATATTAAATCTATAAAAGTTCAAAATACTACTGATGTAGATAAAACAAAGGATGGTAATCAATTACCATATGCTGATAACTTATTATATGATGGTGTTGATGCTACAAAGAATGGAATTCCAACTAATGCCCCAACTTATTCAGTAGATTTCAGAAATGCATTAGCAATGGCTGTTTATAATGCAGGTACTGCTACTCTTGCAACTGCAAATTCAGATGCATATGATAAGGCTTTCTCAATTGCGAATAAGTTAGATGGAACAGCTCCTGTTGCACAAGAAGGCGCACATTTAATTACTTCTGGTGCTGATGCTCAAGGATACTTCAATGCTGTAATGGATTATGACTTAGATGACTCAGCTAAAGCAGCTGCTGGTACTATGGAAAAAGTAGGAAATGTAAATGGAGTATATAATGGAGCTGCCATTGCTGCATGTCCTATTAATGGTACTGATTATGCTACAGTTGATTTCTATATCTACTTAGATGGTGCTAGTCAATGGTGTTATGATGCTTGTCAAGGACAACAATTCTCTATTAGCTTAGAATTTACATCTGATGCAACTGCTGCAATCGGCTATAGTGCATAATAAAAAAATATAAAATTTGATTGATATTAAGGAGGTGCCAACTCATGCGTAAGGCAACAAAAAGAATATATATGAGTATATTAGCTGTAACATTATTGTTTGTTACTGTTGTTGCTACAACATATGCGTGGGTTGGTATACTCACTTATGGTCAAACTGATTCTTTTAAGTTGAATCTTAAAACATCAGATTTGGAAAATGATTTTTATTTAACAATTTCAGCTACTGATAAAGATGATTATTCTGAAGCTGCTGATGAATATGAGTTAAAAAAGCAAATATTGACTAATAAAGCAAATATTTATTTTGATGATTCTTCAACAACACAATATATAGATAAAGAATTTTATAGAAATTTTCAGATCCATCCAACAACAACTACAATGAATACAATTTTAAATGATGAATTTCATGAAATCAATCCATTGTATGGTGCTAATTCAATTAGCACGGAATGGTCTAAGGATTTTTATAAGTTTGATATCTATTTGTCAGTTGAACATCGCGAAGGTGATGCCGCAATAAAGCCAGATACAAATGTACAAACAGATTTAATACTTGCTAATATCGAAAACACGTTAACTGGAGATATAGCTACTCAAGCTTTAAGTAATGATTTCAATTTTCCATCAGTTGAAGATTTACGAACAGGCGTGTATAATCCAAATCATTTTGGAGAAGTAAAGGGTGTAGTTAATGTTAATGCTGCATCTGCTGCTAGATTTGCACTAGCAATCTATGATCCTATTTCTAGAAACGATAGCTATTCTGGAACTGAAGAACCAAGTATACTACGTATATATCAAGGTGGTACACAAGTACCAACATATGATAGCACTACTGATACGTATAGTTTTGGTGGTAATCTTCCGGAAGATTTTAACCTTGCAATATATGAACATAAAAAGAATAGAAACATTAAATATGATGAATTCAAAATTCCTGATAATGTTGTAAATCGTGGAGATTTGGAATTAGTTGAAAATAACAGTAAGTTATTTGATGATTCATTTGGATTCGGAGTTGTTAATGGTGATAAGAAAAAAATAAAAGTAACAGTATATTTTTGGTTCGAAGGTTGGGATGCTGATTGTTTCGAAATAATTGATGCTGTAATGGTTAGATTAAATCTTGAATTTGCTTCAGATTCAAATGTTGAATAAAATAATAAAATGAGGTATTTTATATACCTCTTTTTTGATGCTTTAAAATCTCTATTTATTTATTTTTATATTGTGATATAATAATAAGAAAGATACATTTATCACGATAAATTAACTTAATAAAATACTTTATTAACAATATAATTCGTTTTTTTTATTGGAGTTTTCTATTTATTATGGTAAAATAAATAATATATTGTAGTACTTTTTATGGAGGAACGGTGTAATTATGGAAGAGAACACAGTTTTAGAAGAGAAAAAAGAAAAGGAACCAAAGACAACTAAACAAAAAGTTTTCTTTGGATTAAGAATAGCAGGTAATGTAATTTTCTATGCAATTTTAATTGTATTGTTTTTGTTTGCAATTATGAATATAAATGGTGGAGCTAGAAATCAAGGTTTCCCTAATATATTTGGTAGAGGCTTCTTAAGTGTTGCTACAGACTCAATGAGCCATGAAGATTTAGCAAATGATTTATATGAAATGTATCCCGAATATAAGAATTATGAAATCCAAGGCATTAATGCTGGCGATTTGATCACATCTAAAGTTTTAGATGATGAAGATAGACAGGAATTAAAAGTAGGAGATGTATGCACATTCTATGATTCAAAGTTGGAAGCATTAAATACCCATAGAATTGTAGTTTTAGAAAGAGATTCTGATAATAAAATTATTAAGATTGTTTTCCAAGGTGATAAATCAGTAGCTTCGTATGGTAAATATGATGAATTATCAAATGATGAGAAAGCACAGCTTTATAGTTTAAACGAGGTTCAAGTATTTGGTGCTGATTTAAATAATATAAAAGGCTTGACAGTTGGCGTTACTGTAGGTGGTGGTAAGGTATTACAAAACCTA
>JAEEGL015029822.1_pt1 | contig 14070 bp, 9 predicted proteins | sample 9134231 | NCBI WGS metagenome assembly JAEEGL01 (sample SAMN16246548, study PRJNA631951) | gut metagenome | biome: gut microbiome; feature: rumen; material: fiber-attached | host: Bos | place: Iran: Karaj | collected 2018-10
CAAAATATGGATTAAAAAAATTAGTAATTGAATGGACAATTAATATTTATAATGGAATTAAATTATATTCTAAAGAAAATGGTGAAATTTGTTTATTTGGTTTATTATTAAGAAATGAACTTGATGAAAATTCAATTCAAATTTTAAATAAAATTAAAGAAAGTGTTAAAAAATTAATTAAAGAATTTATTGGAAATGAAAATAAATATGAAGGAATAATAAATAATAATATTTATTTAGATGAAAATTTATGGAAAAATTTATCCTATATTTTATTTAATAATAATCCAAAATTATCAGAAAAATTTATAAGAAAAATAGAAGATTATATTGAAAATAAAGTAAATAATACAGAAGTTATAAATCAATTAGGGAAAAAAATATTATATAAAGATTATTTAAATTTATTAATATCATATAATGTACATTTAAGAAGAAAATATTTATCGAATTTAGTTGAAATTTTTAGAAAAGTTGATGAAGGAAAACATGGATTAATTACAGATTCTGGATTTAAAGAAATTATACAAAGAATAGAAGTTTATAATCCTAATGAAATAGAAGAAAAAAGTGATTATTTAATTGAATTAATTGATTATTATGGTCATAATCAAATTAGATTTTCTGATGTTGTTGATATTTTTGATAATGAAATTATATTTGACAATGATACTGGAGAAAAAATTAAAGTTCTTGATAAAATTGCTTCAAGAATTTAAAAATAATTTTTATTATTATTTAATTTTTTTTAAAAGATTAACTTTTTTAAAATAATAATATTAAAATTTTTGTAAGAAGTAATTTTAATAATATTATCCTTAATTGTTATATCAAAAAATAAATCTTTAAAAATTCAAATTTAGAAAAATATCTTTTTTTTTATTTCTAATTAAAATATGTAAAATTAATTAAGAATATAAAAGTCTATTTACTTCATCTTGAATTTCTCTAAAATTATATCCTTCACTTTCTAATTTTCTTTTTCTTTCTTCTCCATTTCCCCATTTTCCTTCAAAAACTTCTAATGCAATTTGAGTATTTGATTTTTTATTTGAATTGTTATTTTTTCCTCCATATAAAATTCTATTAACTTCATCTTGTACTTCTCTGTAATTATATCCTGCTTTTTCTAATCTACTTTTTCTTACTTCTCCATTTCCCCATTTTCCTTCAAAAACTTCAAATGCAATTTGAGTAATTTTATTCATTTATTTATATAATTTAATTGATTATAACAATTTTTTAAATGATTTTTTAAAGATTTTAATATAAATTCCATTTTTTGAAATTGAATTTTTTTAAAAGTCTGGAAAAAAAAATAAAAACCATTCCATAAATTTTATTATTTATTTTTAATAATTTTTAATAATTATTAAACTATAAAATTAATATTTTTATAAAATACAATTTATTTAAAAATTTTTGTATTTATTGAGATAATATTTAAATAATTAAATGATAATAATTTTAATAACTATTATGAATAAAAAAAGATTCAAATTAATAACATGTAAATAAATAACCAATTATTTATAAAGTAAATTTTTAAATTTTTCAATTGTATAAAAGATATATAAATTATGTTTAATAAAATTTAAATATTAATATAAATTCTTTATTAATTATATTATTATTATCCTCAAATTAATATTAAGAAAATATAATAAAATAAATACACAAGTTTAATTTTTTTCTAAATATTCATTTGTAACTCTTTCAACTTGGAAATCTTGTTTCGTATGGTAATCAAAATTAATAATTTTTTGTTGAATTTCATTTTCAGATTCATTATTTTTCAATTTATTATCATTAACATATTTCTTAAGTAAATTAATAGGATTATCAATAAATAAAGTATAAAAGGATTTAATAAAAAAATCAAAAATAAACTCAATCAAAACAATTAAAAAGACACATAAATAAAAAGTGGGATATTTATAAATTACTTTAGCAACATTTATACTTTTAGAATAAAAAAACAAAGAACTAAACCAAAAATAAAAAACATAACAACCAATAGAAATACATAAAACAAAAATCCAATTAATCCAACAATGATATTCATTTTCAATAATAATTTTCAAATTAACTAAAAAAACAATACAAGTAAATTGTGTATTTGAAACAACATAATAATCACTTATATCTCCATTTTTACAAAGAATATGAAAAGAATTCATAATATACTCACTAAACAAATAAACAATAAAACTAAAAATTGAACCTTCAACAATATTAATAATAAATAATTTTATATTAAATCCAAAATTTTCTCTTCCATAATAATAAGTAAAAGGAATATTTTTATAAATAAAATCTCCATCATTATCACAAAAATTTTTATCAATTAAAGCTCTTATCATTAAAGGAAAACAAGCAAAAATTAAATTATATAAAGAAATATACCATTCATCAAAAATACTAATTCCAGAATATCCAGAATAAAAAGAGTAAAAAAATTGAGGTAAAGTAAGAACAAAATTTTTATAAAAAAAATATAAAATCATATTACTAATTCTAATATAATTTAATCTTCCATGACATAAAATTAATTTTCTTAAAAATTTAAATTCTCCAATTGAATAATCTGAATTCATAGCAGCCTGTGAGCCTTCTTCTCCAAAAATGCCAATTCCAACATCAGCTTCTTGTATCATTGAAACATCATTTGCTCCGTCACCAATTGATAAAGTAATTGAATTTTTAATATTTTTTTTAATTAATCTTACAATTAAAGCTTTTTGAATTGGAGATACTCTACAACAAATTACAGCTTCTGAATTTAATGTTAAATTTAGAAATATTTGTGTTAAGGGATGAAGATAATATTTTAAATTTGTTAATTTTTCCTTTGGTAATATTAATTGTAACATTTGAGATTCTATTAATATTCCTTTTTTTTTTGTTAATAATGTTTTTTTATATTTTTCATATAAAGATTCTAAACCTAATAATAATATTGATTTTCTATTATTTAATTCATTTATATATTTATCATATTGATCTTTATCTTTTGGTCCATTTTCTTTATATTCTTCTTTATATTTATTTTCAAATAATAATATTTTTTCATATGATTCATTTAATTTATTTTCATTAAATATATTTTCATTATTACAAAAATTACAAATAAATGATTTAAATTTTTCTAAATCTTCAAAAATTTCATATAAATCCATATCACTATTTATTAAATTACATGATATAGAAATATTTTTAGCAGTTGGTAAATTATCTCCTGTTAAAACCCAAATATGTATACCTGAATTTTGTAAATCTTTTATTGTTTCTGGTACTTTATCTTGTAAATTATCTTCAACTGCAGTACATCCAATTAATATTAAATCTTTTTCTATTTCTAATATTATTTCATCTTGTGTTATTTTATCTTCATTTGGTATTTTTTCATATTTATTATTCCAAGAATAAAACTCATCTTCGTCTAAAATTTTCATACCAATCCATAAAACTCTTAATCCCATTTCACTTAATTTTATACTTCTTTCATTTATTTTATTTAAAAATGGTTGATTATTTTCTTTTAATATTGATTGAATTTTTGTATTTGCACCTTTTGAAAATAAAAATATTTTATTATTATATTTTGTTATTATACTCATTTTTCCTCTTGAAGAAGTAAATTTTATTATTTTTAATATTTCCCATTTTTCATTTCTAAAACTTTCAATTTTATTATTTAATTCGAAATTAATTCTTAAATTTGTATAATTTTCATCTCCTCCTAAAAATACAAAACCTAATTGTTTTGCAGTTGAAACTAATATAATTTCATCTGGATTTTCTCCACTATAATTAATATCATATTTTTCATAATTATCAACTAAATTTAATGTCATTACTGTATTTAATCTTTCAGTTATTTGCATTTCTTTTGTTAAAGAATATTTTTCTATTGATTTTTTTGTTATTGTTCTTTGTAATTTTGGTTCTTCTATTATTACTCCTGGTTTTGGTGTTTTTTCAATAAAACATGTATGATTTAAACATAAACAATATAAAAACATATAAATTAAATTTTGTGTATTTTCCAAATTAAATTTTGATTTTTTTGATTTTGATTCTAATAAAATATTCAAATTTTCACCTTTTAAATTACCGTATGAATATTTTTTTAATTCTTCATCTTCAAAATTATAATTAATTGGAATTGTTTTATTTTCATTTTCAATATCTTCATCATTTTCATTATTAAAAATATTAAAATCATTTTTATTTAAATTTAAATTTTTATTTTCTAAATTTTTTCTTTTTATTTTTTCTTTTCTTTTTGAAAGTGTTTTTCCATCTTTATTTTCTAATTCTTCTTCAGTCATTCCAAAAAATTCATTTCCAATTGCACAAGCAACAAATTCTAATTTATTTGCTGTTAAAGTTCCAGTTTTATCACTGAAAATATATTTAATTTGTCCTAATTCTTCATTTAATGAACATGAGTTACAATGTGAAAATCTTTCTTTTAAAAAACTATACATTTCTATATCCCAATTCATAAAAAGTGATTGACCATATTTTATAAATTCAATAGTTACAATTAATGATATTGGAATCATTGTATTTAAAGATATAAGAAAAGTCCAAAATGATATAAATCCACTTAAAAATCTATTTTTTACCCATTCTTTTAATTCTAAATAATTTTTTGTTTTTGATTTATTATCATTATACCAAATTGAATTCAAAATTGATAAAATGATACATAATATTAATTGTAATATTAAAATTAATATTATTAAAATATTTACATTTTGTTCTAAATGACTTTTTTTTAAAGGACATTTTTGACTATTTAATATAATTTTTGTTTCCTTACCTGTATATAAAACTAAACCAATTGCATATTTTGTATTTGTTAAAAGTGTACCTTTTAATAATATATTTTTATCATCTAATTTAATATCATTTTCATTTTTTTTCCCTAAGAATAAAGTACCATGAAATTTATTTAAATTTGCATCAGGTAAATTATATTTTATTTTTCCTCTCATTGATAAAAAATTATGACTTTGATTAAAAACTTTATATAATAAAGGATGAACATATTTTGGTTTTAAATTTTTTTCACCATCTAAATTTGCAGTCATAACATAAGAAATTTTAGAAATATTATTACAATATAATAATAAACAATCAGCAGGAATAATATTATTATTTTTTATTAAAATAACATCACCAACTTCGATTAAGTGACTATCACATATTTCAAATTTTTTGTTTTTAAAATTATATTTATTTACTTTAATAGAATTTTCAATTTTATCTTGATTATGTCTTGAATAATCCTCTATTCCTTCTCTTATAATTGATACTGAAATAACAATTAAAAAAGGAGTTATTGAAGTAATTGGATTATATGGTGAAATTAAAGGAATACATTGAATTACTGTTAATATTAAAAAATAAATATTTGCATATCTTGAAAATTGAAATAATATTGTTAATGGTAAAAAATTATACCATGTATATTTTGAAGTTTTTATATAATTATTTGGATAATTTCCTTTTAATTTTGTTTTTTTTATATTTGATAAATATATTACTCTATAATCTTTTTTTTTTGTTATGGTATTTTCTGATTTGTTAATTTTAGGAATTTCATTTAATTTTGATAAGGGATTATTTGGATTTAATATTGTTGATTCGTTAGATTTTATTTTTATTGGAATGTCAGATTTTGAAAAGTCAATCATTTCAATTCTTGCACTATCTTCTTTATCCATTTTGATAAAAAAGTAAAAGATTTAAAAAAATGAATTTATATTCTATTAAATAATTTATTATTAATTTTTGAATATTTATTTTTTATTTAAGATAATATAAAATGTTTTTTGTTAAATTTAAAGAGTTTTATTTCAAAATTTTAAATTGTATGGAAAAAAAATTTTATATTAAAAAATTTAATTATTTACTTAAAAAGATAAATGTTATTTTAAATTGAAAACTAACTATGAAAATATTATTTTCAAAAAAATAGATAAAATATTAATGATATATTAAGAAAAAATAAAATATATTTTAGATAAAATATTTTTATTATAATTTAAAAAAGAAAATAAATCTAATAATATAATAATTGATATTCTTACGATAACAAAATGATATTAAATTATTAAAAAAATACCATTTTTAATAAAGAAAAATTGTTATTTTTTTTATTTTAATAATAATTAATAATTTTTGATTTATATTAAATATATTATTTTTAAAAATTTAGTTATAATCTCAAATAAATTTAAATTTATTCAATTTTTAAAAGTGAATTAACTTAATATATACATTAAAGAATAAAATTAATAAATAAAAACAAATTTGATTTTTTTCTTAATTTCCCACAATTTGATATACTTCAATTTCAGATACTAAAAAAAATTCTTCACCATTAAGTTCATTTACTTTACATGGATAATTTTCTTCTCCTCCTATATTCCTATTATTTTTTTCACTAAGTAAATTATTATATAAATAAATTGTGTTTTTAAAACCATATAAATTTGATTGACAATATATTGCAATTTCACCTTTTTTTACATTATAAATTTTCATTTTATCTAAAGAAAAAACAAAAGCATTATCATCTTTTTGTTCATTTCCATTACTATTAAAACCAATTTCAGTATATCCTCCAAATCTTTTATTAATTGATGTTTTAATCAATAACAAAACAGAATTTTTATAATCACATTTATTATGAAAAATATTTATTTTATCACTATCTTTCGTTGCTTTATATAATAATTTGAAATCTATTTTTTTATTTTGAAATTTTTCATGTTTTTGAAATTCTTTAATAAAAAATGAAATTTCATTCTTTTTACAAATTGAACTTTTATTTATTTCTTTAAATCTTACTTCTTCTTTTTTTTCTACTTCTTTTTTTTTTTCTTTTTCTTCAAGTATTTCAAGTCTTTTTATAGTATTCTTCATTAAAATATCTTGATTTTTAACATTTTCTTTTAAAGTAAAAATAAGATTTTCTAAATTATTTATTTTCTGATTAAGGGTTTGAATAATGTCATCTTTTTCAATTTTTGGAGTTTGAAAATTTATCAATTCTTTTTTTCCAGTTGGAAGAAAAATTGGAATTGATAAAATAATATTATCATTTTCTTTAATTAATTTTCCTTTTCCTTCATCTAAAATTGATTTAATACAAAAATAAATATCTTTTATTGAACCATAACAATTGAAACTTTTAGCAAATTTTTTTAATTGTTCTAAAGTAAATGAAATTTTATAAAATGATGAGATTAAACTTTTATTTTGAATATTTACAATTAATTCTAAGGAATTTAAAATTAATTGAATTGAATAATTTTCATCATTTATTTTCATTTCATATTTTGATGAAAATATATCTTCATCTATTTTTATTGGTGCAGGATTATTATTCATTTATATTAAATATTATAGTTTAATATTATAGTATAAAAAGTTTAAAAAATTAATTAAATAAATAATAAATTAAATGCATTGTTTTATTATTTATATTAATATATCTGATTTAAATGTTTTTCCTAATAAAATATTTATATTAAATAAATTTATTTTTTTACACATTTAACTTTCCAAAAATGTTAAAAATTAGTCTTATTTGAACAAATTAAAACCATAAAAATATATTTTAGAACTATTAGATAAACATACCAATAAATTTAATATTTTATTTATACTACTTTTTGATTATTTTAAAAATAGAATTTTTTTTTTTATTTTCTTTTTTTTCATAGTAATAAACAATAAAATTTCTAGCAACAAATTCATATAAAATAGAAATCCTCTTTCCCTCATATATTTTAATATTATTAACATCTTTTTTAAATTTTTCACTATTAATATAAATATCATATAAACTCATAAAATCATTACATATTATTTCTTTTAATATATCTAATTTCCCAATTTTAAAAAGATTATTTTCAATAATATCATTTAAAGAAGGAAGAATATTAAATTCATTATAGATTTCAATAATTTTTTTATGAAAATATTTTTTATTATATTCAATTGTAATATTTGTAATAAATTCTTGAGGAAGTCTATAAACTATAATATTAAGACATGATTTTAATCCTTCAAATATTGCTCTAAAAAATTTACCTTTTGATTTTTTTAATATACTATCCAAATTATTTTTTCTTGATTGTTTGATTTGAAGTTTTTTTCTAATAAAATTAAAAATTGATATAAATGATTTAGTTTCTTTCTCTGGGATTTGGAATTCGATATTGATAGTATTGACTTTTATATTTGATGGGTTTTCCATCAAAATTTTTATAATATTAATAGTTTTATTTATAATTTTTGCAATTGGGAAATATATATTAATATTTAGAAATAATCAATAAAAAAAATATATATGAGATGAGTTACAGTAATATTTCTTTATAATTAAAAATTCATTTTTTAAAAATATTTTTCAAAAATAAAATATTTTTAAAATGAAATTTAATTAAATTTTTTTTATATTAATCAATAATATTAAATAATATTTTAATTAATTTCATTTATCCTTACTAATTAATTATTTAATTACTATAATCCAATGTAAATTATTATATATAATTAATTTAGAAGTGAGATTTATTCTTATTTTAATTAACTTTATTTTTTATTTCATCTTTATATTTTTTTAAACTATTTCTTATGTCTTCTGGTTTTTCATTTGCAATTTTAATTAAAATTCTTATTAAATTATGTAAAATATAATCATTATCAACAATATTATCATCATTATTATTCTTCATAAATTCCTTAATTAATATTTCATTAACATTTTCTTTATTTTTATTTTCATTTTTTTGATTATCAATTATAATTGTTTTTTTAATATCTCTTCCTAATTTATTAATATCTTTAAAATATTCCTCATTTAAATATGTTGAATTTTCTAAATGCAATTTAAAAGTAAAATATTGTTCTTCATTTTCAATAAAATTAGTAACTTGGTCTATATAATTTTGAAGATTATTTGAAAATGCAATTAATTCATAATAATTCATTAAACCTTTTAAAAATTCTCTTAATCCATTTCTTAAATAAATAGTACTTGTAGTTTTTAAAACATAAACTAAAGTTTCATCTAAATTTATAATTAAACTATATTCCTTTTCACAAGGAAAAGGAATTATTGGCAAACTAACTTTATTTGAAATTAATTTATTATATTCTTTTTTCAATTGTATTTTCCCAATTGTTTTATTATTAGAATTATTATTGATATTAATATATGAATTTGAATTATTAATTGAATATGAATTAATATTTGAAGAAATATTATTTGAAATAATATTACTTAATAAAATTTTCCTATTATTATGATTATTTCTATATGTAATTAATTTTTGTATTTTATTTCTATAATAATCAAAAAAATTTCTTGATGAATAATTCTTTTCAGCTGAATAATTTTTTCTTACAGATGTATTAAAATTTGAATTATTATTAATATTATTATTATCTTCATAATTATTAATAACTTTTAATTTATTATCATCATAATTAATTATTGATGAAATAGATTCATTAATTAATCTTTCATTTGAATTTAAATTTGAATGATTTGGAATTGTTATTTCTTTTATAATAATATTTCCTGTATTATCATTATCATTTCCAAAAGAATTATAAATGTTTCCATGACTAGAATATTGAATATCTGATATATAATTATTATAAATTGTATTTGGATAATTTCTCATATTATTTCTATTTGAATAATTTGAGTTGTTAATGCTTTTATAAGAAGAAAATTCATTATTATTAATATTATTTGTTTGAATTCTTAAAAAATTTGAAGATTTTGAATTTTTAAGTTCATAATGAGAAGAGATTATTCCATTATTATCATCAATATTATAATTATTTTTTACATAATCCATTGAAACACCTCTTAATTTATTTGCATTATAATTAATTTGTTTTTTAGTTGATAATTCTTTATATTTTTGATAAATAGGATTATTAATTATTTTATTTATATTTGTTCCTTTAATTCTTTTTTTCTTTAATTTTTTTTCAAAGTAATATCTTTCAGTTAAAGTTTTTAAAATATAAAAATCATATATTTCATTAAAATTTAATATATTTATTTTTTTAAGTAAAGAAGAAAATTCATTTGTTAAAGAAGAATTAATTCGATCATATTTTGAAATAATACTATTAACTGAATTTATTATATTTTTATATAAATTAGTCATTAAATTTGAATTTTCTTTTAAATTTATTTCACTGTTCTTTTGAAATTTATTAAAAATAATTTCACTTAGTAATTTAAAATTATTAAGAATTTTATTAATATCTAATTGAAATAAATTTATTTCTTCAATGTTAATTAAATATAATAAAATAATAGAAATAAACATTAAATTCATTGAATTTTTTATTAAAGGAAAAAATTCTCGAGCATCAGTATTCTCAAAAATATAATCTGCATTTTGATAAAATAAATCAATCCATTCTTTACATTCCTTAGTATAATTATTATTAGAATGAAATAAATCACAAATTGAGTTAAATAAATTATTAAGATTCGTGATTAAATAATCATTTTTATTTTTATCTTTTCCTCCTATTTTTCTTTGATTTAAAAGTATATGTTTTAACTGATTTTTCAAAGGATTTAAATTTAAATTATTTTTCATTTGTGTTATTAAAAATGGTTTATCTTTTTTATCATTATTAATATCATTATTTTTATTCAAATTTAATTTTAATATTCTATCTCTATTTATTTTTAAAGGTAATTTATGAAGAGAATTTAATATTTCCTTTTTATATAAACAATTATCTTTTGAGTTTTTTATTACTGATAATATATTTTTTGAATTTAATGAATTTGACTTTCTTTGATGTAATGACATTTTATATATATACTTATATATTAAACCAATTTTTTTATTTTATTTAAATTAATTATTATTTTAAATATTTTCAATTTTAAATATAGATTACTTGATTTATACAAATTTATTTATATATTTTATATTTCTTTATCAAAATCATTTTTCAAAATTATTTCCCAATTAGATTTTGCATTTTCAATTTTGTTATACATTTCTTCATTATCATTTATTTTATTCTCATTTTGATTATTTAACATTCCTATTTCATAAATATCATTTAATCCTTTATTATAAGCATCTAATCCAATTGTATTTATTATTTTATGACAATATAGCATTTTATTTTTAAAAAGAAAATAAATTTCATCTTTATATTCCTTTAATAATTTTAGTCTTATTTTTTTTAATTGTTCAAATAATTGAATTGAAATATGTATTTTTTTAATATTTTTATCTGAAATATTATTATTATTCTCAAATTCTAAATAAAATAATTGAGGAGACTCTTTATCAATTTTATCAATTAAAATTTTATAATCATTCAATTCATTTATAAAATTTATTAATTCATTTATTTTTTCATTAATTTCATTTGATAAATTTTCATTTAAGATTTGAATATAAGGAATATTTTCAATATAATCAATTTTACATTCTTCGAATTTTCCTTTTAATTCACATGAAATTTTAAAAAATATATTTCTTAAACATCTTGTAATTGATGGTTTATAATAAAGACATGCTGCACATGAATAAATTAATTTATGATATTGATAAATTATTCTATTTCTTATTTTTATTATTAATGATATTAAATTTTGTACATCATTTAAATTTTGATCATTTTCTTTTATTGTTAAATTTATTTTTTGTGTTTGTTGAAGATAATTAATATCTAATACAGATGTTGATGTACTACATCCCATTTTTTTTTCTATTAATATATTTCATATATATTTATAAATTTTTTTTACTTTTATTTTTAAAAGATAAATCTAATATACAATAAAAAAAATTATCTTTAAATGTTATATTTAATAATTTCAATTTTTAATAATATTAATTTTTTTATTTATATTTGAAAAAATATCTTTTTTATATGTTAAATAATATTATAATATAAATCAATTTTTTTTATTTATTTATTTTTATAATTTAAATGGATAAAAATATTATAAATAAAGGATTATCAAAAAATAAATTTCAAGATGAACATTCAAATAATATTTCTAAAGAATTAAATAACATGAAAATAATTAAAGAAAAAGAAAAAATATCAAAAAAAAATAATACTGAAATTTCAAATAATTTACAGAAAAAAAATTTAAATAAAAACATTTTAAAAATATTAAAATATCATATAGGTCCAGTTTATCATTTATGTAAATTAAAAGATGGAAGATTAGCGTCATGTTCATGAGATAAAACATTAAAAATTTATAATAAAACAACTTTTGATTTAGAATTATCAATTTTTGAACATTCAGGTTTAATTTATTCATTTACTCAATTAGATAATGGAAAAATAATATCTTGTTCTTTAGATAAGACTATGAAATTAATAAAATTAATAAATAATGATAAATATGAAATTGAACAAACTTTAAAAGGACATTATGATAGTGTATGTAAAGTAATTGAAATAGAACAAAATAAATTAATATCAATATCATATGATGGAATAATGAAAATTTGGATATTAAATAATAAAAATAAATTTGAATGTATTTCAAATATAATATTTCAAAAAAAAGGATGGACTCCTTATTGTAATATATTAAAATTAAATAATAATGAATTTGTAACTTCATCTTATATAGATGAATATATAAAATTTTGGAATTCTAATAATTATTCAAATATTATTACATTATATAATATTATTAATACTTGGACTCAAGAAAATATGTGTTTATTAAATGATAATTTATTATGTGTTGGTGGAAGTGATAGTAAAGGTTTTTATTTGATTCAAATATCTAATCATCAACTTATTAAGAATATTCTTGGACCAAATGAAATATTATCTCTTTATAAATGTTGTAATAATACTATTTTATGTTCTATTAGTGATGAAAATAAAAATCATTCTTTGATTAAATATAAATTTGAAAATTTAAATTTTGTTAAAATTTATGAAAAAGAAAAAGCACATAATTATTTTATTTGGACTTGTTTTCAATTTAATAATGAAATAATTGTTTCTGGGGGAGAGGATTTTTTAGTTAAATTATGGATTTAATTATTTATTTACATAAATATCTTATTAAATGTTAATATTAAATAAATTATTATGAAATATAAATTATTATATTTTTTCAATATTAAAAAATATAATATAACTTTTTTAAAAAATAATTAATATTCATTAACTATTTTCATATAATTTATTTTTAAAAAAATGTATTTATAATTGATTTTAATATGGATTCACCTAATCCAATTTTAAATTCATCAAATGAATTAATAAAATATGAAAAAATAGGATATAATTGTTCAATAACTGTAACTTCAAATCAATTAACAGAAATTTTTCATTATTCAAGAGAATTTATAGCAAAAAAAGATTACAATATTTTAATTGTAAAACTACATATACCATTTACAGGAAATAATTCAGCTAGAAAAAGATCAAGAATACTTTTATATTTAGATAATGAAGTTATTTGTGATGGAACAATGTATAATGAGGTATATTGGGAACTTAAACCTTTATTTTTAGAAGGAATTGGAATGAATGTTAAATCTGGAAATCATAAAATAAAATTAATGTGTTGTGTTGATGGTGGTGAATTAAATATTCCACATTATAATTCAAGTTGTATTGAACATACTATCAAACCAGAAATATCAGGGAAATTAATTATATTGGGATTTAATTAATTTTTAAGTGATTATTTTATTTTTAATATTTATTATTTTTTGAAATTTTATTCGATAAATATTTAAAATGAAAATAAGGATTTTATTTATTTATTTTTGAATTTTTTAAATCTGTTCTTTAAATCGATAATTATTAAGGAATGAATTAACTGATAAAAATATTCTATCATTTATTTTGATTGTTATTTTTTTAGATTAAAATAAATAATATTAGCTAAAGATTTATTTCTATATGTTTCTAAAATATAATACTTTAAAAAAAAATATATTATTATTAAATTCTAAATTTTTAATTAAATCATTATTTAATATTACAGAAATAAAAAGG
>JAEEGL015713994.1_pt1 | contig 14070 bp, 14 predicted proteins | sample 9134231 | NCBI WGS metagenome assembly JAEEGL01 (sample SAMN16246548, study PRJNA631951) | gut metagenome | biome: gut microbiome; feature: rumen; material: fiber-attached | host: Bos | place: Iran: Karaj | collected 2018-10
AAGACTGCACGCCTATGATGAACTTGCTTTATGAGCTCTGCAGCGAATGAGAAAAGACTATGAAAAGAATCAAAGATTTTTGTTTTGCTCTGATCAAAAGAATTGTTCGGTGGTATCAGGGCCGGGAAGTGACGGAACAGTTGAAGAGTTTTGGCTCAGTCGGGGAAAATGTTTCGCTGCTGACAAAGGGAGTATTCAAGGGAAGCGAGAACATCTTCTTGGGAAATCATGTGCAGATGTTTGAAGGGCTTCAGTTTTTGACAACCAGAGCAAGGATAATAATCGGTAATGATGTAATAGTCAGTTCATATACTTCGATAATTACAGGGAATCATCGAACGAATCTTGTCGGAAAGCATATTATAGATATTGATGAAAAAACTGAAAAGCTTCCCGACGATGATCAGGATGTTATCATCGAAGATGACGTCTGGATCGGAACACACAGCATTATTCTGAAGGGTGTTCATATCGGAACCGGCAGCGTGATTGCTGCCGGAGCCGTTGTAACGAAAGACGTTCCCCCATATAGCATCTATATAAACAGTCACCGAATCCTCCCGCGCTTTACGCAGGAGGAGATTGCAGAACACGAAAGGTTGCTGAGAGAGCTTGAAGAATAGATGTGCACTTTTGGTCACATCATGCGATCACTATGATGATGCCTGGGATCCGTTTTTTTCTTTGCTGGAGACCATGTGGCCTGATTGTCCATATCCGGTTTACCTGAACACGGAATCAAAAAACTATTCCCGCGAGAAAACAAAGATTACCTGTCTGCATCCAACCAGCTTGATAGATAAAAAAGGGAATCCGATCAGTTGGAGCAATCGACTGAAGCAGGCGGTAAACAATATCGACGCGGAGTATATCCTGTTTTTCCTGGAGGATTTCTTTCTTCAATCTCCGGTGCGTGCGGAGGTCATTAAAGACGTGCTTAACTGGATGGATGAGGATAAACAGATTGGACTTGTTGGGTTCTTTCATGATCCTCACACGGAAACAGTCGAGCGAAACGAGTTTTCTCCGATTGACCCGAATTATGATTATGCTATTAGTTCGATGGCGGGAATATGGCGCGTTGAGTTTCTGCTTTCGATCCTGAGAGATGAAAACCCGTGGGATTTTGAGTTCTTTGGGACTGGACGCTGGCAGCGTACCAATATCAAAGTCTATACGCACCGTGAAGAATTCCCAAGAGTGTTCCACTATGAGATAGATCCAGGCTTGGGGTACGGGATCTTTCAAGGAAAATGGCTAAGAGGGAATATTGCACTGTTTGAAAAGTTTGGTATTTCGGTGGATTATGAAAAGCGTGGGTTCTGGGATGAATTGCCCGATTTGAAAGCCCGTGAGAGAGAAAAGAACTGGTTTTTCCACGATGTACAGAAAGCGTTTAAAGACCCCAAAGCCATGGCACATTATCTCAAGTGTACCTATGATGTGATGAAGGATAAACTTGTTCGCATGAAGAGGAGATACTTTAATCCGTAGCAAAAACGGAAGAACCAGAATGGCGACATGGATGATTTGAATAAGAATATGCCAGGACTGCGAAATATCGGAATAGATGCTTTGCGAGTTCTATCCATGTACATGGTTATCATCTTGCATATTGTTGGAGTAGGGTGGTTGGTTATCCGCCGCTATTCAAAGTGTCCTGTTGCTTGCGTGGTCGCCGTTATGCTGGGAACTGCGAACATCTATTTGGCCTGTTGAATCATAGACACAATTAGAAAACGGCTGTTCGATGTATTTACGGATTCGACAGTTGTGCGTGAAACTTGAAAGAATCTTAATAAACTGGTGGGTACGAGTTGTCCATGAATAATCCTGTCATTTCCGTCATTGTTCCGTTTTATAAAGCTGAAACGACGCTTGAACGCTGCGTTGAAAGCATCTTGAACCAGTCTCACCCAAACCTTGAGCTGCTCCTGATTGATGACGGCAGCACCGATAAAAGCGGAGATATTTGCCGTCAGTTTGTAGAGAGGGACCGGCGTGTCCGGTATCATTATCAAGAGAACGGCGGTGTTTCCTCGGCAAGGAACCTGGGGATTGATCTGGCACGGGGAGAATATGTGTGCTTTGTTGATAGCGACGATTGGCTGGTTGAGGATACCTTGGCTGCTTTGTATGAGGCTGCGGAGGTGAACAAGGCGGATTGTGTGATTCCCCGCATGAAGGCGGAGTATTACTCGGCGGACGGGAGGTATCTCAGGGATGTGTTCTTTAAAGATGACTTTGATCGCCTGATCCGCGCCCATGAGCTTCCGGATGCGTTTGAAACGCTCTTTCGGTCGTGGTCCTGCTTTTCAACCTGCGGAAGGCTGTACCGCACCGAGGTTTTGAAAGGAAATGGGATCCGGTTTGATACCCAGGTATGTGTTTTGGAGGATCTCTGCTTTAACCTGGATGCGTTCGAGTATATGGAGACGATCGTTCATGTGAGTGTGTTAGCCTACGTGTACTATGTGCTCAATGCCGAGAAATACTCTTTTAAGCGCAGTTACCGCTCCTTGATGGAGGGTACAAAGGCGGTTTACCACAGGCTTTCGGCCTTCTTGGAAAAACGTGACATGGGGTTTGCGCAGGCCTATGCAGGTTTTTTAATGTCTTATTGGATTCAGGCGATCCGTGTCATAGAACAGGGCGAGACAGAGAAAAGCGCTCAGATCAGAGCGCTGAAGGAGATTGCGGATGATGTCCGTGAGGAACGTCTCATGGAACGCTGCGATCTGGGAGGAGTGGATACACAGTATAGGGTGCTGTTCAATACAAAGAGCGTCCTGTTATTTGTTGCTGTGTCAGGCCTGAAAAGACTAAAACTAAAGGTAAGGGGACACCGTCGTGAGAATCGTTGAATACTATAGGCAGAGCAAAAGACAGTTTGGCAAGTCTGCTGCCGTGAAGAAAGTGTTACAATACGGCCTTGTTCTACGACTATGCCGTCCGAGGAAGAGCTGCGGATAAGTAGTGAAAAGCTCTCGGAAATCTACCGTTCTTTGGAAAAAGAGTGAAATAAGGAAAAAATGGACGAACAAAGATTTTCAACTGTTATCCTCCCAAGAACCGGGTGGTTTGACATCAATTTAAAAGAGGTCTGGGCCTATCGGGATTTGATCTATCTGTTTGTTAAGCGGAATTTTGTGGCGAGATACAAGCAGACGGTCCTGGGGCCGGCCTGGGCGATAATCCAGCCATTGCTGACCACGGTAGTGTATACGCTGATTTTCGGCAATGTTGCCGGTTTGGCGCCGAATGGAATCCCGACCTTTGCGTTTTATCTTTCGGGCACGATTCTATGGACCTATTTCAGCACTTGCCTGAGCCGGACGGCTAACACCTTTGTGGCGAATAGCAACGTAATGGGCAAGGTCTATTTCCCAAGGCTGGTTATGCCTCTCTCCACGGTGTGTTCGGAGCTGATCAGCCTCAGCATCCAATACTCGTTTTTGGTACTGTTTGTGATCTACTATGCGCTGACCGGACAGGGAGTAAATCCCAATTGGTATATTCTGATGACACCTCTTTTGGTGATTCAGCTTGCCACACTCAGCATGGGCTTCGGCGTGATCATTTCAGCCTTGACGACAAAATACCGAGACCTGGCCATGCTGGTGTCTTTCGGTACACAGCTCTGGATGTATGCTTCCCCGGTGGCCTATGACATGTTTTCCATCAGCGGCTTTGCCCCAGGCGGAAAGTGGCATGCGCTCTATATGTGCAACCCGGTGACACCGATCATCAACGTGTTTCGCTATGGCTATCTGGGCCTTGGCGCGATTGAGTGGTGGTACTATGCGATCGGATGGATCACGACGCTGGTGGTACTGTTTATAGGTGTTCTGCTATTCAGTCACGTGGAAAAAACCTTTATGGATACGGTGTAATACTCTATGGAAGTACTGGCATTAAGAATTGAACATGTCTCCAAGCAGTACCGGCTTGGCACGATCGGCGGCGGGACGCTGAAAGGAGACCTGCAGTCCTGGTGGGCGCACAAGCGTGGGCAGGAAGATCCAAACAGCAAAATCGGAAGTGACCTGAGCGGGAGGATCGGCGAGCGCTTTTTGGCGCTGGATGATGTGAGCTTTGAGGTCAAGAAGGGTGAAGCAGTTGGCATCATCGGGCATAATGGCGCCGGTAAGTCCACATTACTCAAACTGCTCTCCCGTGTTACAGCGCCGAGCGAAGGAAAAATCTCCATCAATGGCCGCATCGCATCCATGCTGGAGGTCGGCACCGGCTTCCATCCGGAGCTGACCGGCCGGGAGAACGTCTATATGAACGGTGCTATCCTCGGTATGACCCGCGCCGAGATTGACAAAAAATTCGATCAGATTGTCGAATTCGCAGAAATGGAGAAGTTTATTGATACCCCGGTTAAACGCTATTCCTCCGGCATGTATGTCAAACTGGCTTTTTCTGTCGCAGCACATCTGGATTCGGAAATCATGATTATGGACGAAGTCTTGGCGGTTGGAGACATGGCATTTCAGAAGAAATGCTTGGATAAGATGCGGGAGGCTGCAAAACAAGAAGGAAGAACCGTTCTTTATGTAAGTCATAATATGAATACAATTAGGCAGCTCTGTGATAGGTGTGTGGTGCTGGACCATGGAAAGATTGTATATGACGGAGACGTGGAAGAGGCGATTGAAGTGTATTCTGCTTCAATAGCGAGTTTTTATGAGGTTAGCATTGACTTGTCTAATAAACGGATGGCGCATCTTCCGTCGCAGTACAAGGTCAAAATGAAGCATATTCTCCTTGAAAGAAAAAAACAGCCTTTTTATGAGTTGTCTGAGGGGCTTCCATTCTCCTTGACAATTGAGACTTTTCAAACAATAGATAATTTGTGTATTAGACTTGAAATTCGAGCGTCTGATGGATCATCAGTAGGAGCTAGTATACTTCAAGATTTCGTTTCGCTCTCATCAAACACTGTATATACACTTCCTTTCTTTTTTGATTGCGCAGGGCTTGTCGCGGGGAAATACTCTGCATTGCTTGTTCTTTATTGCGTGAATGAATGGGGAACATATGAAGATTTAGATGCTGTTTTCCCTGCGTTTAATTTCGTTGTGCAAGATAATACAGGGAAAACAGAGATTAAATGGAATGCGAATCACTGGGGAAGAATTCGATTTAAAGATTTGCATTATGGTGAGCATGCATGATCCCAAAAACAATTCACTACTGCTGGTTTGGCCGCAACCCGAAACCGAAGCTTGCAAAAAGATGCATAAACAGTTGGAAAAAGTACTGTCCTGATTATAGAATTGTCGAATGGGACGAAAACAACTTTGATATTTCTAGCTGCCCTCTATATGTTCGGCAGGCATATGAAGCAGAAAAATGGGCATTTGTAACAGACTATGTCCGATTAAAAGTGGTACATGATTTTGGCGGAATCTATTTAGATACAGATGTAGAGCTTCTCAAGAATCTCGATTTCCTGTTGGCTAATAAAGCTTTTTTTGGCTTTGAAGAGGGAAGAAGTGTTGCTACTGGATTAGGGTTTGGGGCAGAAAAAGGTACTCCTCTTTTGCAGAGCTTGATGGATGAATATAACGATATTCCGTTTATTCTACCAGATGGAAGCTTTGACAAAACAACCTGTCCAGTAAGAAATACAAATGTGTTCCTAAAACATGGATTGGTGCAGAATGATAGAATGCAGTTTTTAGATGATGGAATCCGAATCCTACCTAAGGAATATCTTTCTCCGCGTGATTATTTTACAGAGGAAAACCACATTACTCCTAATACAGTTTCGATACATTGGTTTGCTGCGAGTTGGAAAACAAAACAAGAAAAGAACCTAAAAAAGCAACTAAAAAAAGAGAAAACCTATGATATGGTTATGCACTTTCCCAATTATATAGCAAAAAGAATTCTGGGTGAAGAAAAGTATTATCATCTTAAAAGCGTAATAAAGGGAGAAAAATGCCAGAAATAAGTGTAATTGTTCCGGTTTATAAGGTTGAGCCGTATCTTGCTCGTTGCGTAGACAGCATTCTGAATCAAACCTATACTGACTTTGAACTAATACTAGTGGACGATGGATCACCAGACAATTGTGGCGCAATCTGCGACAGATACGCCACGCAGGACAAGCGTGTCCACGTGATTCACCAACCAAATGGCGGCCTTTCCGCGGCTAGAAATGCTGGAATCGACTTGGCATTTTCGAATAGGGATAGTCAATGGATAACTTTCATCGACAGTGATGATTGGGTTCATTCAAAGTACTTAGAATGGATGCTGGCTGCCGTAGTGTCTACAAATACAAATATAAGTATGTGTATTAGTGTAGTCACAGATAGTTTTGATTTACCAGAACAAGCGTTGCAATTAGATTCAGTAAGAATAATTGAGCCTGAGACATTTTGGTGTGAAGGTCGAAAAAGAACTTCAATTGCCGTGTGTAAATTGTTTCGAAAGAGTTGCTTTGAGCAAGTGCGATTTCCCATAGGTAGATTGCACGAGGACGAATTTGTCATATATCAGATTTTATTCAAAGAAGAACTACTATCTCTTGTTGAAAAAGGCCTATATTTTTACTATATGAATCCAAATGGAATAATACACTCAGCCTGGACGCCAAATCGTTTGGATGCCTTAGAAGCGCTAGAAAATCAGATTGCTTTTTTTTATGACAACAACTATAAAAAAGCATATAAAACTACAATCGAGAAATATGCAGCTTGGTGTGCTGGAACAATCAACTACTTAGAATGTAGTGGTTATAGTCAAAAATCTATTCATATAGTTCGAAAAAAACTTAAATCAATTATTAAACATCATCGAATTTCGTTCCAGAAGAATAATAATGAAATGATTTATAAAGCTGCTTATCCTTTAGCTTTTCAGTTACTTCATTACGGAGCGGCAGTATTCAGAATACTTGGAATTAGGAAATAGATGGAAATGACTGGCTCGGCGGTGGCCAAAAAAATGTGGCTGTTCTTTGCTATGATTCGGCTGCTTTAAGGGAATGTAATATGATGAAAAACGTGACATTTTTGCTTTCCAAAGACTGTTTGCCTGTAGAGATTTTGCCTGTGTATGGAAATCAATACTGGAGAGGTAAAACGCCCAACATTGATGCTTTGGCGGAAAAAGGAACCGTCTATTATCGGCATTATTGCGTCGGCGGGTCAACAGCCATGTCCTTGACGGGTATGCTCTCCGGCCATTATTGCCATGAGTTTAAAAGCAGAAAAGTATATGCTGATGTTGAAACCGGTGAATTCCCGAGCATATATGATTTTTTCCAGGAAAATGAATATGAATGCCACTTGATCTGGGATTGGGCTTGGTCAAAAAATGCTTATGGGAAAATTGGCCTTTTTGGAGATGAGTCAAAAGTCGCGATCCACTGTTTGAGCATTGCAACGAATTCAGGCATCGGGAAGTCAAATGAGTTTGAACGGTTAGTAGATGATGAGGAGGAAGTCGAAAAGACCAAGCGTGAAATATATGAGGTGCTCGATTCAATCGACTTATCCAAGAAACAGTTTATCTGGCTACATCTTCCTCACGTAATAAAAGGACGAAGATGCTATTCGGAGGACATGGATGTTTTTGATGAAATAGTTGGTTATGTTAGGAAACTGGTTGGCGATGACAGTATCATCCTGACGACGGACCATGGGCATATGAACATGCATAAAGGGCTGATTGGATATGGTTTCCATGTCTATGAACCCATCATGAACATCCCTTTGATAACACCCAGGTTTGATGGCAACTCAGAAGTGCACTATGTCACAGGTAATCTGGATATTTTTCATGCGCTTTGCTATCGCGAGCCATTGCCCAAACGAGATTATGTTATCTGTGATACGCAATACTATTGGCAGCCAAAGAGGGTAATTGCTTTTGTTGAAGACCGATATAAGTATATTTTTAATAAAATAGACTCTTCAGAAGAGCTGTACGACATAAAATATGATCCACTTGAGAATTACAATATTCTGGTAGATTCGTTCTATGATAAAGACCGAAAAAAGACCCTGTTCTTTGATGAGTACTTTTTTTATCCCTATAAGGAAGAAGCAATGAAGAAACTCGAATGGTTCAGAACACTAAAGCAGAATATGTATATGGAACAGAGTAAAAAATCAAAGGTTTATCAGACTGTGATCAAATATGCCCCATTTGTGAGAACAATCAGGGAAGCACTGAGGACGAAATAATAGGGAAACGATTATTCTCTCCCCAAGCTACAGGCTGCCGCTTGGAGATCCTGGAGGCAGCAGTTGAGCAACGACTTACCTGTGCCTTCGAGCGTTCCTTGTGTGTTTTTTGCCTTAAGCTGGCCAATATTTAGTTTATCCGATGCGGAAAAGGAGACTTACTATGAAACGCATTATTACATACGGGACATTTGATCTGCTCCACTACGGACATATCAATCTTCTCCGACGCGCGAAGGCCTTAGGAGACTATTTGATCGTTGCTCTTTCGACAGATGAATTCAACTGGAATGAAAAAAGAAAGAAATGCTATTTCAGCTATGAGCATAGGAAGAGCTTACTTGAGTCGATCCGCTATGTCGATTTGGTTATCCCGGAGACCTGCTGGGAACAAAAACGGACCGATGTACATGAGTATCATATCGACACCTTTGTCATTGGCGACGATTGGAAAGGAAAATTTGATTTTTTGAGAGATGAGGGGGTTGAGGTCGTCTATCTCCCCCGCACGCCGGAAATCAGTACTACGCAGATCAAAGAAGACTTATATCATCATTGAAGTGATGGGGGATGGATTTCCTTGACGCAACAAGAGTATTTAAATACGCTTCATTCAACTCTATTAGAAATACTGGATACGGTGGTGAATATCTGCGAGCGTCATCAGTTGACCTATTTTCTCGCATATGGGTCTTGCTTGGGCGCGGTTAGACATCAGGGGTTCATACCTTGGGACGATGATATTGATATAGGGATGCCAAGACAGGATTACGACAGGTTCGAGGAGATCTGTAAAACTGAACTTCCAACGGGTTACTATTACCAAGGACTTGAAAACGAAGAGCATTACTGGCTTTCATATTCAAAAGTGAGAAAAGCGGGCACCTTGTTTGTGGAGAAATACACGGAGAATGCAGTCCCGCTCGATAAGCAAGGGATTTTTATTGATGTGTTTCCGTTTGAAGGAGTGCATAGTCTTTCGAAAAAGGTTTTGAACACGCATACCGTCATCCGGAAACTTAAAGTGGCTTTGTATCTGAAACTCGCATCCAATGAAACCTCGGACTGTGGTCTTGGAAAGCGAATGATTGCAAGCATTATTCCATGGAAGATCGCAAATATGTGGATGCGCCGATTGATGAATTCAATGAATGACGATGATCCTAAGCTGTTCCTTTCTAGTGCTCAAATGAACCCTTTGACGGTGGGTTTTTTATTGGCGGATGATAAAGGAAGAATTCCTGTCGTGAGAGTCCCCTTTGAAGACCGTATATATTGTATCCCAAGTGAATATGACGCGTATCTTACTAACCTGTACAAAAACTATATGCAGATTCCCCCGGAAGCTAAGCGCAGAACCCACATGCCGGTCAAGGTCGATTTCGGAGACGGAGAAATCACGTTAGAGGCAGACTGAAAACCGAGATAAAGGAGAGCCACCATGCCAGCATTTTCAAATGCGACCTTAATGATTACGGGCGGGACAGGCTCATTTGGCAACGCTGTCCTGAAGCATTTTTTGACGACAGATATCAGACAAATCCGCATTTTTTCCCGCGATGAAAAGAAACAAGATGACATGCGTCATGAGCTGCAGGCTCGTCTGCCGGAGTATGCAGACAAGGTGAAATTCTATGTGGGAGATGTGCGAGAGCCGCAGTCGCTCCGCGATGCGATGTGGGGTGTGGACTATGTGTTTCATGCTGCGGCCCTCAAGCAGGTGCCATCTTGCGAATTCTTCCCGATGGAAGCGGTACGCACGAATGTAATTGGCACGGACAATCTGCTCCATGCAGCGGTTGAAGCCGGTGTAAAGCGTGTGGTCTGTTTGTCGACCGATAAGGCGGCGTATCCGATCAACGCGATGGGGATCAGCAAAGCGATGATGGAGCATGTAATAACAGCCAATGCACGCGTGGCGGCGGAGCGTGGCGGTACGGTTATCTGCTGCACACGCTATGGGAATGTCATGTGCAGTCGAGGGTCGGTTATTCCGCTTTTTATTGACCAAATCAAAGCAAATAATCCGCTTACCATCACGGACCCAAGCATGACCCGCTTCCTGATGAACCTGGATGAGGCGGTGGATCTGGTTCAGTTCGCTTATGAGCATGCCAACCCCGGAGATCTTTTCATCCAGAAAGCAGATGCATCAACTATTGGAGATTTAGCCACGGCGGTTCAGAAGCTGTTTGGGGATACAGGAATCCGCATTATCGGCACTCGGCATGGCGAGAAGCTCTTTGAAACCCTGATGACAAGAGAGGAACGGCTACGGGCAGAGGATATGGGGGATTACTTCCGGGTCTCTGCCGATACGCGTGATCTGAACTACGACCAGTATTTCGTGAAGGGAAATGTCAATACTCAAGCGGATGAAGCCTATACCAGCCACAATACAAGACGCTTGGATGTGGATGGCGTGGTAAAGAAGCTTCTCACAACAGAACATGTTCAGAGTGAACTGAGATGGATGGGGAAGAGACCGTGAAAGAGAAAGAAAGAAAAAACGTGTCGTTCCATAACGACGGACGGCGGAAGCTTTTCGTTATTGTCGGTACCAGCCCGGAAATCATTCGCCTATCACAAGCTATCAAAAAAAGCTGAGAATGATTTGATACGATCCTGGCGCATATCGGGAAAACCACGATTACAACTTGAAAGGAATACTATTGTCTGCATGATTCGGTCTTGTTCCGGGATCGTGAATAAGATGGTTTGGAAACAGAATTGACCTGCTGTGAGGATAAGAGGAGGGCAGGGAATTGTTGATCCTGAAAAGTGTTTTCCTGTTTTCGTGTGTCACAGCAATCCTGCTTCATGCGTTTCGATGCGATAATCGCTGGGATTCGGCAATGACGCGTTTATTTGCGGCTTATCTGATCGCGATTATCCTTCTCACCCTTACAGGAAGGCAGCCGTTGCTTTCTCAACGAAGTATTAACATGGTTCCGGGCAATTCTATCCTTATAATGTACCGTTCAGCTTGGAACAACCGTGGCCGCTATGAATTTGTTGAGATTCTTGGAAATATCGTTATGTTCTTCCCATTGGGCTTTTGCCTGCGTAAGTATAGGATGTGGCATTATTCTTCACTTCTTTTGCTCTCACTTCTTTTCACCACAGGAATTGAACTGATACAGTATGTACGAAATATCGGCATCTTCGAGTTGGATGATTTTCTAAACAACTTGTTGGGGACAATGCTGGGGGCAAACTTCCACGAGATGACAGATAGAATAAAAAAAGCAGACAACTGGAAAGAGGGGCTTCGCAGTATAGCGTTTCGGGATAGCTTTGCCGCATGGATAGTGCTTGTCCTTTGCCTTTTTGCCCTGTCGCAGTATATACGCTTTATGATCAATAATGGATGGCTGAAATAATATGAACACTCTGGTGACAGGTTCCAGAGGCATGGTTGGCACCGCTTTCGTGAGCAATCAAAAGAATCTAAGACATGGGAAAAACCGGACACGACAGTTATTCAAAATTACCAGTTTTTCTGAGACGGAGAAAAAAGTTGCGGTTATGATTTGCAACGTAGCATTTGAGTAAATACCCGGATACATTTTTGAGCAGGTTTAGCGCGAGGAAAAGCGACTATGGAACAAAGCTATTTGGATCTGATACAAATGCTGCGGGCCTTCGTACAGGGTAAGAGGCCCCAGCTGTCAGAGCATATAGACTGGAATGAACTATGCCGTTTGGCAAGAATCAATTCGGTCTTGGGGATTGTTGGATATATCGTTATGATGTATCCGGATCTTGCGGAGGAATCGATTCGTTTAGCACTGCGCCAAAAAAGCATAGGGACGATCATGCGCACCAGGCAAAGAATGGAACGAATGAAAAAGTTGATACAGATTCTGAATGAACACGGAGTTGACCATCTGCTTTTCAAGGGGGTAATCGTTCGAGACTATTATCCGGTCCCTGGCTTGAGGAGCTTTGGAGATATTGATTTTGCGATTCGGAAAGCAGATCGTAATCGAGTGGATGACCTGATGATTGAGTTGGGCTTTACACGAGAATGCGAGTATGAGCCGGCATTCAGTTATCTGAAAGGGAACGAGTATTATGAAATCCATACCGAGCTGTTGGAGGTGAATGTTTCCGATAAAGCTGATTACATGGGATATTTTCAGCAGCTATGGGATTATGCAGCCTGCGTTCGGGAACACACTTATGAGTTCAAGCCTGAGTTTCATTTTCTATACATTCTAACGCATTTGGCTAAACATGTCAGCAGCTCGGGAGCCGGTATCAGAATGTATCTGGATGTCGCATTTTTCATTCAACACTTTGGCCAATCCATAGATTGGAAATGGATTCAGAATGAACTGGAAAGCCTTAAGCTTTCCGACTTCGCCAATATGGTGTTGTACGCCGTCGAGAGCTGGTTTGGGGTTCTCAGTCCACTTCCTCTTCGTCATGTTGATGAAGGACTCATGGAGGACTATCTTCGTTTTTCGCTGGAGGGGGGGACCTTCGGATACGTTGGCCGAAGCACGGGAACGGTTTTCCTGAAGAATCAGGATCGGAACGACGTGAAATCCGTTTCGCGTGCCGCAGCGATCTATCAACGGCTGTTCCCTCCGGCGAAAGAGATTGAGAACCGATATGTGTATCTTCGGGGAAGATCCTGGCTGCTCCCGATAGCGTGGGTTCACCGTTTCTTCCGAGGCGTAGGACGGTTTTGGTATCATGTAAACCAGGCCAAAGAAATTGTAAACGCTGAGGATGATGAGGTCTTGAGGCTGCGACGGATCTATAAGGAAATAGGCCTTTGATGCGGAAAGTGTTTATATAACAAGACAAAGAATCATTTTGGAATACAATATATCCTGCGATTCTCAACAAAGATGTTTTCTGAATAATACCTGTTTAGAATATGAGATAATTGTTTTTGAGTAAGGGAAGAAACAGATGAAGATTTTTCAGCGTATACGTCATTTGGGGAAAGTTGCTTTTGACAAAGCATGGAGGATCTACTTACGTTCTAGAAATCGAAATAAAGATTTTTCACTTATTTGTCCTAACTGCATAGGTGGAACGATATACAATCGTCTCGGGCTGCAATTTCAGTCACCGACGATAAACCTGTTCATGAGCCGAAATGACTTCATCAAATTGGCAAATAATCTTCGGCACTATATGGAAGCACCCATTAAGTTCGTTGAATCAGAGTTCGATTTTCCTGTTGGCATGATTGATGATATTACTCTTTATTTTAATCATGACACCAAAGAATCTGAAGCGGAAGAAAAATGGACTCGACGCAAAAAACGAATTAATTATGAGCATGTTTATGTTCTTATGTATGAAGATAGACCATTCACGAGGGCGGAAGCAATTGCTCTTCAGGAGATTCCATGTACAAGACTTCTTGTGCTGACCAGCTTTGACCAGAATTTGGATCTTCCATACATGAAAAGGATGCATCCGAAAAATAAAGGACTGCCTGATGAAGCATATTTTCTTGACAAAGACCTCTTCGGAATTCGAACTTTTGAAAAACAATTTGATTTTGTGGCTTGGTTAAATGGATCAGACAGGTTTTAGGTCCGTAATAGATATATGTATAACTATGAGGAGCAACTATAGACACAGGGATTGACAAAAGAGCAGTTTCCCGATCGTTAGTAGGACAGCACACTACCCAATATGCGATATCTTCCCCTTTCCTATGAGAGGACAGCAGCATTTAGCGCCAGAATCCGGCTAAACGCGTGCTCATAAACGAGCATTCATGCGCTGCTCAGAGGTTCCGGAAACTGATCAGGCGGTGTCATCTGTTCCGGAGAACTATTAGCTTCTTGGGCTTTTCTGTGATAGGGTCTTTAACTATGTTGTATCTGGATGT
>JAEEGL016249593.1_pt1 | contig 14070 bp, 14 predicted proteins | sample 9134231 | NCBI WGS metagenome assembly JAEEGL01 (sample SAMN16246548, study PRJNA631951) | gut metagenome | biome: gut microbiome; feature: rumen; material: fiber-attached | host: Bos | place: Iran: Karaj | collected 2018-10
TCGGACTCGTCGAGGCGGTCGAGCATGCCGTGCTTCCTCAGATATTTCACCGCGACGGTCGCGACGTCCATGAGACTGCACGGCTTCGTGCGCCCTATCGCTCTTCTTGTTTCGAGGTATCTGTTATATGCCGCTTCAAGCTCTGCGTCCTCGAATCTGACCTCGTCGATCGTCGTAAGAAACGTAGTGTGGCGGCAGTGGTCGGACCAGTACGTGTCTATCATCCTGATCTCGGTCACGGTGGGGTCGCGGTTTTCCGAAGCGAAATAATCGCGGCAGACGGCAGCGTCGTCCGCATCCATGGCGAGACCATACCCGCGGCAGAAATCTTCAAGTCCCGTCTTGTCAAGTTTCGTAAAGCCGTCGAGGGTCTTTACGTCCTCCGGAACGGCGGAACTCACGTCGAGCGTCTCCGGTAGATCGAGCGACGCTTCTCCCGCCTCTACGGGGTTTATGACGTATTTTTTGATCTCTTCTATATCTTCTTCACCGACTTCTCCTTCAAGCACGTAGACCTTCGCGGATCTTACCGCCGGACGGTCGCCGCAGGAGATTATCTGTATGCACTGAGAAGCCGAGTCCGCTCTCTGATCGAACTGTCCGGGCAGATATTCGACAGCGAAAACGAAGCCGTCGGTATCCGGAAGCTCTCTTGTCGCGTTGTCGAGCTGAGGCTCGGAGAAAACGGACCTCACCGCATCGTCAAAGAGTTCTTCCGAAATGTTTTCGACGTCGTATCTGTTGAATATTCGGACTCCGGTAAGTCCCTTTATCCCCACGAGAGACGTGAGCTCGGAGAAAAGCTCCCGCGCCTCGTTGTCAAGTCCGCTCTTTTTTTCAACGTAGACTCTGTATACCAATTATTCCACCTCCGCGCGAAGCGCTTTTCTGCCTATATCGCGGCGATAATACGCGTTGTCAAAATGAATTCTGCAAACGTTGGAATACGCTTTGTCGATCGCCCCGGCGAGGGTGTCCGCCACAGCCGTGACCCCGAGGACTCTTCCGCCGGAAGTCACGAGTTTTCCGTCCTTCAGGGCGGCGCCCGCGACGTAGACGTTTTCCATCGCGCCGTCGTCCGCCGTTATCTCAAACCCTTTTTCATAGTGAGCGGGGTACCCGTCAGACGCCATGATGACACAGCACGCGCTCTTGTCCGAAAACTTCACTTCCGTCCCCTTCAGCGTGCCGTCCGTCGTCGCCTTCATCACCGTAAGAAGATCGCTCTCGAGGAGCGGGAGCACCACCTGCGTCTCGGGATCTCCGAAGCGGCAGTTGTACTCGATCACCTTCGGGCCGTCTTTCGTTATCATAAGTCCGAAGTAAAGGCAGCCCTTGAACGGACGCCCCTCCGCCTTCATCGCCGCGACAGTGGGAAGGAAGATCTCCTTCATGCACCGTTCCGCGACCTCTTTAGTGTAGTACGGATTCGGCGCGACGGTACCCATGCCGCCGGTGTTCTCGCCCTCGTCGCCATCGCGCGCACGCTTGTGATCCATCGATGAGATCATGGGAACGACGGTCTCCCCGTCGCAGAACGAGAGTACGGAGACCTCCGGCCCTTCGAGATATTCCTCGATAACTATTCTGTCGCCGCTCTTTCCGAACTTTCCGTCTATCATCAGCTCGCGAACCGCGTTCTCTGCCGCAGAGCGCGTCATCGCTACCGTAACGCCCTTGCCGAGCGCAAGTCCGTCGGCCTTAACGACCGTCGGGATCGGCGCGTCCTTTAAGTATTCGAGCGCCGTCTCGCAGTCCGAAAAGACCTCGTAACGGGCGGTCGGAATACCGTACTTTTTCATAAGGTCTTTTGCGAAGACCTTGCTGCTCTCGATCACAGCCGCATTTTTTCTCGGGCCGAAGCAGGGGATCCCGTGAGATTCGAGCGCGTCGACGGCGCCGAGCGCGAGCGGATCGTCGGGCGCCACCACCGCGTAATCGATCTTGTTCTCATACGCAAAAGTAACTATCCCGTCGATGTCTGTCGCCTTTACATCGACGCAGACCGCGTCCGCGGCGATGCCGCCGTTACCGGGCGCTGCGTATATCTCTTTTATCTCTTTGTTTTCCTTAAGCTTTTTTATGATGGCGTGCTCTCTTCCGCCGCCTCCGACGACGAGTATTTTCATTTTACCTCGCCCCTCGTCGTTTCTTTCATGATCTTCCGTAAAAGCGGTATGAGGACGCCGCCGACGGAGTTGCCGAGAGTTATTATCAGAACACATACTACCGCTCTGCCGCTCCAGCCGCCCATCCAGAAGTAGAACATATCCGCGACGCAGTGCTCCGTCCCGGCGAGGATGAACACCATAACGCCGAAGATTATCGCGAGATATTTGCCGACTTGATGCGGTATGCTCCTGTATCCCTCGACGGCGATATAGATGAATATATCGCAGAGCAGACCGAGGAAGAACAGACTGACGAGACTGTCGTCCGTCTTTACCTTACACATCTCCGCGGCCTTCGCCGCGAACGTAGCGCCGTTCCTTGTGAGAGATGCGGCGAGGGCGACGAGCCCCGTGCCCGCAAGGTTTCCCGCGAGCATGACCGGAAGCATCAGCGCGTATTTTATACCGTTATCGAACACGTAACAGATCTTGCCGGTGTAAAGGTTGAAGCCCATCGTGCAGACGGTGAAAAGCCCCACGGCGAACATCGCCGCGCCAATGACCTTGTTGTCAAGCGCAAGGAAAACGACTCCGCCGAGCCCTATGCTGATACCGGCGAGAATGCCGCCGATAAATGTTTTAAAAACTTTCATGACAGATCCCTTTCGTGAGTCTGTATCAGTGGTGGAAGAGGCGCATTCCCGTAAACGCCATGACCATGTCGTATTTGTCACAGCATTCTATGACCGCGTCGTCGCGGATGGAGCCGCCGGGCTCCGCAACGTATCTTACGCCGCTCCTTCTCGCGCGCTCGATATTGTCGCTGAACGGGAAGAACGCGTCGGAACCGAGAGAGACGCCGTCGCACGTGTCGAGATACGCCCTTTGCTCTTCCTTCGTGAAGGGCTCGGGACGCTTCGTGAAGAATCTCTGCCATACGCCGTCGGCGGTGACGTCCTCTTCGTTCTGATTGATGTAGCCGTCCACCGCGTTGTCGCGGTCGGGACGTCCGATGTCGTCGCGGAAAGGAAGAGAGAGCACTTTTTCGCTCTGTCTGAGCTGCCACGTGTCGGCTTTTCCGCCCGCAAGGCGCGTGCAGTGTATTCTCGACTGCTGACCGGCTCCCACGCCGATAGCCTGTCCGTCCGTCGCGAAGCAGACGGAATTGGACTGGGTGTATTTCAGCGTGATGAGCGATACGATGAGGTCTATCGCCGCGTCGTCAGGCATATTTTTGTTTGCGGTAACTATATTGGAGAGGAGCGCTCGGTCGATCCTGAAATTGTTTCTTCCCTGACGGAAGGTGATGCCGAAGACCTGCTTTTCCTCCGTTTCCTCGGGAACGTATGAAGGATCTATCTTAACTATATTGTAATTGCCCTTTCTCTTCGTCTTAAGGATCTCGAGCGCCTCGGGTGTGAAGCCGGGAGCGATGACGCCGTCGGAGACCTCGCGTTTGATCAGCGTCGCGGTCGTCACGTCGCAAACGTCGGAGAGTGCGATCCAGTCGCCGAAGGAGCACATGCGGTCCGTTCCTCTCGCCCTTGCGAAGGCGCAGGCGATAGCCGAGTCGTCAAGTCCTTCTATATCATCAACGAAGCAGGCGCGCCTCAGCGTTTCGGAAAGAGGCTTTCCGACAGCCGCGGAAGTGGGGCTGACGTGCTTGAAAGAGGTGGCGCACGCCATTCCCGTCGCCTCCTTCAGCTCTTTGACGAGCTGCCAGGAATTGAAAGCGTCGAGAAAGTTTATGTAACCGGGTCTTCCCGAGAGGATCTCTATCGGAAGATCCGCTCCGTTTCTCATGTATATCTGCGCGGGCTTCTGATTGGGATTGCATCCGTATTTCAGTTCAAATTCCTTCATGACGTTACCTCTTTCTTATGCGTTTTTATTTATCATTCTGTTCGTCGCCTTGCCTGTTTCAAGGTCGATATATCTGACGTAGAGCGAGATCTTGTTCGCCTCGTCGAGCGCGCCCCAGAGAGCGTTTGTGAATTCGTCTATATCGTCGGGTATCGCGACGCGCTCCGGCTCTCCCTGGAAAGTGGGGATCGGGTTGCCGTCTGTCACGTACGTGTGGATGAAGTGACCGAGACCCGCCTTTGCGGGGTATGAGAACGAATATCTCGCACAGTCGGAACCCTCGGCGTCGATGCTCTTGAGTATGCTCATGCGGTAGGTGAAGCCTCCCTCAAACGAGAGATACGCGCTGATGCGCGGCGTGAAGTTCGGTGCGTCCGGCTCGAAGCATCTGGATTCAAGTGATCCTTCAAACGACTTCCCCGCGGCGAGCCCGTCGTATACCGTGTCGGTCTGGTCGCCGTTGGTGACGATAAGTCCGCCGTCGCGCTCTCTGATCGCCGCGTAAATGATAAGGCTCGGATCCTCGACCTTCGAAGGGTCGAAGGGTTCCGTGTATACGTCGGCTCCGCGCTCCGCAAATATGCGGTTGCGCGAATTGGCGCTCCTTCCCATGATGAAGTACGCCGCGACCGCGCTCTTGCCGTCCTCTGAAAGGCCGGCGACGATGCCGCGTCCGACGTAAGGATTTCCGTCTATAAGTTCTGCTATATCGTTTATCTTGTAAATATCCATCATTTTCCCTCTTTCTCTTTTTTGATCACGGCCGAAACTTTTTCCACAGCCTCGGGAAGTATCTTCCACTCCGCAAGGCGCATGACTCTTTTCTGCAGCGATTCGGGCGTGTCGCCGTCTCTCACTTTGACCGCCTTTTGCGCGATTATCCGTCCGCCGTCCGGTATCTCGTTCACGAAATGGACCGTCGCGCCGGTGACTTTGACGCCGCGCGCGAGCGCCTCTTCGTGGACTCTCAGCCCGTAGTAGCCTTTTCCGCAGAAGGACGGGATCAGCGCCGGATGGACGTTGATTATCCGCTCGGGATAGCATTTTGTGAAATCCTCCGAGAGGATCGTCATAAACCCCGCGAGGACGATGAGATCTATGCCGTACTCGCAAAGCAGTTCCTTTATTCTTTTCTCGACCGCCGATTGCGTTCCGTACTCCTTTTTGGAAACGGTGACGGCGGGAACGCCGGATTTCTTTGCCCTCTCCAGCGCGTACGCTTCGGGGTTGGAGGAAATGACGAGGGATATCTTTCCGCTCGTGATCTTTCCCGCCGCCTCGGCGTCGAGCAGCGCCTGAAGATTCGTGCCGCCTCCGGAAACGAAAACCGCGATCTTCGTCAGCATATTTCGACCTTCCTTTCGGAGCGGACTATCTTTCCGAGGACGTACGCGTCCTCGCCCGCCGCGCGAAGCACCTTGAGTGCGGTATTTACCTCGTTTGCGGGAACGGTAACGCACATACCGACGCCCATGTTGAACGTGTTGAACATATCGCGCTCGGAAATTCCGCCGACTTTTGCTATAAGGTCGAATATCGGGAGGACTTTTACGTCGTCTTTTGCGATCTTCACGCCGAGCCCATCGGGGATCGAACGCGGGATGTTCTCATAGAAGCCGCCGCCGGTGATGTGAGATATCCCTTTGACGTCGACCTTTTCGAGAAGCGCCATGACCGGTTTGACGTATATTTTCGTAGGCGTGAGAAGAACTTCTCCGAGAGTCCTTCCGCCGAGCTCGGGGTACTCTTTTGAAAGGGTTCCGCTCTCGACGTCGAAGACTTTTCGCACGAGCGAAAAACCGTTCGAGTGAACGCCGGACGAGGGGAGCGCGATCATCACGTCGCCCTCATCCATTCTGTTTTTATCTATGATCCTGTCGCGCTCCGCGATGCCCACCGCAAAGCCCGCAAGGTCGTATTCGTCCTCGGGGTAAAAGCCGGGCATCTCGGCGGTCTCGCCGCCCACGAGCTCGGCTCCGGCGGCGACGCATCCGTCGCAGACTCCCGAGACGATCGCGGCGATCTTTTCGGGAACGTTCTTTCCGCAGGCAATGTAGTCAAGGAAAAACAGAGGCTTTGCGCCGCAGCAGATCACGTCGTTGACGCACATCGCCACGCAGTCGATACCGACCGTGTCGTGGCGGTCAGTCAGGAACGCGATCTTCAGTTTTGTTCCCACGCCGTCGGTCCCCGAGACGAGCACGGGATGGGAAATGCCCGTAAGATCGAGCGGAAACAGTCCGCCGAAGCCGCCTATATCGACGCCTCCGGACGTTACCGTTCTCGCAATGTGGCGCTTCATGAGCTCGACAGCGCGGTACCCCGCCGTGATGTCAACGCCGGACGCCGCGTATGCTTCGGATCTTGATTCAGAATTCATATCAAACTCCCGTCATTCTTCTTCGTGTATCTTCTTCTCAAATCTCGATTTCTTTGTGTTCGAGGGTATCTCCGTCGGATACTCGCCGTCAAAGCAGGCGGTGCAGGCGCCCTTGCCGTGAACGCCGAACGCTATCTTCTTCAGGCTCTCGAGGCTGAGGTAGCCGAGGGAGTCTACGTCGATGATCTTCTCGATCTCGGGGATCGTGTGGCGGCACGCGATGAGGTGCTCCTTCGAGTCGATGTCCGTGCCGTAGTAGCAGGGGTTGACGAAGGGCGGGCAGGTGACTCTCATGTGCACTTCCTTCGCTCCCGCGTCGCGCAGCAGCTTTACGATCCTCGCGCTCGTCGTGCCGCGGACGATCGAGTCGTCAATAAGAACGACCCTCTTTCCCTTTACGACGCTCGGTATCGGATTCAGCTTGATCCTGACGAGGTCCTCTCTTGCGCCCTGGCCGGGTGCGATGAAAGTTCTGCCGATGTATTTGTTCTTGATGAAACCTATCTCGTAGGGTATGCCGGACTGTCTAGAATAACCGACGGCGGCGTCAAGTCCCGAGTCGGGAACGCCGATGACGATATCCGCCTGTACCGGATGCTCGAGCGCGAGAAAAGCGCCTGCGCGGCTTCTCGCCTCGTGGACGTTCGCTCCGTCTATCGTTGAGTCGGGGCGAGCGAAATATACGTACTCGAAGATGCAGAGCTTGTACGGCGCCTTGTCACAGTGCTCTTTTATGCTTCTTACCCCGTTTTCGTCGAAAACTACGATCTCGCCCGCCTCAATGTCGCGGACGAACTCCGCGCCGACCGAGTCGAGCGCACAGGTCTCGGAGGCGACGACGTAAGCGCCGTCGGCGGTCCTGCCGTAGCAGAGCGGACGGAATCCGTTTTCATCCCTCGCCGCGATCAGCTTTGTGGACGACATGATGACGAGGGAGTAAGCTCCTTTTATGCGATCCATCGCGCGGCAGACCGCCTCCTCGATGCTCGCCGAGCGAAGTCTTTCCTCGGTGATGATGTACGAGATGACCTCGGTGTCGGAGGTCGTGTGGAAGATGGAGCCCTTGAGTTCAAGCTCGGAGCGCAGCTCGAAGGAATTGATGAGGTTTCCGTTGTGCGCGAGCGCCATTTTGCCTTTTATGTGGTTGACTACTATCGGTTGGGCGTTGCTTCTCTCCGTCGTTCCCGTCGTGCCGTAGCGGACGTGGCCTATCGCCATGTTGCCTTTGCCGAGCTTTTCAAGCCTTCCTGCAGTAAAGACGTCGTTGACGATGCCCGTGTCCTTGTACGTCGTGAACGCTCCGTCGTCGTTGACGACGATCCCGCAGGACTCCTGTCCTCTGTGCTGGAGCGCGAAAAGTCCGTAATAGGTCATGTGCGCGACGTCGCACTTTTTCGCCTCAAATATTCCGAATACGCCGCATTCTTCTCTTATTTCAGCCATTGCATCCTCCGGTTTTATCATTCGCCGAAAACACGGCGCATCATTTCATTGTAAGCGTCTTCAACTCCGCCCATGTCGCGGCGGAAGCGGTCCTTGTCGAGCTTTTCGTTCGTGTCGGCGTCCCAGAAGCGGCAGGTGTCGGGAGAGATCTCGTCGGCGAGAACGATCGTGCCGTCGGGAAGACGTCCGAACTCGAGCTTGAAGTCGACGAGCTTTACGTTCAGAGAGAGGAAATATTCCTTCATGAGCGCGTTGATCCTGAACGCCATGTCTTTTATCGTATTGATCTCATCCCACGTCGCAACGCCGAGGGCGACCGCGTGATAAGAGTTCATGAGCGGGTAGTGGAGCTCGTCGCACTTGTAGGAGAACTCGATCGTCGGCTCCGCAAATACGATACCCTCCTCAACGCCGAATCTCTTTGCGAAGGATCCCGCGGAGATATTTCTGATTATTACCTCGAGAGGTACTATGGAGACCTTTTTGACGAGCGTGTCTCTCGTCGAGAGCTCTTCGACGAAATGAGTTTTGATCCCGTTCTTTTCAAGAAGCTGCATGATGCGGTTGGACATTCTGTTGTTGATCTCGCCCTTGCCAGCTATCGTCCCCTTTTTCAGTCCGTCGAGCGCTGTGGCGTCGTCCTTATACGACACGATGACGTATCCTTCTTCGTCCGTTGCAAAAACTTTCTTTGCCTTTCCTTCGTAAAGCTGTTCTCTCTTTTCCATGTTGACCTCACTTATTATTTAATTCATTATTTAATTCTTCGTCTTTTTTGAGGATATCCTCGCGCGCCGCCTCGCGCCGTTCGGTAAGCTTTCGCGAGAGCTCCTCGTCCGAGAGAGCGAGGATCTCGGCGGCAAGTAAAGCGGCATTGACTCCTCCCCCTATCGCTACGGTCGCTACAGGTATGCCTGAGGGCATCTGTACGGTGGACAGAAGGGCGTCAATGCCGTCGAGTGTATTCGATTTGCAGGGTATTCCGATAACGGGGAGGGTAGTTCCCGCGGCTATTGCTCCGGCGAGGTGCGCCGCCATTCCGGCCGCGGCTATGATCACGCCGAAGTCTTTATCCTTCGCCTCTCTTGCGAATCCCGCCGCTTCCTCGGGCGTTCTGTGCGCCGAGTACACGTGTGCCTCGAAGGGCACGTCGAGCGAGGTCAGAGTATCCATTGTCTTTTGTACCGTGGGAAGATCGCTGACGCTTCCCATGACGATCCCGACTTTTTTCATGAAAATCTCCTTTAAAAATGTATAAAGGCGCACTTTTCCCCTGCGGGAAAAGTGTGCCCAGACGGTCGGCTAAAAACAGTTCCTGTTTCCCCGTGGTACTCCACGATAATCCGTCAGTAGCAGGAACCGTATTCAATTACATATATATTATATCATTTTATTAAAAGATATGTCAATAGCGAAAGCGGAAGAAATAATCGAATAAATCCGAAATAATTATGTAAATTGCACGACGTCAGATCCCGAGCAATCCTCTCGCGTTGGAGCAGAATATCATATCCTTTTCGTCATCCTCCAGAGGGAGCGCGGAAATGTCGCAGACGCTCTTTTTCTGGTCCGACCACGGACTGTCCGTGCCGAAGAGGACTCTGTCGGCGCCGACGGCGCGGACGAGAGATACGAACTCTTCGCCGCCAAGCATTTCAAGCTCTTCTTCGGTATATCTGCCGTCGTCCGGCAGAGGGGTAAGCCTGCCGAGGGAGAACGAGGTGTCGATATAAGCGGACGTATCCGCGACGTTCTCCGCGACCTCCTCCCAGTTCCTCCAGCCGCCCATGTGGGCAAGGACGAGTTTGACAGGACCGGCGAGCGAGAGCGCGCGGCGGCACATCGCGGGCGAGCAGTGGACGACTCCGGGGAAGCCTATGTCGAGCCCCGCGTGGGTCACGACAACAAGCCCCGCCTCGCCGCAGGCACAAAGGATGCGGATGAATCTGTCGTCGTCTATATCTACTCCCTGATAGACGGGGTGTATCTTGATCCCCTTAAGACCGAGAGATGCGATATGCTTTACTTCTCCCTCTATATCGGGAACGTCGGGGTGCATACAGCCGAAATGGATCAGTCCGTCTTTGCCGGTGAGCGATGAGGATATCTCGTTTATATGAGCGACTTTTGCGGGGTTCGTCGCGACGGGAAGGACGACGGAAATATCTATCCCCGCCCTCTTCATCGACTCCGCAAGGGACGCGTTCGTTCCCTCCGTAAACGAAACGGTTCCGGACGATGCGCGCAGTTTTTCGAGCGCCCCCGCCGCTATCTTTTCGGGAAAAGTGTGAGTGTGAAAATCTATTATCATAATATTCCTCCGGGTATTTACGGATAAAGTATACAACATAAACGCCCGAAGGTCAAGCAAAAAGCGCGGCTCTCGCCGCGCTTTTGCAAGTTTTTATTCGGTCGCTTTCTTTGCCCTCTCGACGCAAGCCTTGTATCTGTCGGACGTTACGACGGGGTTGCCCGTCCTGTCGGCGAAGTCGGACACCGCCCAGTCGAGTGCCGTCGCAAACCAGCGTTTGTTATAATCGAGCCGCTCTCCCGAGAGATCGCTTTCCTTGATGTCGTAATATATGCTGTCCCCTGCGCCCGTGTGTCCTTTCGGATCGAGAGACGCGTATTCCTCGATGACGGAAGTCAGATCCTCGATATCGCTGAGCGCTTCGTCGTATGAGCCGTCTCTGATATGGTTCTGCGCCTTGAGCAGATAACCCATCCTCTTTGATTCAAGCAGATATCTCTCGTCGCAGAAAGCGGTGAACTTGTCGCAGAAAGCGATCAGGTCGTCGCACGCGGCGAAGGTCTCGGCGCGGCGGGGCGCTCCCGCGGCCGAATAACTGCACGCGATCTGCTCCAGCCAGAAGAGAAATTCACCGCAAGAGGCGCCGAAGCCCTCTTTCGCTGCCTGTATCCGCTCGTCGTGTAACCCGGCGCGGTCGACGGTGCAGCTGTACCACGACACGTTTCTCTTTCCCGTCGGCAGTCCCGAGAGCTCTTCCTTTGCTTTATCGTCCTCTTTGCATGAAAAGTACGACACTATAAGCCTTTGCTTTGCTTCTACCTTTCTCTCGATATTGTCGTCGTACGCGATTATTGCGCGGCTCATCCTCTCGACGTCGCGGAGCACTTGAGCGGCGGAAAAGCCTTCGATCTCCGGAAAATCTTTAGGCGACCTTGCGGCGCATCTGAGAAGACCCGATCCTTTATAAACTCCGTACAAAGCTACCTTGTAATTCGTAGGATAGCGACGGAAAAGTTCGCGAAACGCGCAGAAATAATCGTAATTCCTGTGCATATCCGTTCTGTCGGGCGACTGGTTGTTGATTCCGTCTTTCCATCTTTCCTCTAACTCCGCGAGCGCCGACTCTATGTTCTTTTCCATATTTGAATCCGCCCCGAGGATAGCGTCGGTCGATACGTCGAGCACGTCCGCGAGCGGAACGATCTGTATGATATCCGGAAGCCCGACGTCGCACTCCCACTTTGAAACGGTCTGAGCAGTGACTCCTATCTTCCCGGCGAGATCAGCCTGAGAGAGTCCCGCGTTCTTTCTGAAATTCTTTATCCTCTGTCCTATGGTAGTCATAAAACCGACTCCTTTACAAATTATTTCGTAAGCTTACGGTTTTATTATATCCCCGCTTCCGTATTTTGTAAAGCAACGCTTAGGAGAATAAGAATATCCGCTCGGTTTAAATATGAAAGGCGGGGTCTCCCCCGCCTTTCGTTATTATTCGATTCACCAGTCTATATATTCTGTCAAAAGATATGACACCGCCGTCTCGGCGTCCGATCCTTTCTCTGCGATCTCATCCCTGTCCGGATCATAGAAATAGAAGTACGCTATCTTTCTCTCCTCGTCGTTATATCCGACGTATCCGAAAGACTTGCACGCGTAATCGTTGTAGGTATAATCCGGATTGTTTCCCGCGGGAAGTGCTCGGAACGTATATCCGTTGCACGATACGGGTTTTGCGTAAAGCGTCATATAACCCATAACGCTGAAAACATCCTTTGACGGAAAATCGTATGAGTCGAGCGCTTCCTCCTTCTTCGACTCGTAATCCTCCCCGCTGTATTCCGCGAACAGAGCGAGCCCGTAGGTGTCAAAAATATCATAGGAATGCTTGTAGGTGTATTTTGTATCCTTGCAGTCGGAAAGGCTGTCCGGATCCGGCAGTATCGCGGCGGCGTCATGGAATTTAATATCTTCCGCATAGTGCTCCATCCCGGAATGAGTCTTACTGCAGGAACAGAGCGAAAACAGAAGGAGTACTGCCGCGGCGAGCGCAAATATCCTTTTCACACCGCGCCCTACTCAGTCGTAATACCGGTAGTCTATATCCGAGTCATACAGATCCAGTTTGTCCGCAGTCCCGTCGTCTATCTCTGCGACCGTATTTCCGTTGAGGACCGCATAATACGAATCCCTGTAATCGAATATTTCGATGCGGTCGTCCGAGATAACGAGCCCGTCGGACGTCGTCAGATAGAACCATCCGCACTCGTAGCCGTTCTTTCTGACGTTTTCGGACGTTTCACCGTTGACGAGCTTGTTTTTCAGCGCGTCAAGTACTTCGGACGATACGCCGTCCGCCAGAACGATGAAATCATATTTGAAATCTTCACCCGATTTTTCGTCGTACTCCGTTTTGCCGAGGTTCGTAAACTCCGCGTCGCCTATCTTTTCAACGTATTCGTCGTAACGGTCCTCCGGGAGATAATACTTGTTTACGTTGTTATCCCAGTCATAGTAATCGAATATATACTTGCCGGGGCGGTACTGATCCGTTACGTAAATGATATCGCTCTCTTCGTCATAAGTTGCAGAATCTCCCTGACTGTCCGCCAGGAGAACGGGCACGTCGTCCGTCGTTACGTTGTAATTTTCGTCTCCTGCAACGCTCACGCTGAACGCGCGGTCGTTCGGAGCTTTGAATACGAGATAGTGTTTGTCCTTGTATACGATCTCTTCCTTTTTCTCGTCCGTATAGATCATTCTGTGCTCTTTCGCTCTGTCAAGAGCAAGGCACGAGGAAAGGGAGAGCGCAAACGCGATAACGAGCATTATTGAAAGTATTCTTTTGACCGTTTTCATTTTTCCCACCTCCTCACTCAAGATTCAAACGTTTTTTGATAAGCCTGTGCGATATGAAGAAATAGAGCATCGCAAACAGCGAATAGATCAGTATCGCGCCGCAGAAGAAGAGATGGAACGCGGTTTTGGGGCTCTCGCTGAAGAACATGACTATGCTCTCAAACAGTCCGAAGATCGTACCGAACGCCATCAATACCGTGTATACCGTCTGCTTTATCACGTAGATACCGAAATATATGCCGATCGCGAGAAGCATCTTGCGTCTGTTCGCCATCTGGCCTATGCTGATGCACATATAGACGAGCAGATGCGCCGTCGCCGTGGAGATCAATGCCAAAAGGATGAATTCCGCAGTGAACAGCGGGCCCTGCGGTCCGATCGCTTTGTAAAATCCCTTTAAAAGATACCCCGCCGCCTTCGCCACCTCGACAAAGGTCTCTCCGAACATCGCAACAGAGACCGCCGCTATGGACGCGACAAAGGTCAGAGCGTCGAATATCAGCGCGACTATGAGCTTTGAGAAGATATGCGCCGCGGGGGTAACGGGAAGCGTGAAGGAAAGGTATCCTTCCGTTGTGAACAGGTTTTTATAGAATCTGACGACGCTGAAAATGAACGTCAGAACGAAAGCGACGCCGATGGAAATAACTATGATGGCGATCGCGGAGCCGTTCAGAAACGCGTAAAAGGTGCTGTCGTTTTCAAAGATCGACATTATTCTGTAGACCGCCGCGACTCCGATAAGCACGAAGTACACCGGAAGCATGATCTTCGCGAAAGCCTTGAAATCGTATTTGATCAGTTTCCTTACCATCTGAAGACCTCCCTGAACAGCGCGTCAACGCTCTTTCCGTTCTCCTCGCGGATCGCGTCGACGGATTTTTGGAGAAGTATCTGTCCGTTCTGTATGAAGATCACCTCGTCGAGCACCTGCTCGATATCGGAAATAAGGTGAGTTGAGAGAAGCACAGACGCTTCGGGGTCGTAGTTGTTGATTATCGTGGAAATGATATAATCTCTCGTCGCCGGGTCGACTCCCGCGATTGGCTCGTCGAGAACGTAGAGCTTCGCGCGGCGGCTCATGACGAGGATCAGGCAAACCTTTTCCTTGTTGCCCTTTGAAAGGGTCTTGAGCTTTGCACTTCTGTTTATACCGAGACCGGCAA
>JAEEGL016719976.1_pt1 | contig 14070 bp, 6 predicted proteins | sample 9134231 | NCBI WGS metagenome assembly JAEEGL01 (sample SAMN16246548, study PRJNA631951) | gut metagenome | biome: gut microbiome; feature: rumen; material: fiber-attached | host: Bos | place: Iran: Karaj | collected 2018-10
AACCAGGTCCAGGAGCTGTAGAGCCAGCTGCCCTTGATGTTGTCGCTGCCATCGGCGTAGCCGTGCGTAAGGAAGCTCCAGCCACCGATGAAGAGACCGCCAAGAACGCCGACGAGGCAGGTGATGACGACATGCCGCGGCCGGATGTGGAGGCGGCGTCCGGTTTCGATGAGCTCGAACTGCATGCCGGGAATCAGGTAGAAGGTCGTGACCGTGAAGCAGCCGGAGAGGAGGAGCGCCATGAAGACGCCCTTTTCGCCGAAGACGGGGATGCCGCCCGCGACCATTACGAAGACCATGCAGTTGTACGGGGTGAAGTAACCGTAGGGCGAACCGCATTCGGCGCGGAACTTCGCCGTCACGAAGCCCAGCGCCACGAGGAAGGCGAAGAAGACGACGACCGGTCCCGAAGGGACCCCAGCCACGCGCGCCCAGATGGCGATGCCGACATGGGCGAGGATGAAGAGGAGAACCGCCGCGCGCGGCGAGAGCGCTTCCCCGCGCTCCTTGCCGGTTCCGTACAGAGCCTCCTTGACGACGGACCAGACATATTTGGCCGAGAGCGCGAGGACGATGATGAAATAGCCGAGGTAGGAACCGACGGCCGACTGGTCCCGCCACGGGAAGCCGCCGTTTGCGTCAATGCCCGTCACATGTCCGATGCAGTAGACCGTTCGGCAGATCCAATAGCCTACGACCATTGACAGAAGGACATTGAGCTCGAAGAAGACCGCAATGCTGCAGATGGTCAGGAGGAAGAAGAAACTCGTGTGGAACATGGCCCCGAAGAACGGATTCGTGACATATTCGCTCAGATGTATTTCCACAGTGAGGTCAGGGATGCGCGGGTTGTAGAAATGCCAGCCCTTGAGAATCCCGAAGACAAAGGCAAAGATGAATCCCGCCCAGACATAGCGACTTGTCCAGATCGAGGCCCATGGGGAATCTTCGCCGTCGTTGGCGCCGACGATGGCGAGCGGGATGCGCGCGTTAGGCATGGGGTAGCGTTCGCTTTCCGCCCACTTGCGGCGCATGATGACGTTCACGCAGAAGAGCGCCACCATTAAGAGCAAGACAAAGGCCGACCAAATTAGCGCGGGCCGACGCCAGTCCTTGAGCGGGATGTGGCCCTTGATGTAAAATGTAAGCCCTTTTAGCGACCAGAGGTTCGACGGGCGAATGACGGCGCCTTGGGGACGATCGCCAGGCGCGAGGGCGAGCCAGTCCGCCTCATCGATCATCTTGCGTCCGCGGAAGCACGATTCGAGCGAATAGACGGAGAAGAACTTTGGGTCGGCGAATGTGACCTTGCCCCGTCCGCGGAAGCCGAGCTGGATGACGAGATTGCTTGAGCACACGCGCGCCGGAATCACGCCGTACGCGCCCATGCGGACATAGCCCTTTCTGTGAATAAGGGTTTTCTTGGGGGCGCTGCCATTAATGAGGATTGTCTCGGGAACGGGATTGTCATCGGCGTAGGCGCGGCAGAAGACCTCCGATTCGGCCTCGCCGCCGTCAATGTAGGCGAGGACCGAGAACAGGTGCGGGTGCGATGGCACGGGGGAGTCTGGATCGTTCGGATTGACTGCAATCGGGAAGGAGAGCCAGGTTTCGTCGGATGCGACGGCGTTCGTGATGGTCGGGCAACGTTCCTCGACTCCCTCTTCGTATTCGACGGTCGACCATGAAATGTTCGTAAAATTGCCGCATGAAGGCACAATGGAACCTTCTTCGGCTGCCGACTTGACGAAGGAACCTTCGAAGAGGTTGCGTCCGTGTGGCCAGAGCCCGTCGTCGTAGACGTCGATGTAGTCGAAGCTTTGCGCGCGCGGCGCGGACGCAATGATGCCGAAAAATCGCTGCCAGAAGCCCTCCGCCATCATCGGCGCCGAAATCAACGTCGCGAAGGCGACGCAGACAAGTTCCTCGCGTGTGAGCAGGCGGCGTTTGGTGAGAAGCGCCATGATGCCGACGAGAACCGTGGCGAAGAGAAGCGCGAGAATCGCCGGAATTGGAATTGCCGCCTCGACAACCTGGTAGTGCTCGTGGAGATAGGTGCACGAGTAGTTGGTGTACATCGCAGAAAGCAGCATGCAAAGCAGCATCGCCGCCAGCGAACGTGGCGTTATTCCAGACTTGTAGCCGTCCTTTCCCCTGTATTTCCCAAACATAATGCTACTAGTGTAGCAAATACCGTGCCATGTTTGGAAGGGGATTAGCCCGCGAGGAGTTTGCGGAGGTTGTCGAGCAGAATCGGCTTAAGAAGGAGACCGTCGAAGCCAAGGTTCTTGTAGGTCTTGAGAAGCTCGACGTCGGCGGTGACGGCATAGACGGGAATGGAAGCGAGAGCGGGGTCCTTGCGGATGGCTGCGAGGAGGGCGGCACCGTCCATGCCTGGCATCCAGAGGTCTGTTAGGACGAGGTCGTAGGAGCCCACGCGGAGCAGTTCGAGTGCCTCCTCTCCTGACTGCGCCGCACCGATGTTCGTGATACCGAGGCGGCGGCACATAGTTGAAAGAATGCTCAGGTTGAGAGGCACGTCGTCAACGATGAGGACCCAGCGCCGCTTTAGCACTTCCTCTTCGTCAACGACGAGGGGAGGCTGTGGTTCAGAGGACGGCGGTTTGTCTGGCGGAGGCGCTTTCGGGATGTCGCGCATTTCAACATGGGGCAGACGAACTGTGAAGGTGCTGCCAACGCCGAGCTTGCTTTCGATTTTCAGTTCGCCTCCCATGCGCCCGATCATGGCCCGACTGATGGCGAGGCCGAGGCCAGTGCCCTGCATTTGCCCCGTGCCCTTTTCGAGCTGGACAAAGGGACGGCCGAGTTTGTCGAGGTCCTCGGGCGAGATGCCGATGCCCGTGTCACGGACAGCGATTTCCAGATGGCCTTCGCGCGGGGCATGCTCCGATGGCGAGAGGGTGACGATGACATGCACTTCGCCTCTGCGGGTGAACTTGACTGCGTTTCCGACGAGGTTGAAGAGTATCTGGCGGAGACGGTGCGGGTCGAGGAGAAATTCGGGGAGGTTCGGCGGAACGTCCGCGGCCAGGGAGATGTCGTCTGCGCTTGCGCGGTCCTCGAAGGCGGAGAGCGTGGAGGAGACGATTGGGCCGACATCGCACCATTCAGGTGCGAAGACCATCTTGTCTGCCTCGAGTTTGGATAGGTCGAGGACGTCGTTGATGAGTTGCATGAGGACTTCGCCGCTCTCAACGATGCTGTCGAGATAGCGGCGGCGCTTGTCCTCGTCCTCGCCCCCGAGCTTGAGCAGCTGTGAGAAGCCGATGATTGAGTTCAGCGGCGTGCGGATGTCGTGAGAGACGGTGGCAAAGAAGTAATTTCGGGCCTTTTCGGCTGCCACTGCCGCGTCGCGTTCGTGCTCAAGGCGCTCGCGCTCCAACGCGGCGTGGCGACGGAGCGAACTCGCGGCGGCATTGATGTTGTCGGAGATGGAAGCCATTTCGGCGCTGGAGCGGACATCCACGGAGGAGTCGAAGTCGCCGGCGGAGATGCGGGCTAGGGCGTTGTCGATGCGGGCGACGTCGTCGGCGACGTAGCGGCGGAGCAGCCAGTTGACGATGACAAAGAAGATGATGAAGAGCGGCAATTCGCCGCAGAAGAGGGCGGGGACAAGCGCCTCGCGCGCGGCGAAGACCTCGTGCGTCGGTTGGACGACGACGGCGCGGAATGTCCCTGCAAGGCCCGTGTGGCAATAGCAGGGTTCTCCTTTGACAAGGGCGTCGAAAAGACCCGCAGACGCATTCGAGATTTCCGCATCTGATATGCCGAGGAATGTCCCGAGATCGCCGCCTATTTCCGAATGGAGTGCGGCTGGCGCACTGAGAATCGTGCCGTCCTCGTCGGCGAGGAGAACATAGCCGTTGTTTCTCACGCGCATGAGGGTTGCGACATCGCCGACTCGGCGGCGAAGATCCTTGGTGAAGGCTTCGCCGTCGAGGGCGGCCTGCAGAAAACCATCACCGGTTTGGAAGGTGACGCCGACGTAACGGGTCTCGGCACCACCGTTGGATTTCGGCTGCAGCGGCTGGGCATACTCGTTTTCGCCGTGTAAAAGCCGCAGGAACTCCGCCGATTGTTCGCCGGCGGCCATGTCCCAGCCAAGGTCCTTTGGAACCGTAGAGGCGACAATTATGCCGTTGGAGTCAATGACATGGATTTCGGAGAGGTCATAAAGCTTGAGCATGTGGTCGAGGTCGGCGTTTGCCGACTCCTCGACGCTGCCAACCGCATTTGCAACTAAGTGGGCCGTGTTGAGGAGGAAGCTGTCAGCAACTGAACGGACAGAGAGGTCGATGTCGCGGACGCAGTTGCGGGCGAGGTCAATGCTTGTCGTAAGGGCGCGGCCCGTTTCGACGGACCAGACAACGGCGAGGACGGTACAGAAAAGAACGACGATCATGCCCCCGGCCACGAGCCGAAGCTTGGTCGTGAGCCGCATGGTGGTTCGCGGCGCGCGGGCGTTCTCCTTTTGATTTGTACCAGACATGGTCGATGCAATTGGTCTTTTGATTACGCAACTAGTTTATACAAAATTTTAACAAAAGCAAGCACTTTTCTCTTTTCAGCGTTGCGGCTTGACATTCGCCTCGGCCGTGCCGTAGAATACAGTAGGCATTAAGCAGACTCTCAGATCTCAGGGATCTCAGATTTCGGGGATCTCAGATTTCAGGGATCTCAGATTTCAGGGATCTCAGATTTCAGGGATCTCAGATTTCGGGGATCTCAGATTTCAGGGATCTCAGATTTCGGGGATCTCTGAGCTTTTGGTTCTGAGATTTGAAATGTGAGATTTGAAATACCACTTTATGAGGGAACGGAGCAAACATGGCATCCTACAAACAGTTTGAAGACTTACCTGTCTGGCAGGCCGCGACCGACCTCGCCGCCGAAATCTTTCGCATCACTGGCACTCCCGCCTTCAAATACCGCGGCGATTTGGTCAACCAGATCCGCAGATCGGCACTCTCCGTCTCCAACAATATCGCCGAAGGCTTCGAACGCGGCTCCACCGCAGAACTGATCCACTTCCTCTACATTGCCCGCGGCAGTTGCGGTGAAACACGCTCCATGCTTCGCTTCGCCCCCAAACTTGGCGGCATGGAGGCCGAACTCGCCGCCATCGACAATGCGGCGGCCTTCTGCGCCAGAGTCTCGCGCCAGCTCTACGGCTGGATTGAGTCGCTGAAAGGTTCCGACATCAAGGGCCAATCCGCGCTCGACGACGATGCTCGGCGCGCCTACGTCCGCGAAATGGAACTCGCAAAATTGCGCGAGGAGTTCAATCCCGAGGCCGAAGAGCGGGCTTTTGCAGAGGGGCGCATCGGCGATTACCAGAAACGGAAGCTTTTGGCTTTGGCGGCCGTCCGCGAAGCAGAGGAACGCGCCGTGAAGAAAGGCGGTAGACAATAAATATTCATATCTCACATTTCAAATTTCAGGCGATATGGAAATTGAAATCTGAGATTTGCAATCATTACCGGAGTGAAAATGGACTTCATTCGCATACGCAAGCTACAACTATCGGTCTTCCTTGGCGTCTATCCTGATGAGCAGAAGGCTCTCCGCACTACTTTTGTGGATATTGAGCTCGGGCTTGACCTTTCGCTGGCTGCCTCTTCCGATGCCCTTGCGGACACCGTCGACTACGCAGCTTTGACCGATGCCATTCGCACCCGTTGCGCTCCGCCTCTTCGCTTTGCCCTCGTCGAGCGCCTTGCCGACGAGATCGCCGAAATCTGCCTCGGCTTCGATTTGCGGATCGAGTCTGTCCGCGTAACCGTCGGCAAGCCGGGAGCGATAATCGGCGCGGAAACCGTTGAGGTCGAACTTTTCCGCCGCCGCTGATCCGTCCGCCATGGAAGACCTTCGCATCCGCTTCCCCGGGGAGCTGCCAATCTGCGCGCATCGTGACGAGATTGAGGCCGCCATGCGCGCCCATCCCATCATCATCGTCTGCGGCGACACAGGTTCCGGCAAGACCACCCAGCTTCCCAAAATGGCGCTTGAGCTGGGACGCGGCGCGGCAGGGCGGCGCATCGCCTGTACCCAGCCCCGTCGCCTGGCCGCCGTCACCATTGCCCGCCGCGTGGCCGAAGAGTTCGGAAAGCCCGTCGGTGACGTCATCGGCTACCAGCACCGTTTTGAGAAAAAGGTCTCGCCCCGGACGCGCGTCAAGTTCATGACCGACGGCGTCCTCCTTGCCGAGACGCGCGCCGATCCGCTTCTCCGCGCCTACGACACGATCATTATCGACGAAGCGCACGAGCGTTCGCTCAACATCGACTTCCTCCTCGGCATCCTCAAGCGGATTCTCACGCGACGCAAGGATTTGAAGGTCGTTGTCTCGTCCGCGACGCTCGACGCCGACGCCTTTTCGGCCTTCTTCGGCGGCGCCCCCGTCCTGCAGATTCCGGGACGCCTCTATCCGGTCGAAGTCCGATACGCCCCGCCGCCCGAGGACGAAGAGGCCGACCTCGCCCGCGACGTTCTTGACGCCGTGGACTCGCTTCCTGACGCCGGCGACATTCTCGTCTTCCTTCCCGGCGAACGCGACATCCGCGAATGCGCCGAGACGCTCGGCCGCGAGCGCGGTGAGATGGACGAAATCATCCCGCTTTTGGCCTCGCTTCCCGCCTCCGAGCAGCAGCGCGCCTTCCGCACGTCGTCACGCCGACGCATCATCCTTGCCACCAACGTGGCGGAGACGTCCGTCACGATTCCCGGCATCCGCTTTGTCGTCGACTCCGGTCTCGCCCGCATTTCGCGCTACATCCACCGTACGCAAGTCCAGCGCCTCCAGATCGAGCCCGTCTCCCAGGCCTCCGCGCGACAGCGCGCCGGCCGCTGCGGACGCCTCGGCCCGGGCGTCTGCATCCGCCTCTACTCTGAGGAAGACTTCGAGAGGCGCGACGCCTACACGCCGCCAGAAATCCTCCGATCCTCCCTCGCCGGCGTCATTCTCACGATGCTCGACCTGAAACTTGGCGACATTGCCGAGTTCCCCTTCCTCGATCCGCCCGAACCGGCCATGATTCGCGAAGGACTGCGCGAGCTTCAGGAACTCGGCGCCATTCGCCTTCCCGAGGGCGGTTCTCCCTCCCTCACGCGCCTTGGCTGGCGCCTCGCCCGCGTCCCCGTCGAGCCGCGTCTCGCCCGCATGCTCGTCGCCGCCTCCGAGGAAGGCGTTCTGCCCTCCGTCGTTCCGCTGGTCGCCGCGATGGCGTGCGACGATCCCCGCCGCCGTCCCATCGACGAGAAGGAAAAGGCCGACCAGGCCCACGCGAAGTTCAAGGCGCCGGAATCCGACTTTGCCGTTACGCTCAAGTTGTGGCGCTGGTGGAACGACGAAACGCAAAACATCTCGCAGAACCAGGCGCGCAAACTCTGCAAGGCCAATTACCTCTCCTACCCGAAGATGCGCGAATGGCGCGACCTTGCCGATCAGCTCACGACGCTTGCCGGCCGCCTAGGCCTTGAGACGAAAGCCGACTCTGGCGACAACGCCGCCATCCACCGCGCCCTTCTCTCCGGCCTTCTCGGCCGCATCGGCGTCTACGACTCCGAACGGCGCGACTACCGCGGTGCGCGCGCCATCCGCTTCTCGATCTTCCCCGGTTCCGTTCTCTTCAAGAAGCCGCCGCCGTGGATCATGGCCGGCGAACTCGTCGACACTTCGCGCCTCTACGCCCGCCAGGCGGCCATCCTCAACCCCGAATGGATCGAACCGATCGCCGGCGACCTCTGCCGCCACAGCTACCACTCGCCCGAATGGGACGGCGAGCATGGTTTCGTGCGCGCCACGGAACAGGTCACGCTCTACGGTCTCGTCATCGTGCAGGGGCGTCGTTGCGACTACAGCCGGATAGACCCGGCCACTTCGCGCGACATCTTCATCCGCCACGGCCTTGTCGGCTGCGACTTCCCTCGTCCGCCACCCGCCGTCCGTGACAACGCCGCGCTCATCGCCTCCATCCGCCGCCGCGCCGAGAAGACGCGCGATCCACAACTTTTGGACGAGGATCGGCTCGCCGCCCATTTTGACGCCGTCCTCCCGCGAGACATCTGCTCGGCCGACGCCCTTCGCAAATGGCTTCGCCGCGCCATACCAGCCGAGATTGACGCCTTCCGCCTGAAGGAAGCCGACTGGATGCCCAAGGAGGACGGTCCTTCGGCCGCATTTCCCGACACCATCTCCATCGGCCGCGCCCGGATGCGCCTTACCTACCGCCATTCGCTCGACGACGACGAGGACGGCATCACCTGTACGGTTCGCAAGTCCGACGCGGCCGCTTTGCGCGAATGGCGTGCCGACTGGCTCGTTCCCGGTGCGCTCCCCGAAAAGCTCGCCTGGATGATTTCATGCCTTCCCTCCGCCCAGCGACGCATCCTCTCGCCAATCGAGGACACTGTCAGCCGCCTCCTGACATACTTGCGGCCAGGCGAAGAGCCGCTTGCCGACGCCCTTAGCCGCGTCTTCCATGACGAATGGGGCCTCCGCATCGCCCCGGACGCCTGGGACAAGATTCGCATGCCGGTCCACTTCCTCGTGCGTTTCCGCGTCAAGGACGACACCACTGGACGCATTATCGCCGCTGGGCGCGACCTTGAAGATGTTCTTGAACGTTGCGGTCTCGCAAAGGCGGCGCCTGCATCCGCGAACCTCGCCACCGAAAGCGCGAAGCACATGCGCTGGGACTTCGGCGATCTTCGCGAGGTGATCGAGGCGGGCCATGCCGGCTGGAAGATTCGCCAGTACCCAGCCCTCAAGGACGAGGGGGACGGCGTCTTAATCGGCCTCTACACCGACCCGGCCAAGGCGCGCGCCATCCACGCTGCCGGACTTGCGAGGCTCTTCGTCCTGGCGCTGGGCAAGGAGGCAAAGACGCTCGTCCGCTTCCGCCAGTTGCCGCTTCAGGCTGCGCTCTATCTCCGCAATGTGGGTTATGCCGATGTGGCGATTGCGGATGACTTTCTCTCGGCGGTCGCCGCCGAGGCCTTTGTCCGTGACCAGCCCGACATCCGCACGGCGACGGCTTTCAATGAACGGATCAAGTCTGGCTATCCACGCCTCGCAGAGTCGCAGGGAGAGCTTTCACGCATTTTCTTCGACACCATTACCGCCGCCGCGGAACGCATGCGCGTCGCCGAATCCGACGAACGCCTTTCACCGGCAACTGTCGCGGCGGTGAAGAACCAGCTCGTCTGGCTCGTCTTTCCCGGATTCCTGCGCAACGTCCCATTGTCGCGTCTCCGTCACTACAGACGCTACCTTGAAGGCGTTCGCATCCGGCTGGAACGGGCGCGGCTTTCGCCGTCGACCGACGCCGAACGCGAGGCTCTCGTTGCCCCGTACTGGAATCGCTACCGCGAGGCCGTCACGGCGCAAAAGGGACCGCGGTTCAACGCCGAGGCCCTCGCCGATTACCGCTGGATGGTGGAGGAGTTCCGCGTCTCCGTCTTTGCGCAGGAATTGCGCACCCCCACGCCCATCAGCGCCAAGCGCCTCGACGCCAAATGGGCAGAAGTCATGCGTTGAACGCCTTCAACGTTTTCAACGGAGCCGTCAACCCCGTTTGCGGCGCCATTGCAGCATGGTCATGCCGGTGCGCTCCTTGAAGAGGCGCAAAAAGTGGTTTGGCGCGTCGGATCCGCACTGCTCCGGGATGCGGAGAACCGGCATGTCGGTATCCACAAGAAGCTTTTTCGCCCGCTCCAGTCTCATTTCCACGACATCGTCGCGGATGGTTTGACCGAAGACCGCCTTGTAGCTGAGCTGTAGCATCCGCGCCGAGCAGCCAAGGTATGCCGCGACTTGGGGGACATCGAACGGCTCGCAGAAATTGGCGCGCAGCCATTTCCGCGCCCTAACGGCCCTGTTCACGTTGCCGTGCATGTCCGTTGTGCTCATTCGCTGTTCAACGTGTCTCGCGCCAAAGACTGCCTCGCGTTCGAAACGGCGTCCCTCCATCATCGCGAGAAGCGTCGCCGCCGCTCGGTGTCCGCATCCTTCGAAGTCCGGCTCCACAGACGTGAGGGTAGGGGAGGTGTGCTCGCAAATCCACTCCTCGTTGTCGGTGCCGACCACCTGGATCTGCTCCGGGACGGCGATTCCGGCACTACGGCACACATTTAGGACGTGCATGGCGCGCAAGTCATCGGAGACGAAAAGCCCGCAGGGCTTCGGCAGCGCACACAGCCATGCCGAAAGGGAGCCGAGCTCCGCGTCGGCGTCAAGTCCGCCTTCCGGCGAATAGGTTTCCACATGGAAGCCGCGTTGGGTCAGAGTCGCGCGGAAGGCCTCGCCGCGTTCGGCGTCCCACGACTTCGCCGCCACGACATTGCGCGAGCCGACGTAGCCGAACTCGACAAGCCCGTGGCGGACAAGAAGTCCCGCCGCCGCGTCCGCCAGGGCGGCGTTGTCGCAGAAGATGGCCGCGCTGCGCCGTCCTTCCAATGGCGCCATGCCGCGCGCCACGCTAGCGAAGACCACGGGGACGTGCGGGATCGATTCGAGCAGGTTCCGCATGAAGTCCATGTCGATGCTGAAGCACGTCACTATTCCGTCGATTCCGGAATGTGGAATCAACCCCTCGTGCATCATCGGCATTTCCGATGTGCGACCGTGGACGAGCAGGTCAATGCCGGGATGGACCGACACGAACCGAATGATGCCCGACGCCACGGCCTTGCCGGAGGCGTAGGCGAAATCGGCGAGCAGAAGGATGCGCCGCCGTTGTCTTTTCTTTTGTTTCATTGCAGATATTCTACACCCTCTTCCGGCGATTTCGCAAGAAGATAGTTTTTTGTGCGTTTTAGAATAGCATTTCCTGGTGCCCAACTGCTATAATTAAGGCCGTCAATCGTAACACAACCCAAAGGAGTCGAAACGATGAGCCTCAAGAGAACACATCGCATCGCCACGTTTGCAGTTGCGGCCTGCACGGTTCTTCCCGTAATTGCGGCTGACTGGTACGTATCACCGAATGGCACGGGAGGCGGCACCTTGCCTTCGGACCGGGGCGACCTCATGGACGTCTTCTACAACGGTCAGGTCGCAAGCGGCGACACCATCCATCTTGCAGCCGGCACCTATGTTCTGGACAAGAGCAAGAGTCCGGAAGGCCATGCCTACGGCGCCGGAGCCTACTTGTCCATCCCCGCCACGACCAGCGGGTTGACGTTCATCGGCGAGAGCGGCGACCCGGAGGACGTGCGCCTCATAGGAGGCGGCGTGACGGACGGGATGCGCATTTTCTATTTCGCCTCAGGGGGACATGTTCTTCGAAACCTGCTCATTTCGGGCGGCTATGCGACCTATCAGGGGGCGGGCCTGTGCATGGGCGACAACTTTGTCGGCACCCCAGAAGCGGCGTTCTGCGCATCGAACTGCGTAGCGGAGAACTGCTCGGCGCCCTACACGGGGTCGAACTTCGGCGGCCTTTGGCGCGACTGCGTCATCCGCAACAACGAAGTGCGGAACCTGACGCCGACTCCCAACCCCAATGAAGTCTGGAACTGGTACGAGGCCATCGAAGGGTCTGGTGGCGGCGTCTTCCACGCTACGCTCCACGACTGCGTCATTACCAACAATGTGGCTGGGTTCTGCGGCGGCGGCATCGCCGGCGGCAAGGTCAACGGGCGTTCGGACATGGCGGTCTGCGTGACCAAGGCCTACAACTGCCTGATCGGCTGGAACCGCGCGACGTATGGCGGCGGGGCGGGCGCCGCGCCGGCCTACAACACGCGCGACTACTGCCAGCTCTTCGATTGCACGGTCATCGAAAACGTGGGTGCGTACACCGATCCCGGCGACGGGGGCGGGCTGGGCGGCGGCGCCTACCAGTGCATCGTCTCCAACTGTGTCGTCCGCGGCAATTCGACGACAAGACCTCACGGCTATCCCTTCGCCGCATACGGGCATGATTACGAGAAAAGCTCCGGCGGTGGCGTGATGGACTGCGAAGTGTTTGATTCCACGATTGAGGGCAGCACGAGCCTCAACAATGGAGCGGGGGCGTCTTTTAGCAGCCTGACACGTTGCCTGATTCTGAACAACACGGCCTCGTGGAGCTACCCAAACTACACCTTCGGCGGCGGCACGTATTCCTGTCCGACCGTGAAAGACTGCGTGCTTACCGGCAACCGTGCCGGATATGGGGGCGCCGCCTATTCAGGCTATCTGGAGAACTGCGTCATCTCGAACAACCAGTCCACCGCCTACGATGGCGGAGCGACCTACGATTCCTCGACCCGAAATTGCATCGTCGTCGGGAATACCGCCCAAAGGTATTACGCCATGTGCAAGGGGACTCATTACGGAGACCTTGTTTACGGGAACACGAACCACAGTTGCGACCCCTGGGAAAATCTGCTGAATCCCGCGGCGAGCGGAATCGGCGCCGACGAGGGTGATTCCGCTGGACTTGCCATCGTCAACTGCACGGTCTGGAACAACATCTACAGTTCTGCGCAGATTTCCCGCGCAGTCTTGACGAACTCCATTGTCGGAAGTGTCGAATACCTCCCCTCGGCGGTCAATTCATTCTGGCGCTACGGGACGGTGGACAATCAGACGGGCTGCGTCAGCGGCGAGGACAAGGATCCGAAGTTTGAGGGTGTGCTGGTCACCGACGATGCGGCTCTTGTCGCGAACATCGCCCCGAAGGCGTATGCAATCAAGTACAAGTCGCCATGCGCTGACAAGGGACTTCTTCTCGCCGGACAGCGGTATGAAAAGGATTGCCTCGGCAACCCCCGCGTCAAGTTCGAGGGCGTGGACATGGGGGCGATTGAATGCATTTTCCGCCAAATCGGGTTCTCAATGGTGGTCAGATAGAATTGCACCATGCATAGGGGGGAAATCATGTCTCTTTGCGTGTCGCTTTGCGCCATTGGGGCGTCTGCCGGCGTTATGGAGGACGTATCCGTTCCGGTGCGGCCTGGATCCACATCGGCGGGAATTCCGTTCTGGAACGGCTATGCCACTTTTTTCCGCTACGCCCCGGCATTTGAATTCAAGCCGGTGACCGGGTCTGCGAAATATCGGTTCACCCTGACGGCGGGCGGGGACGACCCGTCTCCTCGCGTTTTCCTCGCTGACTCTCCCGAGGCCCCGCTTTCCCCTCTTTGGAGTACTCTCGCCAATCGGCAGTGGACGGTCGTTTGCGAGGGGGTGGACGCGGCTGGCAACGCCATCGGCAAGGCCGGCGAGCGGACCTTCGTCAAGACGGCGCCTTTTGAGACTGTGAAGCGCGCCAACGCCGCCCGCCCCTACCGGGAAGCCGCGCGCATGATCTTTGAGTACATGACGGCGCTTCCGGCGATGCGGACGCTCGTTGAAACAGGTGTTCCCGACCAGAACTACCAGCACAACGCCTACCCATCCAAGACGCACGCCGCCCATATCAAGGCAATGTTGGATTGGGCCGCGTTCGACTCCGCGAACCGCGAAAAGGCGATGCGTTTTGCCCGCGCCTCCGGCGACTATCTGCTTTCCCAGCTTGAGCCGCCAGACGCCCCTCTCGCATTTTGGCCCCCGACTTACGGGCGCAAGCCGCTGGAATACGATCCCGCCGCAAATGGCGGGCAGAACCGCCCCGCCATGGTCGGCAACGACCCGGAAGGAGCGGCCCAGTACAGAGGCCAGGTGATGACACTCTACCCTGCGGATGTCGGCGTCCAGTTCGTTGCGCTCTGGAAGACGACGGGGGAGGGGAAATACCTCAAGGCCGCGAAGGGCATAGGCGAGACCTACCTCAGGATTCGTCGCGCCGATGGAACGTGGGCGCTCAAGTACTGGCTGGCGACCGGCGAGGTGGAATGCGCCAACCCGCTCGTCCCCAACCGCCCAATGGTCTTCTTCGAAGCACTTGCCGACGCCACGGGCGAAGCCAGGTGGCGTGTCGCGGCGGACTACTGCCTCGCGTGGATTGAGAAAGGTCCGCTTACGGATTGGAACTGGGACGGCCAGTTCGAGGACATCAAGCCCGTACCCCCATACCAGGACCTCACCAAGCACAACGCCGTCGAAACCATGCTCTCCATTCT
>JAEEGL016878323.1_pt1 | contig 14070 bp, 12 predicted proteins | sample 9134231 | NCBI WGS metagenome assembly JAEEGL01 (sample SAMN16246548, study PRJNA631951) | gut metagenome | biome: gut microbiome; feature: rumen; material: fiber-attached | host: Bos | place: Iran: Karaj | collected 2018-10
GAATAATAATCTATTTTTTGTTATTATTTTGTTGTGCCCTTTTAGTTAAATGGTATAACGAAGCCATGGTAAGGCTTAATTGTAAGTCCGATTCTTACTTAGGGCACCAGTATAGTATTAAGGAACATGAAAGTGTTCTTTTTTTGTGATATAATTGTGTTGGTGATATTATGAATTTATCTAAATCTAAATATTGTAATGGAATGCAATGTAAAAAAATGTTATGGTTATTAAAAAATAAACCAGAGGAAATGGATCAAATCGATAATGAAGCGGTTCTTGATAATGGTAATTTAGTTCATGATGTAGCAAGAGACTTGTTTGGTAAACATGTATTAATTGATTTTAATGAAGATTTAAGTAAGATGATTAATGACACTACTGAAGCTATTAAAAGTAATAATGTTGTTTGTGAAGCATCATTTAATTATCATAATAACTTCTGTAGTGTTGATATCTTAGTTAAAAATGGTAATGATGTAGAAATATATGAAGTAAAAGGTTCTACTAAAGTAAAAGATGTTTTTATAACAGATTTATCATATCAAGTATATGTATTAAGTAAATTAGGTTATAATGTTAGGAAAGCATCAGTAGTTACATTAAATCATGATTATGTAAGACATGGTGAACTTGAACTTGATAAACTATTTACGATTAATGATGTTACAGGCGATGTATTAAGTATGCAAGATGATGTCGAAAGTAATATTAATGCAATAAATGAATATATGGAACATGGTAAAGAAAGTGATATAGATTTAGATAATCATTGTTTTAAACCATATGCTTGTCCATTCTTTACTTATTGTACTAAAGATTTACCAAATAATAATGTTTTTAATATCGCTGGTATGTTAAAAAGAGATAAAATTAAATTATATAAACAGGGTATTTATACTTATGAAGATTTGTTAAAAAGTAAGATTAATAAAAAATATAAGCAACAAATATTACATGAATTAAATGATTTAAAAGACGAAATTGATTATGAAAAAATAGAAGAATTTTTAAGTACTTTATCTTATCCATTATATTTTTTAGATTTTGAAACATTTTCTAGCCCAATACCTATATATGATGGAACTAGACCTTATGAACAAATATCATTTCAATATTCATTACATTATATTGATGATGAATTACATCATAAAGAATATTTAGCAGAAGCGGGAACTGACCCTAGAAGAATGTTAGCGGAAAGATTAGTAAGAGATATTCCAAAAGATTCTTGTACTCTTGCATATAATATGTCATTTGAAAAAACAGTTATTAAGAATTTAGCGGGTATGTATCCAGATTTAAGTGAACATTTAATGAATATTCATGATAATATTAAAGACTTAATGATACCATTTAAAAATCGTCATTATTATAATAAATATATGAAGGGATCATATTCTATTAAGTATGTATTACCAGCTTTATTTCCTGATGATGAATCACTTAATTATCATAATTTAGATTTAATACATAACGGTAGTGAAGCGATGGAATCATTCGCTAACTTACATAAATTATCTAAAAAAGAACAAGAATATGTTCGAGAAAGATTATTACGTTATTGTGAATTAGATACTTATGCAATGGTTAAAATATTTGAAATGCTAACTGGTAAATCATTTACAAAGAAAAAGACTAGATAACTAGTCTTTTTTATTATAATATTCAATAATTGTTTGATATAAAGATTCAGTTTTCTTTAATAACTCATATGATGTATATTCATTCTTTTGGTGAGATGTATCTGGTCCTACACCTAATATAATAGTGTTCTTATCTAGAATTGATCCTTCAGTTAAATAACACTTTGTCTCTTTTTTTGCGGATAACTCTTCTAAGAAAGATATATCACTATTATTTAATCTTGGTGGGATGTTTTCAACTACTGTTAACTTTGCTTGATAGTTTTGTAAAATAGATTCTATTTTACTTCTAATCATTTCTAGATGTTCAAATTTTGCTATTCTACAATCAATAACTATCTTACAATATCCTGCAACTGAATTAATTGTTTCTCCACCATTAATCATACCAATATTAATAGTTGTATATGGTACTTCAAAATCATTAACAAAGTCAGTTTTGATTTCTTTTTCATAGTAATCATATAACTCATTAATAAATGAAACAGTTTTCATAATAGCACTTACTCCCTTATCAGGGGTTGATGAGTGACACTTTACACCATAAAACTCAACATTTAATTCAAGTAGTCCCTTTGTACCATAAACTGGTATTACATTAGTTGGTTCACCAATAATTAAATTATTTGGCTTTACTAAGTCCTTGATAGTACGTATTCCAGTAAAAGCTATTTCTTCATCATTAGTAAAATATAAAGCCAACTTATTTTTAGTTAAATCAATTTTACTTACTGCACCTAAGATAGCTGCTATACCACCTTTCATATCACAAGCACCTAGTCCAATTAACTTATCTCCATCTTCCTGTAAGGTAAATGGATCTCCATCCCATGAACCATAGTCAACTGTATCCGTGTGTCCAACAAAACCAATGTTGGGGTTTTCGTCATTATAGGCAATCAAACATTTTTCAACTCTTTGGGTTGTAAAACCAAAGTTACTTAAATAATTTTCAATATAGTTCATTATTTCTTTATTTTCTTGATCTCTAATTGTATTAAAACTAACTAAATCTCTTAATATTTCTTTAACCTCCATAAAATACTCCTTTCTTGCCTATACCTATAAAAAAAATACAGGTAGACCTGTATTTATTTATAAAATATATATCATACAGGTATAAGCACACGATTAAATACACTTATACCTGTTATTAATTTTTACTCGGTATAAGTGTTACCTATATGACGTTTCCATTTGCATACAATGTTTCTCATACAAATAACTCCTTTCTTGCCTGTATAATAACATTTATTTTGAAATAAGTCAAATTTTAAAAAAAGAATAATAAAAATAATGTTAAGTAATTGTATTAAAAATAATAATATGGTAGAATTATTATGGTAGCATAGAAGTAAATATACGAAGGTATTGAAAACTATAAATGCACTATATCTTTAAAGAGGAGGAGGTGAAAAGATGGAAAGAGAAAGAAGTGGAAAAGTTATAGCTATTGCCACATTATTAGTAGGAATCCTTGGATTATCACTAGGTTTTGCAGCATTCTCAACTAGATTAAACATTGCCTCTGTTGCTGAAGTAGATGTAGATGCAAGCGTTTGGAAAGTAGGCTTTTCAACAGTTAATAGTGATATTACTTCTGGAACAGTTTCTGGTCAAACTAATAGTACTGCTAATGGAGCATTAGGCTTAACACAATTTGTTATTAGTCAAGCTACTAATGCAACATTAAATACAACTAATGGTTCAAAAGTAGAGTATGATTTCTTTATTGTTAATGATGGAGACTTAGATGCATATTTAAACTCAGTTACTATGGGAACTATTTCATGTGCATATAATGAAGGAGTAGGACCAAAGACAACTGATAGTGGTCATACAACTATCAGTGAAGGAACTGGATCTATTTCTGATACAGATTGCCGTAAGTTATTCGGAGCTACATTAACAATTGGCTCAACTAATTATACTGATGGACAAACTTTAACTAGTGGATTTGGTACTACTAATTTATTAGCTAAACCAGGAAATTCACCAACATATGTTGCTGCTAAGTTAACAATTGCTTATAAAAATGATTCACTTGCTACAGTAACTGATGCTCCTAATGGAGACTTTATAGTAACATTAAGTGATTCTGTTGTAACATATGGATCTACAGAAGTTGAATAATAAATAAAGAAATATTAAGATTTAATCTTAATATCCTTTAACAAGATTATTTAGGAGAGAAAGAATGAAAAGAGGGTCAAAAAAATTATTAATTTTTGAAATATTAATTATAATTATGCTCTTATTAAATAATTTTGTATCAAGTATATTAAGAGGATATATAGAAATAGTATTCATAATTAGTTTGATGGTAATATTTTATTTTCTATATGGTTTTTCAAAAGATCGACATCATTTATGGAAGAATGTTATTCTTGATATAATTATATTTTTATTAATCTTCTTTATGTTATATTACTTACTTGGTATTTTAATATCATTTACGAAGATAAATAATTATTATACATTATCAGGTTTTATTAATGTTATTATTCCATTAATCTTATCTATTATCTTAAAAGAATTATTAAGATATATGATAGTATCTAAAACCTTTGGTGATAAATTATTATTAGTTATTACTTGTATATTGTTTATTTGTTTAGATTTAGCTAATAAATTTGATATATCTACTTTTAAAACTAAATATGATACTTTTATCTTTATCGCAACCGTTTTTTTACCAGTAATATCAAGAAATATACTATGTACATATTTAACATATAAAGTAGGTTATAAACCAACTTTATTATATGTATTAATTACAAGATTATATGCATATTTAATACCAATAATACCTAACCCCAATCAATATATTTACTCAATCATATGGTTAATTATACCAATGGTATTACTTTATCGAATGTATAAATATTTCTCAAAAGAAAGTCATGATTTAAAAATAGAAAGAGATTATCATAAAAGAAGATTTGGTTCTTTAATAGTACCAATGTTTTTAATCGTTATATTAGTATACTTTGTATCAGGTTATTTTCATTACCATGCAATAGTAATAGCTAGTGGTAGTATGGAATCTACTATTAGTAAAGGTGATGTTGTTATTATTGAAAAAACTGATGATCCAGAGAAAATAGAATTAAAAGAAATAATTGCGTATCGATATAATAAAGTTATTGTCGTACACCGTTTAGTAAAAAGAATAGAAGTTAATGGACAAACTATTTTCTATACTAAAGGTGATGCGAACGAAAGTATGGATGACTATAAAATAACAATGGATATGGTTATTGGAACAGTTAATCTTAAAATACCATATATTGGTTATCCAACAGTATGGATTAACGAATTATAGAAAGGAGTTATATGAATAAAAGGGCAGATGTTAGTGTAAACAACAGAATTAAGAAATCTAGAAGTAAAAGACAAGCCAGTTGGGTTTTATATATGGTTTTATTCTTTATATCATTAACCATTTGTCTTTTATTTGCTTCTAAAACTATAACTAGAACTAAGGGATTACCTGTTGATTATAGTCAAAGTGCAACCGCAACTTATAAAGTATATTTACATGAAAATAAATTCTTTAAAGAACAATACTTAGATATGGGTAAATCATATGTATCTAATTTAATAAAATATGTAGATGTTGATTTTAACTATGATTTTAAAATAAATGCCAAAACCACGATTGATTTTGATTATAAAATAATGGGTGAAGTAGTTATTGAAAATAGTAAGACTAATGAATCATATGTAAATGATGAATATAAGTTTACTTTATTAAATACTAAAACAAGTAAATTAGTTCAAGATAGTGAAAAAACTATTAAAGAAAATATTAAAATAGATTATGGATATTATAATAATCTTACTAATAATTTTAGATCTACTTTAGGAGTAGATACTATTAGTTACTTAAATGTATATATAGAAATTATTCCAAAAGTAGATAAAAAATTAAATTATGCTATTCCTGATAATGGTAATGCATCAATAAAAATACCTTTATCAGAGAAATCAATTACAATTACTACAAATAATCAAAATGTTACTAAAAAGATAATACCTGATAAAGTAACTAATTTTAATTTCTTATACTTATTGTTAGAATTAGTATTCTTTATACCAACATGTATTTTTATGGTTAAAATGATTAATAGATTATTAAATGAATTTGATATATATACAGCTTATGATAGATATGTAAGAAAGCATTTAAAAGAATATGATAGATTGATAGTAGAAACTAATTCTCCTTTAAAAACTAAAGGACTTAATATAATTGATATAAAGAGTTTTACAGAGTTATTAGATGCAAGAGATAATTTAAATTTACCAATATTATATTTAAATACTATTCCACATGAAGAGGGAATATTCTATATACTAAATAATAATGATTTATATTTATTAAAGATAAGTAATGATGAATTAGAAAGTAAATAGGTGACATTATGAAGAAAAAGAAAAATAATGTTAATAAAATAACTATAATATCAACAATTATAGTTCTTTTAGTATTGTGTTTATCTATTGGTTGGTCTTCATTTAATTCGGTTATGCATTTAGGTAGTTTTGCTATGATAAGAATAAATAGTGATATAAGAGTAACTGGGTTTAGTCATACTACTGTAACTAATGGTGCAATTAGTGAAGGGGAAGATTTTAATGTTAAATCAGTATCAGGGGCATTAGATTTACCTAATTCAAATTCAACAATTACATATCAAGTAGAAATAACTAATATGGAATTAACCAATGGTACTTACATGGGTATAAGTACTATTACTGGTTTACCTAGTAATTTAAAAATACTAAGCATAACAGACTATACATTAAAAGATAAGATATGTGATGATTATGATCCAACTGATTGTGGATCAGGTTCGCAAAAAACTTTTTATATCACAATTGGTTATAAAGAAAATTCATATGATTCTACTAATACTCATTATGGTTTTACTTTAGATATTGCCTTTAAAAAAGTATATGATATTACATATGCGGGATTTACTAATCCACCAAGTACTCCAACAACAGTTATGGATGGAGATATGCCAACTATTAATTTTAATAGTGATGCACAAAATACTTTAACAGTATCTAGTGGTGGTAATGTATTAGAATTAGGTACTGATTATAATTATAGTAATAGAGTATTAACATTTTTAACACCAATTAGAAATCATGTATTAATTGATAATCCTGCTTTATATACTATAACTTATGAATTAAATGGTGGAACACAAGCTATTAATCAAGTAACTACATATACTACTAATAATAATCAAGCTATTCTATCACCAACTAAAACTGATTATATATTTGGTGGATGGTATTTACAAAGTAATTTTTCTGGTGATGATATTAGAAATACTAGTCAAATAACTGGTGATGTTATTTTATATGCTAATTGGGTTAATCAAAAAGCAAGGATTGGTAATAATTATTATGGATCACTAGCATCTGCTGTTTCAGCTGTTAATGATGGTAATGAGACTACTATTGAATTATTAGCTGATTCAAATGAAAAAATAACTATTAATAGTGGTAGAAGAATAATATTAGATTTAAAGAATAATACATTAGGTAATAGTGGTAATAATCCAGTAATTACTAATAATGGTATATTAACTATTGTAGGTGGAACTATTACTTCAAGTGCTAATCAAGGTGCTATTAATAATAATGCTACTTTAAATATAACTGGTGGTACTATTTCTGCTACGGGTTCAAGACAAGCTATATATAATAGTGGAGTACTTAATATATCAGGTGGTACATTTACATCTACTACTTCTGAACGTGCAACTATTCATAATTTAGCAGCTGGTAATATTACTATTACTGGTGGAACAGTTACATCAACAGGAAGTAATGCAATAGAAAATATTGGTACACTTAAAATAGGTACAAAAGGTCACGGAGTAAGTACAACTAGTCCATCTATTAAAGGGGAAGAATATGGCGTTTATGCTACTAATTCCTTTACTTATTATGATGGTGTAATAGGTGGTAAAACAGATGCTATAAGTGATGAAGATAAGATTTCAGAAGTAGAAACTGCTTATGAAATTAAACATGCAACAAATGGTGCTTATAAAGAGGTTCACTTAGAGACAATATATGTAATAGTTTCCTTTGAATATGCAGGTGGTGTTGAAACAGAACTTACAAGAGGTGTATTAAATGGTAGTCAAATTGGTACACTTCCTACAACTAGTAAAACAGGATATATCTTTGATGGATGGTTTGATGATGATAATACTGGTAATCAAATAGATGCTACTAAAGTAATTAATGCTGATATTACTTTCTATGCACATTGGACTAGAGAAGCTATTCCTACAGTAGCAAGAATTGGTACAGAAGAGTATGTTACTTTACCTGAAGCGATTAATTCAGTAGCGGATAATACACAAACAACTATTACTATTTTAAGAGATATAACTTTAACTGAAAAAGAAACTATTACATCAAATAAAAAAATTACTTTAAATTTAAATGGTCATAATATTACTTATAATGATGGAACAGTAATAGAAAATTTTGGTACATTAGCCGTTAGTGATTCTATTGGTGGAGGTAGTATTACTGGTGGTAAATTAAGTGGTAAAACATATATTCCAGCAGTTCTTAATAAAGCTAATGCAACATTTACTTTAAGTGGTGGAACAATATCATCTAATATTTCACAAGTATTTGAAAATAATGGAACATTTAATATGACTGGTGGGACAATAACTATAGGTAATGTCGATCAGGGTATTGTTAATAATAATGCTGGAGCAACACTTAATATGTCAGGTGGTACTATTATTGCAAGTATTACTGGATCTAAACGACAGGGTATTTATAATAAAGGAACTGCTAATATATCAGGTTCTGCGGTTATTACTTCAGCTACTACAGATAGAGCAGTAGTACAAAATGATGATGGTAATGCAGTTATAAATATATCTGGTGGTACTATTACATCAACTGCTACTAATTGTCAAAGAGGAGCAGTACAAAATGTTAAAAATGCATCTGTTACTATAACTGGTGGAACTATTATATCTAAATCAACTAATAATAGTTCTGGTGCAGTACAAAATGCTGGTAATCTTACTATTGGTACTAAAGATGGTAATATTAATGCAACTAATCCATATTTAATAGGTGAAAAGTATGCAGTTAATAATAGTGGTAATCCAACATTTAAATATTATGATGGTGTATTATATGGTAAAACTAGTACAATAAATGGTAGAGTTACTGAAATGGAAACTAATTCAACGAGAAATGATACTACGGAAGTAATAGATGGAGAAACATATCAAAAAACATATTTAAATTAGACTAGTATAACTAGTCTTTTTATTATATAATATAATTGTGGTGTCAAAAGGAGGTACTATGGGAAAAATAAAAGAAAAAATAACTAATTTTGTTGCTAATGATGTTAATAAATTATGTGCAGTACTAACAGCATTTGTACTTTCGTTTATGCCAGCAAGTGCAAAAGATGATAAACCAAAAAAAGTTGCTGATGGTACTTCAAAAGTGGTTGAATATCGATCTAATATATTAAATTATACTGATATACCTATAGAAACTTTATCTCATGAATATTATTTCTATAAAGATTTGTCACTATATTCACATAGAAAAGACAAAATAGATTCAAAAGATAATCATATAAAAAACCATATTGAATATCCAGATGGTAGTACGGTATATATTCTTGATGATGGTGTTATTGAAAGAACTGATAAATATGGTAAAAAAACATCTTATAATACTAACATGTTTTCCAAAGTACATATTGAAGATACTGGACTAATTGTATGGGATAGTTTAATTGGATATGAAACACTTAGTTCTGGTGGTGTTTATCAAGTTGTTTTACCAGATGGTGAATTAATTAAAAAACAATTTGTTTTTGATTATAATAAAAATATTGTTACAGGATATAAATTAGTTTCATCAACTGGTGAAGTATTAGAATTCTCTAGTATTAGTGGTGGATTTATTAATAAAGAAACTGGCAAATATGAAGAAAAACGTGTTTTTGATTGGAAAGATAAAAATGGTAATGTAATTGGTCGTAAGGAATATACTACAGAGGATGTTATTGGTACTTATGGACCACACTTTGGAACTGAATTTGGTATTAATTGGTATAATAAAGATGGTGAATTAGTTAGAACATGTAATTTATTAAATGATTATACTGATCGTTATTATGGTACAATTGAACATGTTAAAGAGGGTATAGATAAATGTATATGGAATGATGGTACAGAAGTATACTATGAAACTGATGAAAATATTATTCAATCTTGTAAATATCCAAATGGAAGAGAATTAGAAATAAGTGATAAAGAAGTTACTATAAAAGAAAATGGTGAAATAATTGGAACACTTAATATAACTCAACCAGTAGAAAGTACTCCACAAAATAATTTATTATATTCAGTTAATGGTGGTTATTTATTGTTTATTAATGGTCAACATTACTATGTTCATTACCTTAATCATATGTGTACACCAATGGATGAATATTTAGGACAAAATGTTACTATAAATGATAAAGATAGTGATGATAATGAACATACTTCTTTATTATTTAAAGGTGGAAAATATCCTGATAAAACAACAAAGATAATGGATAATCCTGGAAGAATAACTAAAGGAGTGGTTAGATAATGGCAAAAGATAGTTTTTTTGATTATTTAGTAGGAAGTGATCAATTAGATTTGTTTTTAGGGTTAGATGAAGAACAACAAGAAGAAGTAAGAAATGGTAATCATGATTCATGGAACTTTGAAGAAGATGATTCAGAAGATGAGGATGATTATTATCATGAAGATGATGAATAATCATCTTTTTTATATAAATTAAAAAAGCAACCATTTGGTTGCTCTTTTAATTGATCTATAAAGACCAAATGTAGATAAACTACATCATAAGGAAATTATACTATTTAAAGTATGTTCCCTCACTACGGCTTTATATTATAACACAAAATATAAAAAAAGTCTACTATTTATATAAAAGTGTGTTATAATAAATATCGTTTTTAGGGAGGGTTTATGGAAAATAATATTTTTTGTAATGATATTGTATTAAGATCATCTAGTTTAGCAGATGTTAAAATATTATATCATTATTATGCAGAAAAGGCACTTAACTTAACTGGTGATGCAGCTATGGAAGCAGCAAGAAGAAGAGATATTTGTAAAGAAATGTATGATACAAAATTAGGTGAATATGAAAGACATATCTTTATAATACCAATTGATGAATTTGAAAAAAGTAAAAAGAAGTAATTTATGATATAATTATAATTGGTGGTATTATGTTAAATAGAAGAGAACTAATAGCAAAGAAAAAACTTTTTATTAGAAAATTAAGAGATAAAAACTTAACTGATGATGAAAGAAGAAAAATTAGTTTTTCTTTAATGAATATAACATCAATTTTAACTGAGAATGATAAATTATTAAATATTAAATTATATAATTATATCGATAAATTGTTATTTGGTACATTAACTATATTAAATGGCAATCATTTACAAGATATTTATGATGAAATACCAATTGATTATGATATTAAATTAGATGATGATTATTTATATTATTTATATCAATTATTAGATAATATAAAAGGTAATGATAATGGATTTAGTTATGATGAATTTAAATATACTAATCCATCTGATGAACAAATAGTAGGATTATCTAAAATATTTTATAATGATTTAGGTAATGAAAATATAAAAGAATTAGCTAATAAAATATTTAGTGATTCATCACATTATGGATTTACTGATTTATTTAGTAATGAATCTAGGGGATCATTAGGTGTAACAGCCTATGATTTAGTATATAATAAACCTTATTCATCAATTGTAAGAACAGGTAATATATCTTCATTTCTATCTTTTAATCATGAAATTATGCATGAAATAGACTTTTATGCATCACAATATCAAATTAATGATAACTATAGTTATTTTGTAGAAATACCTACATTTACCATAGATTTCTTATTTATGGATTATTTAGAAGATATGGGTTTTGACAAAGAACAAGTTAATGCATTAAGAAGATATAAACAAGGTATTCAATTTACTAGAGTAAATACTTTATTTAATAATTGTAAAGATAAATTAAATTATTTAGGAATAAAAGAAGTTAATAAATCTAATGCAAATATATTAAATAAGATATTTACAGAATATTTTATAAAAAAATTTATAATAGAAGAATCTTATATTATTGCATATGGCCTTTATAAACAAATAAAAGAAGATAAAGAAAAAGGATTAAATAACTTATATAAACTAATTAAGTATCAAATACCTAATAATAAGTTACCTGATTTTAGTTTTATTGGTTTACCAAGAGAAAGAATATTAGAATTAAGTAAAGAAATAATAAATCAAGATATTATACGTAAACATAAATAAAATAGAACAAGCGTTCTATTTTTTTATGTTATAATTTAACTAGGTGAAACAAATGAATAATTTAAATAGATTTATAGAAGCACAAGAAAAAGATTATGAATTAGCAATTTTAGAAATAAAAAGTGGTTATAAAAGAAGTCATTGGATGTGGTATATATTTCCACAGTTATCTGATTTAGGTTATAGTAGTATAGCAAAATATTATGGAATAAAAGATATAGAAGAAGCAAAAGCTTACTTAAATAATGATTATTTAAGAAATAATTTAATTAATATATCAAATGAATTATATAAATTAAATAATAGTATAGAAAATATATTAGGTTATCCTGATTATTTAAAATTAAATTCATGTATGACATTATTTAATTATGTAGATCCTAGTATTAACATATTTAATGATATAATTAATAAGTTTTATGATGGAAAGAAAGATGAGATTACGTTAAATATATTAAATGGTGATAAAAAAACAAGATTGTTTTAGACAATCTTTTTTTTATATAAATCTTACTTTGGTTTAATGCTATGATATAATAACAAGCGTGAGAAAAATTATATGAAAAAATATTTAATTAAAATAATTATTGTTTTAGCATTGTTAGCACCGCTAGGTGTTAGAGCAAATATTGTATGCAATGATGGTAGTGTAAGTAAAACATGTGGAGATTGTCATCAAGGTTGCTGCTCTCATCATGGAGGTTGTGCTAGTAGTACAGTAAGTAGCTCTAGATATAGTAGTGGCATATATTATATTAATGATAGTGAAACAGATGATGATTTGTCATCTATTACAGTATTAGCTATAGTTGGTATAATAGGAGCTATTGTTTATGGAGCTAAGAAAGAGAAGTGGTAAAAATGTCAAAGAAATTATCTACACCAATTTTACTAGAACGTGATGGAAAAAAATATCAATTAATGAATATAACTTTTTCTAATAGTGATGATTCAATATATATTACATTTCCATCAAAGAAGACAAGATATATTACAAGAAGTAGTATAAAAGAATACGATAAAAAAGAGTATTCTGAACATGTAAGACAATTAGAAGAATATTCAAAGAATAATATTGATCCTAAAATATCTTTTCATCCAAGAGATATGATCGTTCATGTAAATTCAAATGTATCTGGGGGAATTAGTGACAATTACCCTATATTAAATATATTTCCTGTTGAAGGGATGATTTCAGTATACTTACTGCAAATCATTTTACCAGGTGATGTTAGTTTTTATGATGAATATACTAAAAATAAACCAAACTATGTAGTCATACAATATACACCAAATAACGATGCATTATGTCTTGAATTTATAATACACTCAAATGAAATACAGCCAACATCTAATGCTCTTCCAATTTGTAAAAATAGAAATTATAGATTTGGTTATACTTTTGATAGTGGTCGTAATTATACATATTCTATATTTGGTTCAACATTAAGTGGAAGTAGAACAGGTGTTATTTTGATGGTTTTAAATACTAAAGAAAAAAGTTGTATTTACACAATAGATAATAAATAGAATATAGGTTGATTGCTCTCTTCCCCCTGAAGAGAGTGATGAAACAATATCACTCTCATTTTTTGTTGTAATTACAAGGACTTTTGTGATTTTAATTATTTAAAAACTGCTTTTACATTAACTTTTACATTAACCACTAGGTAATGTAGAAGTTTTTTAACTTAAATTATCCATAGTTTTTACAATCTCATCCATCTTATTTTTAAATAGGTGAGAATAGGTATTTAGTGTTTCATCAATCTTAGCATGACCTAGATATTTTGCAACGATCATTATGCTTGCACCGTTATTTATCAAAACTGAAGCACATGAGTGTCTAAAGTCATGGATTCTTATTTGTTTAACACCAGATTCTTGAGTATATTTATTTTTCTGATGTCTTAATATATGAGCTGATAAAGGTTCTTTATCTCCGAATACAAACCATTTTTGATTAAAACCATATTGTTTTTTATCTCTTAA
>JAEEGL010126429.1_pt1 | contig 14069 bp, 8 predicted proteins | sample 9134231 | NCBI WGS metagenome assembly JAEEGL01 (sample SAMN16246548, study PRJNA631951) | gut metagenome | biome: gut microbiome; feature: rumen; material: fiber-attached | host: Bos | place: Iran: Karaj | collected 2018-10
ACTTTTTGACCTTCTCAGCGTCACCATCCATAAACAGCGTCACATGAAAGCAATGATCGCCGTCATATTGGTGCAATCCAATGCCGTATCGGGTCAACAGCATTGCGTTCAAATCATCCGAGATACGATTCAAAACATCGCTTTCATTCATTTTGATCCAAATGATATTTTCGTGATATTCGTATCCCTTGACGGGAATTGCGAACGACTTCAAATTGCTGAAAAATGAATAAAGGCTCTGTGTTATTTCATTCACACTATCCGACAATTGAAACGGCATTTTCAGTGAAATGTGAAAAGGCGGCGTGATCCCGGAATCCGCGGTATTATACTGCTTTTTTTATCTCTGAGACACGCGAGCGGATCGAAAAAAGTTGATTATCCGCATCTATCCCGATCCAGACATACCGAGTGCTGTCATCCAACATCTTTCACCTCTCTTCTGAGTCTTTCCGAATTGTTTCTGAAATCAATCCGTCGATACAGAATGCTTTATGGAATCATCGAGATCAAAAATCTCTTTTTTCAGAAAAACAGGATACTTTATCTGTTCGATTTATTTTTCGACTTCTTTGCAGAACCAGCTGTGATCTCCGCCTATGGTTACCAGGAGTCTTTCGGACAGACTGAATACTCCGGTGCGTGTGTTGCGCACGTAGGCGCTCTCGGCAATGAAATTTCCCTCCACGGCGCCGCGTATCACGTAGGATACGCTTATGTCAAAGCTGTATTTCGGGCATTCCACTCTGCTGCGGTCCTTGTCGTTGGCGTAGATCTTGTTGTAGATCCCGACTGAACCCGACATGTGCTGACCGCTGCGGTTGTATATGTACGCGTAAACTCTCACGTTTCCTGATTCCACGTACGAAGAACCGCCGGACTCCATGGAGAGGAATCTCGCTCCGGAAGGTATGAGGTCGTAGAGTTCAAAATACTCGCTGACTCTTGTGGAAGTTCCTTTTATGCGAAGAGTCACAACGCAGTTGCCGCGGTAATTCTGCTCCAACGACTTGGTGACGGTAATTCTGCTTTCATCCCGGGTTCCGCCCGAAAGAGCCTCGTCGCTGCGGCCTCTGTAATACACGCCTACTTTGGCGTCGTCGGGCAGATTGAACTTAAGCATGTCAAGCTCCTTCTCGGAGAGCGTCAGCATGAAGCTGCGGCCCGTTGTGAGAGAGACGTTTTCCGTTGTTTCACCGATAGAGTAGGTGAATTCCATCGTTTCGCCTGCTTCCGCGGGGAGGAAGTATTTCAGGTATCCTGCGAGGGCGATCCTGTCGGAGGATATATCAGACCTGTTTTCGGAGAGCCAGACTGCAAGCTTTGCCGCGTCGTCACGGGCAATGCGGGACGCGTTCAAAAGAGCAAGACAGGAGAGGCTTACCGTGGTGTCAAAGTCCCGGGCCTCAAATTTGAGAGTACCGTGCTCTTCGTCTTCGGAGCCGATATCCGCCTTCACCATCGAGTAGACGTCATATGCCGCGGGATAGTCGCCGCACAGAGCGAAACCGAGAGCCAGCCAGAGCTTAGCCTCCGCGGAATAATTGGCAGCCTTGTCAGCCACTGAATAGAGTGTGTCAAGCACAGGCTCGCCAACGGCGGCAAGAGAAACTATGTTCGCAATCAGTACTTCCGGGGACTCCTGTTCTTCTGAAGCAACAGCCGTTCTGCAGACGTTTGCTGTTTTTGCGACGAAGGATGAGTCAAGCGGCAGCCCGAGTGCCAGTATGGACGCGGTCAGTTTGGGGTCCGCTTCGGAGTAGGGGAAAGTGCGGAAAAGACCGTTTGAGCGATCGAAGTTCTCCGTGATCATTCGCATCAGGTCTTCCTGCTCATCTGCGGAACTCTCTCCGTAGAGCTTTTCCCTGGCAGCCGAGGCCGCGTACAACGCGATATATTCGTCGGTCCTGCCGCTTCCTCTGTTAAAGGACAATATCCCGGCGATCCTCTCGTAGAGCGAGAAGGACGGTGTCCTGTTCGTAAACACCAGCCTTACAGGGTAATACACCGGAGATATATTCTTAAGCTCCGATACGGATATCGTTTTGCTGACGTCGGCGGCAACGGCTGTGGTCACAAGATCGAAATCCGCCGTTGCGGCGTCACTTGCTTTTCCGCAGTTGGCGTACACCGTGACGCGGTACCGCCCCGGCTTGTCAAGATCAAATTTCAGCCAGCATCTGTCTTTTGAATCCGCGCTTCCGGAGACCCTGTCTGTCTCATTGCCGAGAGTGTCGCAGAGTACCGCGGTATAATTGACTTTTCCGTTTGCCTCGGATCCATACGACCTTACGCTCAGGGAAACCGTATCGCCGACGATATACTGCTCGCAAATGCCTATGTTAATGAAGAAAGGCTGTGTGCATATCACGTCGGAGACGGACGATCCGATCCTGAGTTCGCCGTTTTCTTTTCCCGCGCCTGAAAAAGCGAGCGCCGAGATCCTCCAGGAGGTGATATTGTCGGGAACCGTAAACACCAGCGTGCCGCATCCGTCTTCGCCCAGTTCAACTACGCTGTAGACCGGATTGTCCGCAAAATACTGTCTGACGTAATATCCTGCGTCGGCATTTTCGCTTTTTTGCGGTTCACCGTCAGAAAGATTGTCGTAGTCCTCTGCCGGAGCTGCAACCGCTTCCGGTTCAGGGCCGGTGTAGTAGTTGCCTCGACTTACGGACATCGAATTAAAGCCTGCGGAAAGAGTAAATACAGGGACAAACCTCTGGTTCAGTATTATCGAAGGAGTTTTGGCGCCGCCGTAGTAATAATAGTAGTAACCGACCCGGGACGCGGCTGCCCGCACAGAGCTTCTGAAGAATGCGGAGGGCTCGAGCGTCTGATCGCCAAGGGCAAAACATGCCTCGTCAACCACGCTTACGACAGCGAATCCGCCTGAAGCGCCCGGTACTTTTATGTTTACTACAGCCCGGTCTCCCGGTCTGTATTTGTCAGACGAAGCGGTGATCTCAGGCGCAAGGGCTGCTCTTGCGGTATCGAATTGAAGCTGAACGCTCACCTTCACATAGGTCCCGTTCACGGGATCGAATACAACTGCATACAGTCTGCCGCCCGGGATCATACTGTTTGTGTATTTGAAGCTGATATTCGACGCGTATTCGATCTTCTCAATACCGTCTCCGAATACAGCAAACAGCGCGTTTTGCGCACCCGAAGGATCCCACACTTCTGCCTCTACAGTGTCGTTCAGCGAATACGATTCGTTGTTCAAAAGAATTGTCGGAGATAACGATGACCTGCCGTACTTGAGGTCACTGTATTTGTTCTTTCCGGCGGTTCCGTTCAAAGAATAATTGAACGTATTCCTGCTTGTGTCGTCGTAGAATGTGATCTCGTAGATATAATATCCCTCAAATCCGCTGACTTCCATGAGCGGAAACTCCGCGATGCCGTTGGCGACCGGTATTCTTCCGCTGTTCACCTGTTCCTGTCTGACAGAGTACTCATAGTATTTTACGGTACGCTTGGTATACGAGTCGTACCTGGTCTTTTGGCTTTTCACGACAACGTATTTCTGGAGAGTGTATGAAAAAATACCTGACGTGAGAGGCTCACCAACGGTATTCCCGGGAAATACCTTCCATGAAAGATCCTCCGCTGTTTTAAGCTTTGAAGTATCCCTGAGGTTTAAAGTCATATAGGAAGCTTTTTCGTCAGCTCCGGTCCCGACAACGTAGTCCGAGTGGAAATAAGGCGCGCTCGCCGTGACGTAGAGGCGCTGGGTCTCGTAATTCGTAAGCTCCGCGCGGCAGGTCAGCGTCAAATGATCCGTACCGTAGACCTCATTGGCGGAAAGATCTCGGGGAGTGTAAGTGAACGTTGCTTTGCCGTTTTTGTCTGTCGTTGCCGTTCTGATATCTGTGCCGAAATAATTCATCCGGCATCCGAACTCCAGACCTTCCGCGGGCGTACCGTCGAAGAAGGCTGCTGTCAGAGTGACTGTGATCTCCTCGCCGCGGCGGTAGAACAGCTTGTCGAAGGTCAAAGAGGCGGTATACTGGGGCTTGCTCTCCTCCGTGACCGTAAAGGCCTTGGCGGCAATGCTGCGCCCGCTTTCATCCGTGAATGAAAGAGTGTAATAACCTGAGGATACGTGTGAAAACGAAAACGAACCGCTGAAGAAACCGTTTTCATCCACGTCAACGGGCGTTTTCAGAGAAGAAAGACCTGTCCTGAGGCAGAGACGGTCCGGGATCTTGCCGCCAAAGGAGTGTTTGATATATCCGCTGAAGTTTACCGTATCATCGGAAAAATACACGTCCCTGTCGGTGAAGATATAATTCATGAAATAATCATAGGTGTCGCCGGGCAGGACCGAGGCGCAGATGACCGCCGCGTCCGGGCCGTTTTCTACGAGAATGACCGCGGAGTCACATCCGGAGCTGTCAAACGACGCAATTCCCGAGCTGTCCGTCTTTATCTTCTCAGTCGCGCCGACTTCCTCCGAATTCCACCCGTCAAATCTGTTAAAGCGCGTAACGGCCAAGTCCGCTCCGTCAAGAGGCCCCTGTTTCGTCGAATTGACCCAGACGTACGATCTGCCGTCGGAAGACAAGGTAAATACTCTCATATCCGACACCTGGATGATGACCGCCAATTCATCGGTCAGCACTTTGCCGAAACCTGCCGCTGCCGAAGACGTGACCTTCGCCACGTACGTTCCGGCGGCAAGCTTGTTGCCGAAGTCGAAGGTTTTAACCGCGTTATACATCTCCGGATTATCTGTCGCTGAGTACGATCCTATTTTTGTCAGACCGGAATAGTCAAAAACCGACGCGTCGTGATCCACCGATCTTTTTTCATAGTCGATAAGAACGGACGCGGCCTGCTTTGCGGAATTGAAAGCATAAAGATCGCAAGTGATCTTTGGCGTATTGCCGGTGTTTGTTTGCGCAACAACATCAAATCCGGCGGTCTGTCCGGGGGAGAAAATGAGATCTTTTTCCGGGTTGTAGACGTGTACATACAGATAATCATATCCCGAGGATCCCTGCCTGCGTTCGTATTCCTTTGTGAAAGTTCTGAAGACGGCTGTTTTTGTGCCTTCAAAGGTCCTGCCGGATTTTCCCTTTACGCCGCCGTTCACTGTCACGGTATACACTGTATCGTATTCCAGACCGGAAGAAGGGCGGAACAGAACGGTCTTGCCGTCGGGGTACACCGAGAAAGCGCCTCCAACGGCGGGAGAGATCGTGAAGGGGGCGGCATTGGCGTCAATAACCACGGTCTCCGAAAAAGTTACTTCTATTCCGGTGTTTACAGGCACGTTTACGGTTCTGTCGCCGGGAAACATTGACGATATCGCCAACGCGCTTTCGGTCTGAAACGCGTACGACACCGCGGGGTTCCCGGGATCGCCGAGTGTGAGCCTGTATATCTGCCCCGGGGCGAGTGACCCGGAAGCGGGAGTTACCTTGAAGCTGGTCGAAGAAAGCTTTGTGACGGAGGTCGAAACAGCGGGAGTCACCGTCAGATACTGCGCCAACGTCTCCGCGTTTGTCTCTCCGGACGTTTCGACAATAAACGAACTGTCGACGGATATGGTCCCCGAGCGCTTCCCGTCCGCGGATATCCTGACCCCTTCAAGCTCTTTCGGAAGCGAAGGATCTCTGCCCGAGTAATTGCCTTCGTTAAAAACGATCGGCTCAGGGTCCGGAAACTCGATCTTTCCCGGTTTGCCGAGAGGAATGGACGTTACGATGATCGCCGCCGAAAGCACCAGCGCGAGCGCGCCGGCAGCTGAAAAGACCGCAATCTTCTGTTTCTTTTTGATTTTATCGGCTTTTATATCGTTTTCAAATCCGGGATCGTTGCCGATCTTAGACAACTCGTCCAGAAACTCATTGGACTTCATGACTGTCTCCCTCCGTTATTATCTTTCTGAGCTTTTTTCTAATCCTCGCAAGCCGCATTTTAACTGCTGCCTCACGCATGCCGCATTCAGCGGCGATCGCTTTGGCGGTTTTTGCCGAAAAATAGCGCCCCATGAAGATGTCCCTGTCCTTATCGGACAGCTTTCTCAGAAACTCTCTTATGACCTTTCCGGGGTCCTTGAGCTTCCCTTCAGTCCGGTCCGTCAATTCGTCGACTTCCTCCGAAAGCTTGCCCAGTTCGCCCGACGAATAGGCATATTTTTCATCGTCGACTATTTCCTCCGCACTCACGTTGAAAACCTTTGACATCGCGACAACGTTTGCATAGTCCGGCATTCTCGTTCCGAGTTCCCAGAGCGACACAAGGGACCGCGACACAAAGATCCTATCCGCCAATTCCTGCTGCGTCAATCCGTTTTCGGTTCTCAAAGCGACAAGCTTTTCAGCAGTTGTGGCCATAAAAAATCCTTTCACGCAAGTGCCGGACTGCAGGATCAGCGCCGCACCTGCCTCCGGTGATCTTATTTTATCATATCGAAAAAAGCGTTTTTGCTACAAAAGGTAACATCCGGAGAGCTGCGGGGAAACGTGGAATCATTCTCCCGCAAGCACATATATTCGCCGGCTTTATCGCCGCGGCACTTTACTTCAAATAATTCTCCATTTTCCATTCTCCATTATTCATTTGCCATTTATCATTTGCCATTTGCCATTTGCAATTATCCATTTCCTTGCCCGTAGTACGCGCCCTTGCCATGCTTGCGCAGGTAATGCTTATCCAGAAGCTCCTGCTGCATCGTGCGGTGGCCCGGATCAAGCATCAGCGCATGAAAATCCATAAAAGCGACCTCCTCCATAACGACGGCATTGTGGACCGCGTTCAGAGGATCGGTGCCCCAGGCGAAAGGACCGTGCGAAAAAACAAGCACACCGGGGATCGCATCAGGATCCTTGTCCGCAAAAGTTTCGACGATGACAAGGCCGGTCTCCTTTTCATAATCGCCGGCGATCTCGGCAGCTGTCATCGGACGGGTGCAGGGAATATCGCCGTAAAAATAATCACCATGCGTCGTGCCCATGGCAGGGATAGGAATGCCCGCCTGCGCAAAACTCGTTGCCCACCGCGAATGGGTGTGGACGATGCCGCCGATATTTGGAAACGCCTTATAAAGTTCGACGTGGGTCGCGGTATCGCTCGAAGGCTTCCATCTGCCCTCGACGACGTTGCCGTAAAGGTCAACGACGACCATATCGTCAGCTGTCATTCCGGCGTAATCCACTCCGGACGGCTTGATCACCACGAGCCCCCGCGCGCGGTCAATACCGCTGACGTTGCCCCACGTGAAAGTAACGAGCCCGTGCTCAGGAAGACGCAGATTTGCCGCGCAGACCAATTCTTTTAACTCACTCAGCATAATATTGCCTCCGTAAATACCGGCGTGACGCGACCGTTATGCCCACGGATTTTCGGTGGGATAAGGCAGCGACCTCGGCCGGTTATAACTGATATCATTGACACCGAGGAACTTAAACACCTCAAACAAAGCATAGCCGAAATGGCCGAACGCGACGGCGCCGTGATGGGGGAATCGCTTCTCGATCAGCACGTGGCGGTAGAAACGGCCCATATCGTGAATGGCGAACACGCCGATACCGCCGAAGCTCGTCGTCTGCACGGGCAATACCTCGCCCTGAGCGATGTAGCTCCTCAGTTTTCCCTCGCTGTCGCACTGAAGGCGGAAAAACGTTATCGCGCCGGGGGCAATATCTCCCTCGAGCGTTCCTCTTGTAAAGTCGGGCTCGCTGCCTTCCGGTTCAAGCAGGCGGTGCTGTATCAGCTGGTATTTAACGGCACGCTCCGAACACATTTTGCAGCTTGGAGTATTTCCGCAATGGAATCCCATAAAAGTGTCGGTCAACGCATAATCGAATCTGCCTTTGATCCCGGCTTCCCACATAGAGGCGGGCACGGAATTATTGATATCGAGAAGCGTCACGGCGTCGCAGCTTATACAGGCGCCGATGTATTCGCTAAGAGCACCGTAGATATCTACCTCACATGCGACGGGAATTCCGCGCGACGCGAGTCTGGAGTTTACGTAGCAAGGCTCAAAACCGAACTCTTTCGGGAAAGCAGGCCAGCACTTGTCGGCGAAGGCAACGTATTTGCGCGAGCCTTTGTGATTTTCCGCCCAGTCGAGCAGCGTCAGTTCAAACTGCGCCATGCGAGGCAGCATTTCGGGGTAGTTGTTTCCGGATACTCCAAGTTCGTCAGCCATTTCGCTGCAGATCTCGCCGATCCGTTCGTCGCCTGCGTGCTCGCGGTACGATACCAGGAGGTCAAGCTCGCTGTTTTCTTCGATCTCTACACCGAGTTCGTAAAGCCCTTTTATCGGGGCGTTGCACGCGAAAAAGTCCTGCGGACGCGGTCCGAACGTGATTATCTTGAGGTTTTTCACACCTATCACGGCTCGCGCTACCGGAATGAACGCTTCGATCATTTTTGCGATGTCTTCGGCCGTACCGACAGGGTATTCGGGAACGTATCCGTTTATATGGCGCATTCCGAGATTGTACGAACAGTTAAGCATTCCGCAATACGCGTCACCGCGCCCGTTTATCAGATCGCCGTCTCCTTCCGCCGCGGCAACGAACATGCACGGGCCGTCAAAGTTTTTGGCAATAAGCGTCTCGGGCGTCTCCGGACCGAAGTTTCCGAGGAAAACGATAAGGGCGTTGCACCCGGCTGCTTTAACGTCGGCAACGGCGTTCAGCATATCTTTTTCGTTTTCAACAGTGACGGGGCATTCGTAAAGCTCGCCGTCGTATTCTTTTACGATATTGTTTCTGCGGCGGATGGAGAGGTCGATAGGGAAGCAGTCGCGGCTGACTGCGATGATGCCAGGTCTCACTTCTGGAATATTGAACATGTTGTGCCTCCTGATCTATTTATGTTACTTCAATTTGCCATTTGCCATTTGCCATTTGCCATTATCCATTATTAACCTGCCAGCTTGCAAGCTCCGCTGCATCCGTTACGAGGTTCGCAGGATCGTCGTGAGCTACGAACTCGAGCAGGTAGGGAACGTCGCCGGCAACGCTTGCGTAAGCGGTCCATTGACTGCGTTGGGCTTCGAGCGGAAGACGGACGTCACCCTTGCCCCAGGCAAAAACGTGGCAGGCGCAAAGATGCTGCTTCGTCGCCTTTAGAGCCTGCAGATTCTGCTCGAACGTTATGTCAGGATTAGGCTGGAAATGCAGCCGGCAGCCCGTTAACTCAGCCACCTTAAGAGCGACGGTATGATCCTCCGTCATTGTCCACCTGTGACATTCAAGACACACGCAAAGGCCTCGCTCCGACGCAAGTTTAACGGCACGCGCGATATTTTCCGTTGCCGCCTCGTCGAAAGCCGCGGAATTACCGCCCCATATCCTGATATACTCCGCACCCAGCTCGCACGCCGTATCGAGATTGGGGATGAAAAGGCTGAAATCTTTTGCCGCGTTGTAATAGCTGCCGTATCCCGCCGGTTTAAGCCCGCGCTCGTCGCACAGCTTTTTTACGGCTTTTGCGCGGCCTGTATCGTCAGGACGCACGTGTATGTCTCCGCCCCACTCGATATATTCCAGCCCGTTTTCAACGCAAAGATCCACGATCTCGCAGGGAGTTAATTTTCTGAATGTGATCGAAACTAAACCTTTTTTCATGTTTCCTCCGTATGTTTTAATACGAAAACGTGTTTTTTATGCTTCTCCGAGGTATTCCGAAAGCAGCAGAAACGTGTTCCGGAGCCCGTCGATATGAGTCCGTTCGTATCCGTGACTGTTAAGCGTTCCGGGCCCGATCGCGCCGTGGCGGATGTCGTAGCCGGCGGCTACAGAAGCGTCTCCGTCCGTGCCGTAATGCGGCGTGAAAATGTCTGTTACGTAATCTGCTCCGGCTCTTTCCGCAGCGTCTCGAAGCTCGTTCATCATACCGACGTGGTACGGGTAGCGCGAATCTTTTGCGAATACCGACACCTTGCGTTCGTCAGAATTCTGATCAGGTCCGGTGGGGGCAATATCTATCGCCAGTATATCTTTTACTCCTTCCGGAAGCCAAACCGTTCCGTGACCGATCTCTTCATAAAACGCAAAATACGCGTACGTTTTTCGAGCGGGGGAGATACCGGACGAGCGCATGGCCCGGATATACGTGAACAATACCGCCGCGCACGCCTTATCGTCAACGAATCTGGATTTCACGTATCCGTTTTCCATCCGGAACCGCGGCTCTAACGCTATCATATCTCCGGTGTCGATCCCGAGTTTTTTCACGTCCTCGGCGTTTTTAACGTTCTCGTCAAGCACGACGCAGACGTTCGATCTGAAATCAGGGAGAGTTGACCGCAGCTCCTCTTCCGTCACGTGTATGGAATTGGGCGTGCGGCAGATCGAACCGGTAAAAACTTTTCCGCCCCGAGCGTATATCCGGACGTTCTCCGTCACGCAATAGAACGGATAAAGCCCGCCTACCGGGCATACCTTTAGCGTTCCGTCAGGGTTAACGTGGCGTACCATAAGGCCTATGTCGTCAAGGTGCGCGGTCACGGCTATCGGATCTCCTTCTCCGCCTAGATCGGCGATCACGCCGCCTTTATGTGTTACCGTGAACGGGACGTCAAGCTCTTTTAGTATCTCACACGTAAGTTTTTGTATGCCTTCGTACTGACCGGTGGTGCTGTCAACGTCCAGCAGCCTTTTAAACGTGTCAATGCAGTATTTTTCGTCAAATTCTCTCATTATTATCTCCTTTTCAGTCTTTCGGCATTACGGCTCTTACCATCTGTCGGGCGGACAATTCAGGTCCGGCGTGTCCGGCAGCCGCACTCCTTCGCGGTAGTATGTTATGTTATATTTTTTCATGAGATCGTACAGCGCCTTCTTTTCTGCCGGAGATGAAACCTCGTCCCAGCAGAGACAGAGAGCAGCGTATCTGATCTGAAGAGAAGACTTCTCGACGTTGCCGCGGTGAACGTCGTCAGAAAGGGCAAGTGCATTGTCCCAGAGCTCTGAAAGCTCTTTAACGCACTCCTTTGCATTGTCCGGATCGGTCCCGAGGATCTTGTCGATCGGGTAATAAATACCCATATGACCCTTTTCGGCCATTTCAGACGTGCGATCGATGAACTTTCTGACGTATTTCCATCCGGCTCCGTAGTAGCCTTCAAGGAAATCGTCCATATATTCATAATAGCGTTCGCGGCTCATATAAGGATCCCACATCATCTTCGCGATCAGGTATGCGCGAAGCTCGCCGAACTCGCCCGAAACAGACTGGCCGTTGCCCTGCTCGAAAAGACCGATCACGCTGTGCTCAACGAAATAGCGGATGTTGTCGTAAAGGACGTTGAGGTTCGGGAACGGGTTCACGTAGTACAGGAAGTCGGTTGTGTAATCCCATATGAACAGCTTATCGCAGATAGCGGACCATTCTTCCAGATCGTCCGTGAATTCACGGTTGCGCCCGCAGCCGCTCTTTAGCGTGTGGGAGAAGCAGCATTCGATCGAGCAGAGGCGGACAATGACGTTATCAGCCGGTTTAAGGTATTTCGGCGCTTTTCTTGTGTACCGGTAGGCGAGTGTGTCAACGTAAACGCCCGGGAATTCGTCTTTTATGTCTCCGGCTATTCTGTTTACGAACGTGAGCAGCGACCCCATCGGCGTGCCTTCGCGGTCGTCGATCTTCCTGCAGTTCTCGCACTGGCATCCTCGTCCTTCGGGGTACGAGTCGTTCTGCGATACTGTCACTATTCTGGCATCCGGGTGCTCTCTTAACTGTTTTTTTACGTTCCCGAGCACTTTTTTATATATTTCAGGGTCTGTGAGGCACGGCTGTACGTCAGGGGCATGGCTGGTTCCGGCCAGATCCGGAAGTGAATGTACGAACGCTCCGGCGTATTTTATCTGTTCTCCGTATCCGGTAAGGTCGCGGCGCAGATACCCGTTTATCTTCTGTTTTACCGAGAATGCCGGGTCGAACGTATCGAACCAGAACGTGTCGCGATTAATAACTACCGGGGAGAATGAAACGTTAACGTCAGCCGGAATGTCTATATGATCCGCCGGCTTCACCGTCTCGAAATGCGACGAATAAAACCTGACGCCGACGAAGTCCTCCAGGAAACTGTATACGGCGTACAGCGCTCCCGTGACGGTTTGTGAAGTGAGAAACAGACTGCCTCCGTCGGTCAATATAGCGTAGCCGTTGTTTTTAAGTTTTTCCTGCGCTTTTTTAACTTTTCCGGTGTCAAAAGCCGTTTTTCCGACGATGATCTTATAGCGGATCATCAGCGATCCTGCGTCACTGTCGTCAATGACCGCCGGCCTGATACCCGCTGCCGTCTCTATATATGCGGCAAGCTCTTTTGCAGCGTATGACGCGGTTTCCGGCTCTTCGTTCCTGCGGCTGAAGACAATGCTGAATGCGGATATATCCGTCCCTGCCACGGTCAGCTTTTTGACTTTAGATCCGTTGTTTTCCATATTATCTTTCCGAACTGCGAAGGTGATGTATTCTCTATGCCCTCCGCTCCTTTCTCTACGGTGAATTATTGCAGATTGACCGGCGTTTGTCAACTTTCATTTGCACTGTGTATGTACAATATGTTATAATATGCGGACGCGTTCAGCGTCGCTTCAGAGAAAGGAATGATCCGTTATGACCGAAGAAAAAGTTAATAAAAAGAGAATATACAGCGCGATACAGCCGTCGGGGCAGCTTACGCTCGGTAATTATCTCGGTGCGCTTCGAAACTTCCCGAAACTGCAAAGCGACTACGACTGCGTATACTGCATTGCCAACATGCATTCGCTGACGGTGAGACAGGAGCCCGCGGAGCTTAAAGAAAGGATCTACAGCCTGCTCGCCCTCTACCTTGCGTGCGGCCTTGACCCTCAGAAGAACGTCCTGTACCTTCAGTCGCACGTGCACGAACACGCGGAACTTGCGTGGATCCTTAACTGCTACACGTATAACGGTGAGCTTTCGCGAATGACGCAGTTCAAGGATAAATCTTCAAAACATGCGGATAACATCAATGCCGGCCTTTTCACTTATCCTGTTCTTATGGCCGCGGATATCCTGCTGTACCAGTCTGATTTCGTCCCTATCGGGCAGGATCAGAAGCAGCACCTGGAGCTCTCAAGGGATATAGCTGATCGTTTCAACCGTCTCTACGGAAAAACATTCGTAATCCCGAACCCTCTTCTGTCTCGCCAGGGTGCTAAGATCATGAGCCTTCAGGATCCGGATAAAAAGATGTCGAAGTCCGATACTAATACGTCGAATTTCGTGCTGATCGTCGAAGATCCTTCATCGATCATAAAGAAGTTCAAGAAAGCGGTCACCGATTCCGGTTCTGAAGTGCGGTACGACGAAGAGAATAAGCCCGGCATCAGCAATCTGATCAATATTTACGCTGCCGTTACGGATAAGAACGTTATCGAAGTCGAGCACGAGTTTGAAAATGCCAGATACGGCGAGTTCAAGGCCGCGGTAGGAGAGGCAGTCGTGTCCGCCCTCACTCCGGTGAGAGAAAGATACGCGCAGCTGATGCAGGATAAAGGTTATCTCGACGAAGTGCTTAAAGACGGGCGCATGAAAGCGTCTGAGATCGCATCTGTAACGCTTAAAGACGTTTACGAAAAAGTAGGTTTTGTAGTCTGAACGCCTCCCGCCGGATATCAAGCCTGATCTACCATAGCATATACTTAACGGGAGGCGTATGGAAAGGCTGTAATGGAGCAGAATTTATTTCACGTTGTATCTGAATATGAACCTAAAGGCGATCAGCCTGCGGCGATAGAAGCGCTTGCTAAAGGCATAGAAGCGGGCGACGTCTGCCAGACTCTTTTAGGCGTGACGGGCAGCGGTAAGACTTATACTATGGCTAAAGTCATAGAAAAGGTCCAGAGGCCGACGCTCGTGCTTGCGCATAATAAGACGCTCGCCGCTCAGCTCTGTTCGGAGTTCCGGGAGTTTTTCCCGGACAATGCAGTGGAGTTTTTTGTCTCATATTACGATTATTACCAGCCCGAGGCATATATTGCCGCCACCGATACGTACATCGAAAAAGATTCGAGCGTGAATGACGAGATCGACCGCCTGCGCCATTCCGCGACAGCCGCTCTGCTTGA
>JAEEGL010649744.1_pt1 | contig 14069 bp, 14 predicted proteins | sample 9134231 | NCBI WGS metagenome assembly JAEEGL01 (sample SAMN16246548, study PRJNA631951) | gut metagenome | biome: gut microbiome; feature: rumen; material: fiber-attached | host: Bos | place: Iran: Karaj | collected 2018-10
CGATGGCGTTGTATCCCACGACCCGGTCCTTGTCCCCATACCGGGAATCTCCCGAGTTGCGGTAGAGGACGTGCTCCGCATCAAAGCGGCCCCGGCCCTGCCCGTCCAGGAGGGCGAGGAGCACCGCGATGGAGTTGGCTCCGCAAGCCGCGGTGTCCTGCCCGGTATAATCCATCCTGTCGATCTGCGAGAGGGCCTCCAGGAAAGACTCCAGCCCGCCCGACGTGATGGCTTCCGCCAGGAAGAGGTCGGACTTCCTGGCATCATCGTAGGCGGGATAGTGGGAGAAATCCGAGCTGATGACGAAGAGGTTCTCCGCGTTGAAATAGGGCTCCAGCACCTCGGCGATCTGCTCCAGGACGCTCAGACGCTGCGAGCCGATGACGATGGGCACGATCGGGGGGACCTCTCCGAAAGTCATCTGCAGGAGAGGGAGTTGGACTTCGAGACAGTGCTCGTCTGCGTGCGCGTCGCGCCGGCAGACGAAACAGCCCTTGCCGGCACGGATGAGTTCCGCTCCGAGCGCCGTATCGACCGGGACCTCGCCGAGCGGCGTCCAGGCCCGGTCATACAAGGTGTCGACGCTCGCGGCGTTGAAACCCACGCGGTGGCTGGGCCCCAGGAGGAAGATCCGTTTGTAGGCAGTCCCTTTCGGAATCCGGTTGAAGGCTGCGGCCGCCACTTCGCCGCTGAACACGTATCCCGCGTGTGGGACGATCAACGCCTGCGGTGCCGGACCATCCGGCACAGGATGCACCCAGGGGCCGGCCAGGGCCAGGATCTCCTTGGGGGTGGAGGGATAGAACGATCCGGCGACAGCCGGTTTTCTCACGTCAGGGTTTTCCGGATAAAATGGCATAGCAGGAGGTATTATGAAAGCGGTCGCGATGAGGATGACCGCGAGTCCGAGATACTTTGTCATCCTAAAAACAATCCAGGATCCGCTTGAATTCCGCGGGGAGCTTCTCCAGTACCTTGGCGGCCATCTCCGGAGGCACCCCGCCGTAAAAGGCTTCCGCCACGCCGCCGGTGATGCAGGCCAGCGTGTCGGAATCCCCGCCCAGCGAGACCGCCTTCCGCATTGCATCTTCGAAGTCCGTCGAGTCCAGGAAGCAGACCAGCGCCTGCGGCACCGTGCCCTGGCAGCTGTCTTCCCAGCCATAGATGGGGTGCCAGTAAGCCCAGGTCTTGTGGAGGTCGTAGCCGTAACGCGTCTCGATGTAGGTGCAGATCTCCTCCTTCGACTTGCCCGTCCGGGCCAGGAAGATGGCAGCGGCCGTGGCCTGCGCGCCCTTGATGCCCTCCGGATGGTTGTGCGTGATGGCGGCAGAGACCGCCGCCACGCGCTCCGTCTCCTCCAGCGTGTCGAAGCGCCATCCCACGGCGCTCACGCGCATCGCGGAGCCGTTGCCCCAGGAGCCGTAGGGATGCCGCCCGGCGGGGGAGTCGTAAGGCAGGGGACCCCATTTGCCGTCAAAGGCGAACAACTCTCCCGGGCAGAACAGCCAGCGGTAGAAGCCGGAGCCGTATCCGCCCTTCGGGCAAGGATATTTCCGCGCGAACGCCACCATCTCGTCCTCCAGCGTCTGGTACCCGTGTGCGGGGTCCCGAAGCAGCCAGGAGGCGACGGCCATCGTCATGATGCTGTCGTCGGTGTAGATGCTCTCCGGCTCGAAGAGCTGGAAATGGTAATCCTTGGTGTTGTCGAACTCGTAGACCGAGCCGATGGTGTCTCCCGTGATGGCTCCCAGCATGATAAGATCAGGTAAATAATTGTTGGACAGTCTGTTGAATATTACCGGAGGCGACGGCCGGGTCCAGGGCGGATGCGGCCGGCAGCCCCGGCGGATTGATGCACAGGACCCGGTCGAAGCCGGCCTGCAAGAGGGCTTCGCGGTCAGCGATCCGCCCGGCCAGCAGCGCCGTCCGGACGCCCTGGCGACGGGCCCGCTCCAGGATGCGGAAAGGGACCTTGCCCATCAGGGTCTGGGCGTCGGAGGCACCCTCGCCCGTGATCACCCAGTCCGCTCCGGAGATGATCCGATCGAATCCCAGCATATCAAGCAGCAGGCCGGCGCCGGAGCGCAGCGTGGCGCCGAAGAACTGCAGGAAGGCGTAGCCCAGTCCGCCGGCGGCGCCGGCGCCCGGCTCGCAGGAACGGTCGAACCCGAGCCGAGCGGCCGAATCCGCGGCGAAACGGCGGGTCTGGCTTTCGAGCTCCGTGGCCGCTTGGGGAGAGGCGCCCTTCTGCGGGCTGTAGCAGAGGGAGGCTCCCGTGGGCCCGCAGAGCGGGGCGCTGACATCCGCGGCGAGCGTGACTTCCAGCCGCGGCGCGCCCGGGGCGAGGACCTCCGGACAGTGCTCCTCCAGGGCGTGGAGCATCCCGCGGCCGGCGTCGCTGGTGGCGCTGCCGCCCAGCCCGACCAGCAGCTGCCGGTATCCGCGGTGCCAGGCGTCGGCGACCAGCTCGCCCAGGCCATAGGTCGAGGCGGCCAGCGGATCGCGCTCCGTTGGGGCGACGAGTTGCAGACCGCAGACGCGGGCCGACTCCAGGATGGCGATCCCGCCGCTGACGAGGTATGAGGCCTGGATCGGGCGCATCAGCGGATCGTGCACCTGCGCCGTGACCCATTCCCCGCCAAGGGCGCCGCGGCAGGCATCCAGCCAGCCCTCGCCCCCGTCGCTGACGCCCCTGCAGAGCACTTCCGCTTCCGGACAGGCTGCCGCGACGCCGCGCGCAGCGGCGACATTGGCGGCTGCGGACGGTAGGCATTCCTTGAAGGAATCGAGGGCTATGACGATTTTCATCGGGCTGGTCATTCTTTTCCTTTGCAATGTTACAAAAAAGGTACGAAATTTGCTCGCAAAAAACGCTCGGAATTGAAATGATTAACATGACAAATATGAAACGGATGATTCTTCTGACTGCCGCCGGCCTGCTGGTCGGGGCAGCGTGTGCGTTTGCACAGGGGCCGGGCGGCTTCCCCGGCGGTGGTTTCCCGGGCGGGGGTGATTTCCCCGGCAGGGGAGAGTTCAGGATGCCTGAGCTCCCTCCCGAGCTCAGTCCCGAAGACAAGACGGCTGAGATGGCCGAGTTGTTCGGGCTCAGCGAGGAGCAGAAAGCCACGCTCCTCGAGCTCAACCGCCGCTACGAAGGCAAACTCGAGTATCGGCCCCAGCAGCAGGAGATGCGGGATATCCGCGAGATGAGCGACGCTGAGCGTCAGGAGATGTTCGAGAAGATGATGGCCCAGCGCCAGGACATGGAGAAGATCATGGCCGAGATCGAGGAGAACAACAAGACCTACGACAATGCCCTGAAGGCCCTCTTCGACAAGAAGCAGTTCCGGCTCTACCAGCGCGAGAAGCGCCGCAAGGAGACGGAGCAGCGCCGCCGTATGGAGAGCGCGTTCGGTGGTTTCGGCGGTGGCTTCCCCGGTGGCGGCTTCGGCGGTCCCGGTGGCGGTTTCGGCGGCCCCGGCGGCGGCTTCGGCGGCCCTGGCGGATTCTGATCCAGACAAATAACAAAAGAGGCGTCCCGACCGGGACGCCTCTTTCCGTCTAGATCTCCAGGCTATAGCTCCCGGGACCGTAGTCCTTGGACGTGGTCTGCCCGGGCAGGGTGACGGTGGCCGTGGCGCCTTCGGGCACGGTGAACTCCCAGGTGCACTTGTCGCCGTTGTACTTCCAGGCACTCCGGATCGTCCCGGCGGCGGAGAGGTACTCGGCTTTCAGGTGGCCGAGCCGCTTGTCCGGGACGGGACGCATGATGATGTGTTTGAAGCCCGGGGCGGCCGGGTCGGCGGCGATGCCAGCGGCCGTCTCCCAGATCCACTGGCACACGCAGCCGTAGGCGTAGTGGTTGAAGCTGTTCATACCCTTGGGGCCCATTCCGGACTCGAGCGTGTAGCTGTTCCAGCGCTCCCAGATCGTGGTGGCGCCATTGTCGACGGAATACAGCCAGCTGGGATTCTTGCGCTGGAAGAGCAGGTCCCACGCGATGTCCGTCATCCCGTTGTCGGTGAGGGTCTGCATCAGGATGGAGGTGCCGAGGAATCCGGTCTGCAGGCAGCCGCCGTGTTCGGCGAAGTTGGCCCGCAGGCGCGCGATCATCGCATCCTTGGCTTTGCCGTCCACCAGGCCGTTCCTGAGGGCGAACAGGGCAGGGGTCTGCATTGTGTTGAAGAGCGCGGTCTTGAAGGTCCCGTCGCTGCGCAGGAAGGTCTTCCGGAGATAGGCGCGGGCCGTCTGGGCCATCGCCTCGTATTTCGACGCGTCCCGGCCGGTGGCGGCAGCCATGTCCCGCATCATCCCGGCATCGATGGCCCAGTAGGAGGCGCCGAGGTAGTTCCAGTAGACCACGGCGTCGGGCAGCGGTGCGCGCCGGCCCTGCCGGTCGGTGGTGAAGGCGCTGCCGCCGTGGCTCTCCAGCGGCTCGTAGCTCAGCCAGTCGGCCCACTGGTAGTTGCCGTTCTCGGCCGCTAGGGCGCGGTGGTCGTACTTGGTCTCGTCGACGTGCTGCATAAAGCGCTCCATCGCGTCCCAGTTCTGCTCGATGACGGACTTGTCGCCGAACTGCTTCCAGACCGTCCAGGGGACAATCACGCCGGCGTCGGCCCAGCCCAGGCGCATCATGTCTCCGCCGTACTGCGCCGTGGGCGCCACGCCCGGGAAGCCGCCCGTTTCGCTCTGCGAGTCGCGCATGTCGCGCATCCACTTGTGGAAGAAGGCGTCGGTGTTGGCGAAGAACGATCCCGTCTCCGTGAAGACCTGCGTGTCCGCGGTCCAGCCAAGGCGCTCGTTGCGCTGCGGGCAGTCGGTCGGGACGGAAAGGTAGTTGGAGCGCTGGCCCCAGACCGTGTTGGAAATCAGCCGGTTGACCAGCTCGTCACCCGTGGTGACGGTGCCCGTCTCCAGGTGCTTGGCGATGGAGGTCACGGGCACGGATTTGACCGAGCGGATGCGCACTTCGCCCGTGGCGGTGATGGAGGCGTAGCGGTAGCCGAAGAAGGTGCACTGCGGGTGGTAGGCCACATAGTCCTTGCTGTCCGCGAAGGTGTAGATCAGCTGCATCCCCTGGTCGGGGATGCGGAGGTTGGTGCGGTGGACGCTGCCCTCCGGGCCGTCCATCCCGCGGCTCTTGGCGCCGTTGCCATCGTTGAGCAGCTCGCCGGGCAGGCAGGTGAGGGTCGTGCCCCCTGCGGCCTTGAAGACGAAGGAGGGCACGGCGGCGGCATTCTGGCCGAAGTCCACGACCAGCGTCTGGCCGGGCTGGACGACCATTTCTTCGCCGGGGGCGAACTGCTTGGTCATCACGACCTTGCCGAAGGCATCGTCGCTGGCTCCTTCCGCCTCGCTCCACAGATAGGCGCACACGGGCGCGAGGGCGATGTCGTCGCGGAGGTACACCTCAGCCCCTTCCGAGGGGAGGATCTCGCCCTGGAACTCCGTGTTCACTTCCGGCGCAGAGAGCTTCTCCGGGGTGGCGAAGCCCGGCTGGATGCGGGCGTCGTAGACCTCGCCGTCGAAGATGGCGGCGTGGAGCACGGGCCCCGCGACGCCGGCCTTCCAGTCGGCGGTGTTGGTCCCGAAGCACTGCTTGGTACCGTCTGCGTAGGTGAGCTCCAGCACGGCGCGGAATGCGCATTTCTTGCCGAGCATCCCGTCATAGCCGCCGGGCGTGACGATCTTGTCGGCCCACCAGCCCGGGGTGACCTGGGCGGCGAGGACGTTCTCGGCGCCGGCGCGCAGCTTGAAGGCCTCCGTGACATCATAGGTGAACGAGCGGCGCGTCTTGGTGGGGTGCGTGAAGCCCGGCCGGAGGATCTCATTGCCGACGGGGCGACCGTTCAGATAGAGCTGGAACACGCCCAGGCCGGTCGTCATCCAGCGGGCGGTGGCGACCTCCTTGTCGTTCTTGAGGGTGGCGACGAACCAGCTGGCGCCGTCGGCGGCGCGCTGGACGCCGCGGCCGGTCGCAACCGGCGCATCGGCCGCCGAAATCCACTGGGCGGCGTCCCAGGCGGCATTGTCCAGCGCGCCGATGCGCACGCCGGCCGGCTCCGTCGGGACGGATGCGGTGCAGGCCGCAACCAGGAGTGCGGTCAGCAGAAGGCAGAATTGTTTCGATTTCATTATGATGTGAGATTGGTTGACGTCGTATCGTGTAAAGTTAGCCAAAAGTTTTCATATATTTGTACGAGAGGAAAACACGTAAATATGAATCTGAAACCCATCATTGCAGGACTCGGCGCAGCCGTCTTGCTCCTGACCCTTCCCGCCTGCGAGCCGGAAGAGACTTACTACACCTTCGAGGACATCTCCTTCCACTATTCTCCCGAAGAATTCACGATCGTCTCGGAGACGCCCATCGAGGACGGCGTCCACCTGGTGGTCAAGGGCGAGGGGACCCAGAAGATGGATATCGACATCATCAACCGCGGCGACGGTTTCGAGGACCTGCCTTGGGACGATCGCCAGGCGGTGGCCAAGGCGGATGCGGACCGGATGTTCCAGGAGCTGGTGAACGACCCCTCCTACAATCTGACCTGCGAACCGATCAACGCCAACTGCAAGCTGGACCGGTGGAGCACCTCGGACGTGAAACCGTTCTCGACCTGGGATGTCCTGTTCTCGGAGCGGAACGGGGAGCCTGTCTCGTCGCTGGTCCACGTGGAGATACTCCGCAATTACGAGCTTCGCTTCCTGGCGGAGGCGTCCAACTCCGATCAGCGGGGCAATATCTACTGGCTCAGCGTCACTTTCGGCTTTGACGACGAATAGTCCGGACGCTCCTTATCTGAAGACCTGCCGGATGTAGTCCAGCATCCAGGGCTGGAAGCCGAAGCTGGCGCCGAGATAGATCATGTGCAGGGCGGCGTAGGGGATGACGGACTGCTCGAAGGCCGCCTTGTCCTTGCGGGAGTAGGCCATCGCGTAGTCCTCGACGAAAATGTCCCAGATGCGCCCGAGGTCCTCGAGCCCGAGGTGGAAGAGGTGCTGTGCCAGCTCTTCGGTGTTGAGCCGGGTCAGGAAATACCACATCCCGATGTCCAGCAGCGGCTCTCCATAGCCGAAGTCGCCCAGGTCGATCCAGAGATCCTCCAGACCCGTGGTGATCACGTTGCTCATCTGCATGTCGCCGTGCAGGCAGGTCGTCACGTGCGGGATGGTGTCCACGAAAGCGAGGACCGCCTCCTTCTCGGCATCGGTCAGTTCCTTGCAGTTGATGACGGCCTGGCGGTGCGCCAGGGCGCGGTCCTGGAAGAGGGCGGTGTCGCAGGGTGTGTTGTGCAGCTGCCGGCACATCCGGGCGAAGCGGCGCGTGACCTTCTCCAGCTGGTCCGGCTCTTCGGCGATGATGCGCGAGAAAGAGCGCTTGCCGGGGATGCGCTCGAAGTCCAGGGCCGTGCGGTCTCCGTCTTCGTAGATCGTGCCGACCAGGGGCGTGGGAATCCCGAACAGCATCACGGCGCGCGCCACGGCCTTCTCCTGCGCCACGAGGGCCTTGGAGACGTTGGGGCCGTAGACCTTGATCATCGCGTCGCCGTCCTTGCTGTTGTAGGACTTGGAGAGGAAACTGGCCCCGAATTCTTCATATTGCGACAGGTCCAGCGGCCTGGGCTTGCGGCAGACGTCGATGAAGGCGGACACGCCGGAGTCGATGAAACGGTCGGCGACGGCGTCGCGGGCGTTGATGACGCTGAACCTGTAGCCGGCGCGCCGGGCGTTCATCAGCTTGCGGAGCGCCGCGAAATGGACGGCTTCCACGTCGGAGAAGTCCAGGATATAGGGAATGTCCCCGGTCAGGGAAGAGAGGAGTTTGCCGGCGGCATCTGCATCCAGGATACCGGCAGGGCGGATAAGGTTCGAAAGCATCACGGAGCGTTTTCACAAAAATAACCAAAACGCACGGAATATGAAAAAAGATTGCTAATTTGCGTTATGAAAAAGAAAGCGCTTTTTATCGGCGGCACCGGCACCATCAGCGCCGCCATCACGGCCCGGGTCGCGGCTGATCCGGACTGGGACCTGTATCTGCTCAACCGGGGGAACCGCGCGGAGGCCGTCCCGGCCGGCGTGCGCCTGATCCAGTGCGACATCAATGACGAGGAAGGCACGGCCCGCAAGCTGGGAGACCTGCATTGGGACTGCGTCTGCGACTTCATCGGCTTCGTGCCGGAGCAGGTCGCGCGCGACTGGCGCCTGTTCCGCGGGCGGACCAAGCAGTATATGTATATCAGTTCGGCCTCTGCTTACCAGAAGCCTGCCGTCAATCCCTTCATCACGGAGAGCACCCCGCTCGCCAACCCGTACTGGCAGTATTCCCGGGACAAGATCGCCTGCGAGGATTTCCTGCTGGAGAAGTTCCGCACGGAGGGTTTCCCGGTGACGATCGTCCGTCCCAGTCACACCTACGACGAGCGCAAGGTCCCCCTGGCCGTACACGGTGCGCACGGGACCTGGTCGGTGCTCAAGCGGATGCTCGAGGGCAAGCCGGTCATCATCCACGGCGACGGCCTGTCCCAGTGGACGCTCACGCACAATACCGATTTCGCGAAGGGATTCGTGGGCCTGATGGGCAATGTCCACGCCATCGGCAACGCCTTCCAGATCACATCGGACGAGACGCTGACCTGGCGCCAGATCTACCAGATTATCGCGGATGCGCTGGGCGTGGAGCTCAAGGCGTGCTACGTGTCGTCCGACTTCCTGGCGGCCGTCAGCAAGTACGACCTGCAGGGCGAGCTGCTGGGGGACAAGGCCTGGACGGTGCTGTTCGACAACAAGAAGCTCAAGCGCATCGTCCCGGGTTTCTGCTGCACGACCCGCTTCGACCAGGGGCTCCGCCGGACGATCGACAACATCCTGGCGCACCCGGAGCTCCAGATCCCCGATCCGGAGTTCGACGCCTGGTGCGACCGCGTCATCGCGGCGGTGGAGCAGGCCAAGGCTTCGCTCCTCTAGCGTGCTTTCTCAAGCCGGCATCCGTGTATGAAAAAATATGCTATCTTTGTAGTCCCTTATCAAACGGATACTGCTGATGCGTAAATATACTTCTGCGGCGCGGATGCCGCTTTGGAAATGGATCCTGTGCCTGCTGGGCGGGCTGCTGATCTTCACCGTCCTGCAGGGGCTGGCGATGAGCATCCCGGACCTGGGGTCCTGGCCGCTGCAATGTGTCGTGATGCTTGCCGCCAGTACCCTGATCCTCTTCCTGTACGCCGTCTGGGTCAACCTGACGGAGCGTCGTCCGGTCCTCGAACTGCCGATGCGCAGGATGGTGCCGGACACGTGCAAGGGCATGCTGTTCGGAATCCTGTTCTTCGGTCTGATCGCGGGAGTGCTGGCCCTGTCCAAGTGCTACAGCGTGTCCGGCGCGCAGTTCGACACCGCCCAGATCACCGGCTTTTTCCTGTTTTTGCTGGTCGCCGTCTGCGAGGAGGTCATCTTCCGCGGTGTGTTGTTCCGCCTGATCGACGACCGCTGGAACACCGTTGCGGCGCTCTTCTTCTCGGCCCTGCTCTTCGGCGCCGCGCATTTCGCCAATCCGGGCGCTACGTGGTGGAGTTCCATCGCCATCGCCATCGAGGCCGGCCTGCTGCTGGGCGCGGCCTACAAGTTCTCCGGCAACCTCTGGTTCCCGATCGGCATCCACTGGACCTGGAATTACGTCCAGGGCTACGTCCTGGGTTTCGCCGTGTCCGGGAACCCCGTGAATGAGAAGATCCTGTCGCCCATCGTGAGCGGTCCGGACATCGTCACGGGCGGATCGTTCGGTCCGGAAGCCTCCGCCATCACGGTCGGTGTCGGCCTGGTCCTGGCGGTGATCCTGCTCCTGAGGGCTCCCGAAGACCGCCGCAAATGAACAAGGCGGACCGATATGCCCTGCTGCTGAAGCAGGTGCGGAGCCTGGTGGAAGGGGAGAGCGACCCCGTGGCCAACTTGGCCAATGCGGCGTCGGCCATCCACGAAGCTTTCGGATTCTGGTGGACCGGTTTCTATCTAGTTCGGGACAATCAGTTGGTCCTGGGGCCTTTCCAGGGGCCCGTGGCGTGTACGCGCATCCCGTTCGGCAAGGGTGTCTGCGGGACTGCCTGGGCGCGGGGCGCGACCGTCGTCGTGCCGGACGTGGAGGAATTCCCCGGCCATATCGCCTGCAGCTCCGCCTCCCGCAGCGAGATCGTCGTGCCGCTGATGCGCGGGGACGAAGTGCTGGGTGTCCTGGACATCGACAGCCGGGAGCTTGCCACCTTTGACGATGTGGATGCCGAAGGTCTGGCGCCTATCGCCGCTCTGTTGGTGGACCTCCTTTAAGCCAGGACAAGATCCAGCTCCCCGAAGAGTTCGAGGAAATCGGAAGAGATGGTGCCGGCGATCTGCCGGGCCTGGGCCTCGTTGTGGGTACGGTCGGTAATCTGCTGCGCGAGTGCGGCGCGGAGGCTGAGGATGTTGTCGTTCTTGCTCATAGGACCTGTCTTTAACAATTGTGTTCCTTTGTTTCAACGATACAAAGGTACGCCCGTATTTTGACAGGTCTTGTCAATCGCTAGATTTTTTCGAAAAATTTTGCACTTTCGTGCAGGAAGGCGCGGATCGGCTCTCCTTCGAGGATCTCGATCTCGCCGGGGAGCCCGGCGACGAAACGCCCCACACCGGCCACGGCGCAGATCCCCGTGTCCAGGACCCAGGCGCCGTCCCCGTCCGGCAGGAGGTCGCGTTCGGCCAGGGGATACTCCTCGACCAGCAGGTTCTTGGCCTTCATCGACAGGCGCAGCCGGATGCGGAACTCCTCGCGGCCCGCCATCCGGAAGACGTCCATCCCCTGGCGCTCGTGCTCGCGCTCGTGGGCCCAGGGCTCCCCGTCGAGGACCTCGACTTCCTCCATCCGGCTGATCTTGAAGATCTTGTTGCGGCCGTCCTCCAGGTCATAGGCCCAGACGTCGATGTAGTTGGTCGTGAAGCCGAAAGGCTCTACGTGGCGGTCCCGGACCTGCCCGCTGTGGCCGGATTCGTAGCGGAGCAGGCGCACGGCGCACCTGTCGCGCACGGCGGCGGAGAGCGCCTCCACATTGGCGGCGTTGGACTGCTTGTCGATGTAGTCAGCGATGCTCGTACTGCTGTAGATGGCCGCCAACTTGCGCTGCAGGCCGGCCTTGAGCGCGTTGGTCGGGTCCAGCCGGTCGATCAGCTGGTTGACCAGGTAGGCCTCCTCCTCGGAGAAATAGACCAGCTTGTCGAGGTTGGGATACTTGGGGGAGAGCTTCGCCAGGCGGTAGACATTGCCGCGGACCTTCTCCACGGCGAAGCCGCAGTCCTTGAAGGTGTCGATGTAGCGGTAGATCGAGCGGTAGGACGTGTCCAGCTTGTCGGCGAGTTCGTCGACGGTATAGAGCCTGCTCCCGGACATCAGGGTCATCAGGCGCAGGACGCGCTCGATCTTGGGCTGGTCCATCGGGCCTACCTGAGCCGCAGGCCCCGCTCGGCCAGCTGGACGGCATCCACCAGGGTGTCGTCGTCCTTGGCGAGGATGCAGAGGATCACGAGCGTGCCTTTCTTGAGCTCGATACACATCATCCGCATCGGGGAATCGTCCTCGGCGATGGCTTCGAAGCCGTAGGCCTTCTTGCCGTTGAACGGCCATTCGGTGATGGGGTCGAAGTCCTCGGGGTCCTCCTCGTCGAAGCCCACCGTGTCGGCGTAGTTGGCGAGCGCCTGGTCCGCGGCCGTAGTGTCCTCCGGCATCGGGCCGGCGTAGACGTCGATCAGGGCCTCGTCGGTCCGCTCCTTGTCATTGGGCAGGTGGCAGGAGAGGTGGGTGATCTCCACGCCGGATTCGTCGATATAGCTGTCCAGGTCGGAGACCCAGCCCTGCGGGAGTTTGAGGGAAATGTCGTATGCCATAGCTCGGTTCTGTTTACGGGTTTGCACAAATGTACGAATTTTAATTGCTAAATTTGTGTGGTATGCGCAAGTTCTTGTATTTTGCGGCGGCCGCGCTGCTGCTTTGTGCCTGCGGGCCCCGGACGGCCCGTACGGTGTCCGTGGTTGCGGAAGACTCGCCGGCGGAGGTTATCGCCAAGGCGGTGCGCGTGGTGCCGACCCCCCAGCAGCTCCACGCGCTGGACAACGCTTTCATCGCCTTCGTCCACTTCGGGCCCAACACCTTCACGGGCGTGGAGTGGGGCAGCGGCTTGGAGGATCCTGCGGTCTTCGACCTGAAGGCGCCGGACACCGACCAATGGTGCGCGATCTTCCGGGATGCCGGGATGAAGCGCGTGATCCTCACTGCCAAGCACCACGACGGTTTCGTGCTCTGGCCGAGCCGATACACCGCCCACGGGGTGGCTTCAAGCCCGTATCAGGGAGATGTCGTGAAGGAACTTGCGGCCTCCTGCCGCAAATACGGCCTGGAGTTCGGCTTCTATCTCTCGCCGGCGGACCTCTACCAGATGGAGGCGCCGGACGGCCTGTACGGCAACGGCAGCGCCGCCACGCTGCGCACCGTCCCGCGCCCTGTGCCCGGCCGGCCCTTCGCCGACCCGCGGACCTTCACCTTCGAGGTGGACGACTACAATGAATACTTCCTGAACCAGCTCTTCGAGCTTCTGACCGAATACGGCCCCGTGTCGGAAGTCTGGTTCGACGGGGCGCATCCCAAGCGCAAGGGTGGCCAGCAATACGACTACCTGGCCTGGAAGGAGCTGATCCACGCGCTCGCACCCGACGCCGTGGTCTTCGGCAAGGAAGACCTGCGCTGGTGCGGCAACGAGGCGGGACGGACGCGCGCATCCGAATGGAACGTCATCCCGTATGCGCAGGACCCTGCGTCGATGAACATGTTCGATGACCTGACGGACGGGGACCTCGGCAGCCGGGAGCGCCTGCTTACGCAGCCCCGCCCCTTCTGGCTGCACTACCAGCCCGCTGAGACGGACGTGTCCATCCGCCAGGGCTGGTTCTGGCGCAACGAGGGCGAGCAGGCCGTGCGCAGTGCAGACAATGTCTTTGATATGTACGAGCGTGCGGCGGGAGGCAACAGCATCCTGCTGCTGAACGTCCCGCCGGACCGCCGGGGGCGCATCAGCCCGCGCGACAGCGCCGTGCTCGCCGAGGTGGGACGCCGCATCCGCGCCACCTATGGCAACGACCTGCTCGCAGGCGCACGGCGGCGGGATTCCCTCGAGCCGGGGACGTCCCAGGAGCAGCTGTGCATCGAGATGGAATGCCCCCTCGCCATCCGCTTCGACCGCCTGGCCATACGCGAGGACCTTTCGAAAGGGGAGCGCGTGGAATCCTTCGCGCTGGATGTCTGGGAGGACGGGTGGCGGGAAGTCGCCACCGGCACCAATGTCGGCCATTGCCGCATCCTGCGCTTCCCGGAGCAGAATGTGCTGCGCCTGCGCGTCCGCATCCTGAGCGCCCGCGCTGTGCCGCACATCGCGTCCGTGTCGGCCTTTTTATCAGGGGAAGATTAGATTCCCGGTCAAGCCGGGAATGACGGGAGGTCAGCTGACCTTGCCCTTGCCGCCCGGTTTGTAGTTGCGCAGGAAATCCTCCAGGCGCAGTTCGCTGGGCCGCGAGCCGCGGGCGACGGGGTCCATCGGCGTGCCGACGGGCTCGCCGGTCATCTCGTCCTCGGGCGGCCCGAGGATCTCGTCGATCAGCGCGAAAGTCTGGTCGAGCAGGTCCAGGGCGTGCTCGGCCTGGGCGCGCTGCTCGCCGTCCTGGATCTTGTAGAGCTCCTCGCGCAAAGGGATGCGGGCGTCGATCTCGCTCACGCCACGCTCCACGTCCAGCGCCACTTCCTCCACGGCATAGAGGACTTCCTTGATCTCCTGCAGGCGCTTGATGCTGTCCTGCAGGGTCTTGATATCGTCTGCGTAGGTCTTTTTCATTACTCCATCAGTTTTTTGTACTTGAAGCGCTTGGGCTCCGTCTCTCCGAGGCGGGCCTTGCGGTTCTCCTCGTATTCGGAGTAGCTGCCCTCGAAGAAGTAGACCTGCCCCTCACCCTCGAAGGCAAGGATGTGGGTGGCGATGCGGTCGAGGAACCAGCGGTCGTGCGAG
>JAEEGL011740048.1_pt1 | contig 14069 bp, 8 predicted proteins | sample 9134231 | NCBI WGS metagenome assembly JAEEGL01 (sample SAMN16246548, study PRJNA631951) | gut metagenome | biome: gut microbiome; feature: rumen; material: fiber-attached | host: Bos | place: Iran: Karaj | collected 2018-10
GGTCGGTTTGATTACCTTCTTTTCCCCTCAGAAAAGCTACAGCGTATTTGTGTTCTGGATTAAATACGATATCTACACCTTCCAACTCTGCCTTCTTCACAATGTCTATACACAACTCTCCGTTATACACATGACCAGGGAAATGACCACAGTGATGGCGTATAGATCTTTTCTTACCACAAATACCACATGTTCTCTCCTTGACAATGATGACTGTACTGAAGAATACTCTATATGGATAGAGGCTTTGCAACTGCCTCACCATCATTTCTATATACGACACCGCATTCTTAGTGCCTGAGAAATTCCGCAAGAGATATGATATTCCTATCTCTATTTGTTCCAGCAAGCACCAAGCCTCATAATATTGCTTATCACGAAGCATCTCAAACGCCTTCCTGTAATCACGGTGCAAACACACAATTTCCAGCGTTGCCCATGCCACATTGGCATTCTCCTCTTCGTGCTGTTGCTGATAGGCCTTCCTTAACGCATCTACCTCCTTAATCGTTGCATCATAGTCAAAGTCATCTTCCAACAGGTGAGAGAGTATTTCCTGCGCCTTATTCTTCATTCCACAGTTTCTGTATTTCTGCTGCAACTATCTTATAGTCCGCTGCAGGACCTTCGTATTGGAACTCTTTCTTCTTACCTAAAGTATCCTCTACAGTGATTGTAAAACTAACAGTTGCCGGTTGTTGAAATTCTGGCACATCTACTTCTTTGGCAATGGGATCTGGTTCCGTAAGCCGATCATAAATGTAATTCCCCACAAGATTAAGAAACAATGGCAAAGCTACTGACACGACCATGAAACTGCCCAGCCGTAATGTCCTAGAATTCAATTCTATCTCTTCATAGTCCTCGTCAGCAATACAAATCTCTATTCTATCGCCCAGATTCTTTTTAAGAATCGCATACAAATCCATTGTTCCTACCACGAACGCCTTAGGTTGATTCTGTAGCATTGAAGGAACAATCAGTACATCGGCAGCCAGCACATTCTGTCTCAATTTCTCTGGCAGTCTTGCTATACCCATCCACTCCTCGCGACTGCGAATAGCATCATTTATCTTCAAGCTTTCCATACTTTGACACTATAGTTATTAACAATAATTCTATTCTTCTTTACGCGGCATCCCTTTTCAGCAGTCTCTTCACCTCATCAATAGTCATCATTGGCGAAGCTTGTTCCATACGCCTCACCGACCATTCTCTCAAATACCAATTCAGATGTATGAACTTACGCTCATCACTTTGTATCAGCTGTGCGAATAGCTCTTGCACCTTAATCCATCCCTCATCCGTTGCACAAGCAATAACGCCCACGGCATTCAGTATTCCTGTATATTCCGAACGATGTAGATTGCCTATTGATTTCGAATATACGGACATTAATAATGGTAAGGCCGATATATCATACTGCCTAATGTCCGACCTCATATCTATGAGCTGAAGATGATTCTCTACATATTTGAGTCCCTTCACGCTTCCTTTCAACAGCAACAGTCTGACAGCTCTGCTTTTCAAGCCTTCATCTAATTCATCAAAGTCACTCTCCAAGCCTTTCTTTACATATTCATCCATTGTAGCATCCGGTGATAAGTGTTCATAGATAAAAAGTCGCTTCTCAGCTCCGCACCTTTCCATAATGTTTTCATTCAGCACCATGCTGCGTGTTTCGCTGTTATCTAGCAATGCCTGCGCAATGCTCAACGATGGGTCTGAACACGGCAGAGAGAGCATCCTATTGATAACTCTTTCATATTCCGAAGAGACACCTCTCTTAACAAGATAAAGACACCATATCTTCCAGTTAGTCTCATTATGTCTTTCAGATTGATTCATGCATGTTCTTAAAGCTGCCAGCAACTTCTGTCGGTTGTCTGTAAACCTTTCGCTGATATAGTCAAACAAATAATAGTTCCTACCCGAAAAACCTTCCCCTCTAAGATAAATATGACAACATGAATAAGGCAGCAACTTCAGCAGCAAATCATCGTCCACTGTAACATCATAGTGCAACAACACCGTTATGGCTGGATGTTCAATATATAATTCTTCATTACTTGAATCATTAGCCAACTCAGCAAGCCAGTTCACGGTGGCTTCTTTGAATAGTTTTTCCTGTTCTTCTGTCAATTTTATTCTTTCATGCTCGCTGTAAAGTTTTTCATTCGTATATAATACTACAAGTTTCTGGTAAATTTTATAGTCTTCCACGTATACCCTCACCTTCTGCAAATCAAAGCTATCATCAGCCCGGTTATAATGTTCATAGAACACACTACTCACATAACGACTTATCCGTTCTTCCTCCTCATCTGTGAATTTCACTTTCACATGTCGCAACTTGCTTATGTCGTCTTTTGTCTTGGGGACTTTTTCGTCAACAATAGCAAGCACTTTCTTCCTAAATCGCTCATAATTCATCAGTTCATTATACTCCTGCTGTTCCATGATTTCCCATTTGGTCGGTGCATTCTTGTCACGCCAGAATTGTGGATAACGATTTTTTCTGATAATGTCTATCTCCTTCAGCATCTCCTCCGTTGCGTATTGTGAAAGACACGACAACAAACGGTCACCATTGGGATTATCGAAATCCAGTGCATCTGCCACTTGAGCCAGTCTTTCTTCATTCAATAGCAACGCTGCACAATAAGCTATACCTTCCAGTTTCCTGTAATCTTCATAACCATTTCCCTTAATCGTATTATCTATGAAATAGCCTCTGAGTGTTTCCATCGATTTGTCGAAATAATGCTGTGTCAGTTCTATATGGTTAAAGAATTCTATAAACACATCTTTCTCCTTTCTTCTGAAGCGCCTGTCTTCTGCCATGTCTATAAGCATATCATATACAAAGTCGGATGCTTCTGGGTACTCATCAACAAATCCTTCCACTTTCACAAGCAGTTTGCCGATAATTTCGTCAAATTTATCCTCGTCAGTTGTTCCTAACAGATGATTTACAAATTCATACTTCAACTGATCCAGGGCTTTCTTTACGCTTTCCCAGGTAGTAAAAGCCTGATATGCTTCATATAGATTATCTCTACTTATTATTCTTGTATAACCATCCTTTCTAATGTCATGTATATACTTACCCTTATCTATGATTACATCTGCATACTTCTCCGTACAGTCTGTATCTGTAAAGTATTCAACCAAATGGTTTACAATATTTGGATGCTTAGAATCTTTAAGAATATGATAGATAGCATCGGCGTTTTCCTCAGTTTTCAACCAAGGACTCCTGAACACCTCAAAGAATACATATATATGTTCATCATCTTCCTTAAACTTCTCTAGCATCTTTAATAGCAGCGTTCTCACAGCAAAGGCTTGCGCTGTTGTCAAGTCCTCTATTCGCAAATAGCGCATCAGGAAGAGTATATTCACTGTATGGCTGTTTATTTCTTCACATCCCCTCAATTCATCCATCAGATAGTCTATACTCTCAGCCGAGCAACCGAAGTTCATCAGGTCTTCATATTTCGATGACATGTAGTCTGCCAGTCGCAGAATTTTAGACTTATGCCATTCTATGATATCTTTGAATATTGCAGTTCGCTGTTGGATATCAAATAGATTTCTATCAACATACAGCACCATCTCTTTATTGTCGCTTACTACCCATGCCAGTATCTGCTTCGCCAATTCTGAATCTTTCGGAAGTTGGGCCAGCAACAATGCCACAGTATTATTCCATCCCGTCCTAATTATCTTAGTGCCATGATAACAGCATAGTTTACATATTTCATCTAGCGAGCCAAGCTCAAACAAATACCGTGATACAAAATACTCTTTGAAAGAATTATGTGTAAAGCCATACCCTCCATCCACAGGTTCAGTCAGCCCAGTTCTCAGGACCCTGTTATAATCATCATATCTGTTATCATACAAACTAAGCAACTCTTCTTTTTTCAAGCCATTAGTACCGGTCAATTGCATAGCAACGGCCATCTTACCAAGCAATCTTTTCCCTGTGCTTGTCATTTCAGTATCTTGCTTAAGGCCTAGCTCATCTTCTTGCTGTAATCTTCTGTCAATAAAGAAGTCATATAATTCACCTTTGTTCTCCGGCAAACATTTGTTCTTTTTGTAATAATCCGCCAGAGCCATAAGATAGAAAGGTGTACGCACAAACTCATATAGTTTTTGTTTCTCTATCTCTTCAACAATATGATCAAGCCCCTTTTCTTTTAGGAAATCCACGGAATCATCCCAGTTAAGGTCATTAAGAACTAATTCTGTGAATCCGTTAAAGCGATGCTCACCACTGAAGTTCTCCCTACACGTAAGAACTATTTTCATGTAAGGATGTTCTTCTGCGTATGCCTCTATCTCATTGTATAAACTAAACCTTATATCTCCTTCAAATTTCTCGTCAAGTGCATCAATGATAACCACCAATCCACTTTCTGCATCTTTGCTCACAGCAGGCAGTTCTTGTCTAATATCCTTACACCCTCTTATCTTGAACATAATAGGTATAAGTTTTCCTTCATTCCGTAATTCCCATCCCAGGCGAAGCAATTCTGTTGTTTTTCCTGTCTGAGCATCACTATACAAAATAAATCGATTTCCTTCACATTCCGTCCTTCCAGATACGATGTCAACCAACTTATATCGCTCAAACTTCCTGTGGGACAACAGATATGTAAACACATCTTCGCTTTTCAGTCGCAGCCTACAATACCGCTGAATATAGCCTTCTACTTCTTCAAACTCTCTCTTTCCTTTATTATGCGTATTAAGCGCTTTCCATATCTTATCCTGCATATCGTGAAGAGCCTTTTGATCTTCCAATATGTCCTTCGCTTTTAGTAAGTTTTCATACACATCCTTGTTCAAAGCCCTGATTCGTAGGCTCTGTAAAAACAATTTTCCTTCGTTAGTCTTTCCCAGCTCTTCTCCATAGAGCCTGTATAGTTTATCTAAATCATCATCGTATGCCCCATGATGAGCTATTACATAATCACTGAATTCAGAGATAGACTTCATTCGGAATTTCTTATAGTAACCTCTTACATAGGAACTCGATTGCCATCTCTTCACAGCTTGCTTAAAAGCCTTCTCTTCAGGTGATGATTTCAGCCTTTCCCATATTCTTTTAATAAGCCCTGTGGTAAAAAACGAAACAATGGCTCCAACAATCTTGTCAACAAAGTCAAGACTGCAGAACCATTCATAAATTGTTTTTATAAATGTTATCACATCCATACTCACCTAATCATCCCTTCTCAATAATATGCAAATACTCCAGCAAGTCCAGTTTCAATTTACTAAGCGGCCTATCCAGATTCTTTGAAGGTAGAGATTCCATACCAAATAGCATCCTATAAATCTCCTCCTGCGAGAAGCCGGACGCCCCTAAGTCTTTACTAACCAACTCGTAGATACTTTTCAGATATGTGCCATTATATGCCTGTGCAAAGTCCATCATATCCTTCACTTCCAAATTGCCATGCATGTCGTATACCCTATCCAATGCAAATGCGTTGATAGTTTTATCCACTTCAGGATGCGTAGCTGCATCTCTCTCAAGGATCACATGCCAACCTCCTTCGCTTGCCACTTTTGGCACAAACTTAAACTGTGGTTCATCATCCGTCTGTTCATAGGGATGAACATATTCTCCAAGTTTAAAAATCTTGTCGCCTTTCGCCCCACTATTGCAGATAGTGCAACTCGGTATAAGATTGTATAGATTTAGCGAAAGTAATGGAAACAGCGATTTCGGAAACCAGTGATCGAAAGTTGGGCGCGTTATGCGCTCGCTGTCGTTCTTACCACTCACAGTAAAGGTGTATTGTCTGTTGCAATAGGTACAAGTGTTATGGCCTATCCGTTCTGCCAGCCAGTATGACTTACTTTTCGAGGCCGATAATTGGCCTTCATAGTCAAAGATATTCTCTATTACCCTAAACCTGCGCAGATAGTTCTTCGGGGGCTTCTTTCCCGTCAGTTTTCTCTCGTCATAGCTATTCACCAGCTTCTGCATCAACTGTTTGTTGAGGTTATAAGCCTCTGCCGGTTTCGCTGTCAACAACTTTTCCAACACATCGGTTTGCTTGGGCTGTTCCTCGTTCCAGTCCGGCAACAGCTCAGCTCGGAACCAACGGTATATTGCCGTTTTGCCAGTTCCCTTCTTCCATGCTTTTACCCGCTTTATCAGTCCTGGGAGAAACTTCTTCTTATACTCCTCTTCGTGTAGTCTAAGGTCTGACACAGATGGATTCCTTGAATAGATGCTTTTCGTAGTTCCCCCATTCCTTATGGAATTCTCAAATACCACCAACAAGTCATCTATGTCTTTCTTCTTAAATAAAGCATAAATGGCTAATAATACCCAAGGGATAACTATGAAAACAAACCTACAATATCGATAAACCTCTGTATCGGGATACTTTTCTAAAATAAATCCAAATAGTGACGTGATGGCTATGGTAATAAGCAATCCAATTAAAAGCCCTGACACTTGTGGTTCAAACTTTGTTTTTTCATATTCATACGTTGTCAAGCCATCCCTCATGAGCGCATTCAGTTCATTTTTCTTATCATCGTGTAGCCTGGTCAACTGCGAAGTGATATTCTCCATCAAAGATATCCGATACTCATCCTCCTGATATGACCATGCGTCAAATTCCAATACATGATAATCATTATTCAGCAACTCATTGCTCTTTATATGCTTGATAACGTTTGACTTTCCGCTACCCCATTTACCTTCAAGACCTATAACTCTGGGCATAGCGCCCCCATCGTAATGCTCATCGTCTAACCAAACCACATGTTTGACTATTGCATCACTTATGGTCTCTTGAGGTTTCAGCCCCATCAGATCTTCGCCTGTTGGCCATGTAGAAATATATTTTGGAAATGACATATCACAATGAAATTACACTTCTCCTTGCACTTCGTTCTTAGAAGGATCTACTTTTATCAAACCCCAAAACACATCGTCAGCGTCAATCCATCAATCCTAACAATACATTTTTCAACATCATCCCTTGTGGTTCTCTCCCATCTCCACCGTCCTATTCTTCAGCAGCGCCATCACATCATTCTTCAGCACAGTTATATACTTCTGATTCGGATGCTCATTAATCGATTTTACATAATTCTCTATATAAACCAAGTCCTCTTCTGGCAACTTCCCCTCTGCAGCCTTAAGTTCTTCCCTAAAGAAATTCAGCAGTGCATTCTGGTTATACTCAACATCCAAACCTTTCTCTTTGGTCATTCTGGCTGCTTCCAAATAGAGTGCTCGTCCCTCCTCTATATGCTTTCTCCTATAGGCCACAAGCCCCCGGGTTGCTTTACTGCATACTTCGGTGGATTCTTTCATATCATTATTCTTCAGCGAATCAATAATATCAAGTTGTCTTTCGGCTTCATCAAGTTTATTATCCCGTGCATAGCTGTAGGCCAGATTATTCAACAATATCGCATCGTTGGGTCTCGATTTTAGTCCAACCCTTAATATCTTTTCAGCAACATCATATTTCTTCAATTGCATATAAGCCACCTCCGACCCGATAAGCGCGGCATCCATTGAAAATGGCATGTCATACAACCATACTATCGACTCATTTAGCGCATCTTCAAACTGATCCGTGTAATACTTATACAAGCTCTGTGCCTCATAGTTCTTTTTTACTTGTTTAGCTTGCTCTCCAGTTATATCTAGCGGAACCTGATGCGCTTTCGCCCATTCTGCCTGAGCGAAACTATTATCGTTGGGTAAAATAAGAGCCTGCCTAAAATAGTTACGGCTCTTTTTGGTCGAACCATTAAGCAGCTCTACCGTTCCTAATGTGCTGGCCAACTCAGATACCGAGAACGGGTCAAACTGGCTACCACTTAAAAAACTGGCTGATTTCTTAATTAATTTCGAATGTCTCCCCCAAACCAAACTAATTGATATTTCAGATGCCAGTAACCAGGGATCTTCCTTTACCATTTCATTTCTGATAATGACATCGTGGGCCATTTCTGTATCTTCTATATCAAGATAAAATCTAGCCGCGCTCCTTGAAACATAACGGTTGTGAGTTCCTAGATGTCTGGCAATGCTCATCATACATTTTGCCTTGTCTATCTGCCCCAATAACAAGTAGTTTCTAGCCGCCTCTACATACAGGATGGGGTTATAGGGATACTGTCTGATTCTTTCTTTCAGCAGGATAATTTCCCCGATTATTTTCTCTGTACCAAGTAGTTTGTCTAAGAGCTCGTTGCTTGCGATTTCATCTTGTTTATCCTCAACATCTCGAATAATGCAACCTGCCAGTTTCAACTGAACATTCGATGCTTTCTCTTTATTCTTAAGAATGTATTCTGCTGCATCAGTCACTTCCTCGCGTTCCATCTGATTATTTGAAACGGCTGCACTGAGTAATTCGCCAGCAAACAACACATTGCGATTCTCCCTCCAATCATTAACATAATCATCCAATGTAAATACTTGGTTAGCTGTAGGCCTCAGATTATAGTATCCAAGCTCGCCTATAGCACAGGTATCCTGATAGCTCCGCCAATTTGGTACGACGCGGCGCTCTATATCTTGAAATAATGATGCCATCTCTTAAAGTCTTAACAGTTCTAATTCGGCCTTTCTATTCAGATAGTCCAGTTCTGTCACAAACCTTTCCAAATTATAATTGGAGTCTGCCGACATGATGGTCTTAGGATGCCCTCTTTGTATCGGGTCTGGACAACACAGATGACTAATCATATTCAGGATTCTATCTTTCAGTGTATTAGCTTCTAATGAAGCGGAAATGTCCTGTAGAGCTTGCTCAAAGGCATCCATCAAGTAGTCTTTCACTGCTTCAAACGGGATAGTATAGCTCGCCGGATGAAACTCTTTGGGCATATACTTAAAAAGTATGCCATTCATCGTTCCTCCTGTCAGATAATACACGATTAGTTCCCCGAGTACATAACAGTCTGCTAAATAGGCTTTCATCTTCCAGTCCTGCATAATATAGCCATACAGCAACTCTGGAGGCGCATAATTATAATCACCTTTGAATTCCCAGTCATAACATGTATCATCAAGTTCTGGACATAGTGCCTTGCCCAGTTCTCCTATTTTAGTGTTTCCCTTGAATAGTAATATGTTCGATGGTTTAAGACTCTGATGTGATACACCTGCATTGTGTAATTGTTGAATACCTACAGCTACGTCGTGCAGTGATCTCAATTTCCAAGCAAAATCAAATTTCTTGTTATAGGCAAGCATCTTCCTCACGTCGCCTTCATCCTTCTCGAAAATCAGATAGGGTACGATACTGTACATATAGCCATCTACTTCTTCTTCGTCTGACTCAAGGACAAATGCCACCTTAGTCACCCTTTTCTTCTGGCAGTGTATCGACAAGTCTCTTTCATAATGAAAGTCTTTAATCATCATTTCCAACAAATCGGTACTCTTCTGGCCCTCAGTCTTAATCGACATATACCTGGAAAAATCTATGGCCTTCATATAGCATTGAACGCCGTTCTTTTCCACTTCATAATACACCGAGAAATCGTGTACCACATCTGTATCCTGCATGGCAGGCTTTTCTATCTTCTTAAGCACTTTCCATCCTGACGCTAAAGTCCGGCCTTCAAGTTCTTGGGCTGCACAAATATGATTGGTCATTAGCTAAACAATTTTATATTCTTTTCTTTCGACAAAATACTTACTTCATTCCTGATTAGGATAAGAATTAAAATCTCGTATGCTATAGGTAAATAACAGGCTATCAAATCCCACATTGACCATTTCCCAGTAAGACAATAGTCCGAGTTAACCCACATAATAATAGTCGCAAGTAAAATAACTGTAATGGGAACAAGAGATTTACACCTTTTAATGACACGTTTTGTTATTGTATTCTTCGCCTCTTCTGTTGGTGATCTTAGTTTAACAAGCTCCTCCAACAACTTACTGTCTTCTGTCCATCTATGAAAGCCATGATAGGCTGCTAACAGTGTAATGAGTAACATAATCAATATACTGTCACCCGATATGTGAGAAACAAATATATTAACCACAATTCTATTCCATAATGGTAATACCAATGGTACTATAACTGCAGTAAAAATTGCAGTCCATAATGTCATTCCTAAAAGTTTGTCCACATCATCTTGAGTCGATTCCCATTGATGGTTGAATGCAGAGTCTTCGTAATAGTTCTCTTCTCCCAGAAATTCCATGTCTCCTTCTATCGACCCTTGGGCAAGTTTATCTTCTCTTATGTTATTAAGCATTGAGTACCTCTCCAACAGCGGTTTCAATTTCATTCTGCCTATTGAGGATAACCCGTTATAATGCATAATCAGCAGTTCATAGCTCGACATATGTGCCCTTAACAGACAAGCATAGCGATATTTCTCTCTACTGTCGATAAGTTTGTTATCATCTATATAACGAAGTATTCTATAGAAATATCTGAAATAATGATCAAGCTGACCTTCCATAAAGCGTTCGTATCCTTCCATTCTTGTAGCATTAATAGCATCTGTCATATGAGCGCCTTCCTTATACTGCTGTTCATACAAGTATCTGAATACTTCCCGGCCTTCTACATAATGTTTACCTTCGGCATTTTCATCAGTCTGAAGTTCCCATTCGCCAGCAATGTTATAGGGATTAATCATTTCTATCCTTAACCCTGCAATAATCGTTTCAAAATTCTCAGTCATATGGAAGAACACATCTTCAAACTGTTTTCGGTGTCCTTCTTCCTTACTATTGCTGTTTTCTTTTATCTGCCAGTACAATGTCAAGATAACACCAGCAAAAGCCAAAGAAGAGAATAATGTATTGATGAATCCTGTACTGTCACCAAATGTACCTCTATCATTATTGGTAATTCCCCCTTCCTCTGGCAGGTGTCCAAAGTAGGCTATTATTTTGTCTATCTCAGTGATTCCTACAATATACAGGCCTATTACAAATACGAGAGCCAGCAGAACCACATGCAAATAATGTCTATTATTCTTCATTGTAGTATCTGTTTAAGTCAAAATACTTGGCAAAATCATTGCTCTGAGGCAGCTGTAATAGTGCATCTCTATATATGTTTTCATCCTCTGAGAATGATATAAGTTCTATGAATCTCTTCCATGATTCATCAACATGAGCATACGACTCTTCCAACTCTGCTCGTGTAAATTCGGGATTTTCTTGCCAGTTGCTATTATTATCACTTAACTTTTTATACAACAAATCATCTTCTGGTGCTAAAAGTGCGCCCCCTTCAAATTTATCGAATATTTCTTTCGTGAGATCCTCATCATGATTAAATCTAAACCCCGTAACACCATTCAGTTTATTAAAGTCTGCATTCTCATGCAGTTGCAGTACATATGTTTTCTGATAATATGTCCTTTTGAAAATTTGCAGTCCTAAAGTATTCAAACTACGTGTCTGGTTCAATGGCTGTCGCAACTCGTATGCATACATTATACCTTCCCCATCTTTTACCATCTCAAATTGCTTTTTCTCTTCATTCCATTTAGTAACTGCATAGAAAGAGGCAACATCTATGTCCGATGTCAATCCCACAAAAGGAGTTGACAATCCATACAGATAAGCAAGTGCATAAGGATTTTCAAAGCGAAGAACTTTTCCATCAGGTAATTTTACACCTTCCTTAAACATGCTATATAATGGAAAACTCTCTATTAATTGTTTAAAGGCTTTATAATTAACATCATGTCCGTTTTCGCTCTCTGTTTTGTATCTTGAATAAAAAGGATGATGGAACAGCGAATCGCCTCTAAAAAGCAATCCTTGTTTTGTTATATTAGGCTTCAGCGAATAATTACCATCCATCTGTCGTGACATGACATACCTATTATCACCATTTACAATTCTGTCGAATGGCGACAAATGCATTACAGGAAAACGTTTCTTAGCTTCCTGCAACACATTAAGTACATCCTTGATGGTTGCTCCTTTTTTTGAATATAGGATAGGCATATGTATTCTAATTGGGATATGTTTTTTTATTCAGTACCTAACCGTCTTCATCACCTCTTTATTAAATTCTCTGGTAAAGTCCGATACACTCATAATAGTCTTCTGGAAATCCGTCAAAACCCCTAGTTCCGAAATAAGTGTGGTAGATTGGCACCAGTCCATCAAATCCGGAATGTAATCATTTTGTTTCTTCGATTTTACCCTGATATGGGTTAATACCGCTCTTTTCCCTTCATCATTCACATCCTCTTTAGAGTATTTCATCAACAACGTCTCTATCTCATGGTACTGGTTGATGATCTGTTCATCAGCAATCCCACAGATATAGGGTTTTATACATCTGGCCCAATACGATGTTGATTCTTGACTATCTCGAGTGTAACCGTATATCTGCTTAAAACCTTCATGCACGTGTCTAAAAACATATCGCACATTCATCAACTGTTCAATTCTGCTTTCAGAAGCAGTAATTGATAGCATTGCATACGATATATCCCGTTGTATTTGTGTACAAAGAAAATGTAAGTCGTTGAAATCTTTGAGTAGTCTGGCCACATTGCTAGATTGTCCCGTAGCAACTCTACTGACTTTTTCTGCCAGAGAGTAAAAGGAATCAAAGACCGAGTTATAACCTACCTGCTTATCACTATGCATCAACATAAATCTCTGTAGGTTCGTTAGCGAGTCTGAAGGTTGCATTTCTGGTTCGTTGTCTACTTCGATAGACGTATCTACATATTGAGTCAACCCTATATCTTTGACTATACACTTTGTAGCCAGTTTTGCTATTTTACAGATGATATTGAGGAATCTAAACATATGAACATCACCGACTTCAGCCGTAAGTCGCTTCATTTCCATCTCCAAATCCTTAGGGATCTCTGCATAATGTTCAAATAGACATCTGCTATTTTTTGTATCCAAATTTACGAAACCATCTTTAAAAACCTTTATTTCTCCGTCAATGACAGCACACTCATGTGCATCCGTCTGTTGCAGAATTGACTTTGTAACACTCCATAGTGCTCTTTTCTCCGACTTTTCTTCAACACCGAAAAGATGTTTGCTCATTTCATAAATCGACACGAGCATTCTCCGGATACTATATACCCGTTCCATCCCAACAGTCGTATCTGATGCTCTTATATGCTCGCGTAGTATGATACTATTCTCCATTGCATAAAACCACGCACAATACGCTAGTCTGAACAAATTCAGCTTGTCCTCTGTAGAATTAGCAGAGTTCTTCAGACTCCGATAGCCATTCAAATAGATATTCAATTCCTTGAATGCATTAACAATTATCGCGCCTTGTTGTTGATAGATTTGCTGATATTCTTGTGTCATCGTTTCTTGTTGTTGCTCCCTGTGGTTCTCCGAAGGGATTATTGTTAAGTATGCTGAAAGTATTGTAGGCGAATGATTACGTCATCCCGTTATTTGTTCCACCAATCATCTAGGGAATGGGAATTCCCACAAGCCATACAAATGTTCTGAAAGCAATTCAAGCACTCTGAATCCGTTATCCCATTTTGATTTCATGTCTTTTCCAGCCAGACAATCAGGGCTTATTGCAATCGTTAATACTTGAATATTATCCATGGCATTCTGGAGCAACTTTCCGACCTCGCGAATATAATCATCAGAGAACAGCTGTAGTCTGACATCGCCTCCATCGTGATAAAAAAACATATCAAGATCTAAATTTACAATCCACTTTAATTCGTGACTATCTGGAGCTACATCATATAAACATTCTGACATTTCCAGAAGATACTGATTCATATGGGCTAACAAAAACAGCGAATCTTTCTCTGAAATATTCATTCTATTTTTATGCCATCCTTCGCAAATATCACCTTCCTTCTGAGTTAGAAATATGTTTGTCTGAAACCATTCCGGCCTTATTTCATATGCAAGCCGAATGTAATTGTCCCAGCGCAGCGTTAGAAAATCATCAACACGTTTCAGATTAGCATACGCTTCATATTCCATTCTCGGGTTAGCTTTAATAGGCTCCAAATCCTCATCGTAATAGTAGTCGCCCATATCATAATGGCGATCTATATGCATAAAGTTA
>JAEEGL012657537.1_pt1 | contig 14069 bp, 7 predicted proteins | sample 9134231 | NCBI WGS metagenome assembly JAEEGL01 (sample SAMN16246548, study PRJNA631951) | gut metagenome | biome: gut microbiome; feature: rumen; material: fiber-attached | host: Bos | place: Iran: Karaj | collected 2018-10
AGAGAAACTCAGACTCTGGAGTGTAATGATCTGCATGTCTGTATGTTTTCTTTTTACCGCGTCAGCTTTTGCCGATGTGACCACCTATGTGACAGGGATCTTTATCAAGAAAACACCGGATAAGGTGGTCTATGAGATCGGTGAAGCCATTGATTTGAAAGGAATCGAGATCGGTGTTTCCACTCAGACGCCAAAGGGAAAAAAGACAAAGACAATAACCGATACGAAAGATTTGACTTGGTCGCCGAAAAAGTTTTCAGGGGCGGGAACGAAAGCTGTGACTGTTTCGTACAAGGGGACAGCAAAATCAGGAAAAAAGGAGACGTTCACGACAACCTTCAAGGTGAAAGTTAATGAGGGTGGAGACGTCCCTGCAGAGTGGACAGACTCTATTTCTATCACGAAAAAACCGGCAAAAACAGAATATACCGTTGGGGAAAAGTTCGACAGAACAGGAATGGTCGTCACAGCATATCAGCTCAATGGAGGGAAAAAAGAAAAAGTAACGGTTCCTGACTCTATGCTGTCCGTCTCTCCTGCTACACTGAGCAAGAGCGGAAAGATCAAGATTACGGTCACTGCGAAGCTGAATGATGAGAGTGGAAAAACAGCATCTTTCACAGACACCCTGACAATCACTGTCTATGATAAAATCAAGATAACCAAGTCTCCCGGCAGCGAGAGCGTCGAAGAAGAGGGAAGCTGTAATTTCACGGCACATGCCAATAATTATAAAACCCTTGAGTGGTATTTTGAGAAAGGAAGTTCCAAGATTGCGGCATCCGATGCAGCCGTGGTCTTCAAGGGATTGAAAATCAGCGGTACCAGTTCCGAGAAACTGAGACTCTCCAATATCCCGGTTGAGATGAACGGATGGAAGGTCTTTTGCATTTTTAAAACACCGGGCGAATCCAAGTCATCCAAATCCTGCAGTCTGAAAGTGACTGCGAAGAAGGGAACGAAGCCTACCGTCGTACCCACTTCCGCGCCGTCTGGGATTCCTGAACCGACTTCAGCCACTTTATCGGGCGATGTTTCCTCAGAACCTCTTAGCAGTGAAACTGTCGGAACACTTCCGACACCGTTGCCGGTCAGCCAGTCCGGAACGCCGCAGCCTACCGAACATGCGCATTCCTTTTCCTCCGTATACAAATCTGATGAAACATCGCATTGGCTGGAGTGTTTATGCGGAGAACGCGCGAACATCACAAAGCATATTGTGACGAGTTGGACGACCGTCAGACGTGCGACAGCGAAGGAAGATGGACTGAGAACGGGCATCTGCGCCGTATGCGGGCATATGGTGGAGGAAGCTGTACCATATAAGGAAAGTTCCAGCGGATGGAACAGGACCACTGCATTGTGGACGGTAGGAGGAATCGGTGCGGCGGTGTTGGTAACCGTCCCCCCACTTCTGATCACGGGTATGGTCCTGCGTTCCAAGGAACGGAAGAAGAAACAGGACGATGCTGCGAAAGCAGATCAGGATTCGTAAACACAAGCATCCAAATAAAAAGCGCTTTCAGGAAAAAACATCCTGAAGCGCTTTTCTCGTTCGGGACTGAGACAGAAATACCGCGGTCAGCCTTCAAAGGCTTCGACGAGGATCCACCCGAGTCCGGCCGGGGTTTTCAAAGCAGCGCCGCAATACTGGCATTTCTTGACACCGATGATTGGGAGCGGCGCACCGCAGTTCGGGCAGTTGAAGGTTTTGATCTCCTCGGACGGGTTATCGGTAAAAGCAGCCATGTATTTCAGCACAAGCCTCTTTTGACGGATCTCATCCGTGATATCCGTATACTGAACAGACGCCTGATAGGTCAGGATCCGGTCCAGAGAACGGATGTCATAGGCATGCAGCGCGACCCTGTGCACGGTCACGTCTTTTTTCACCTGTGCAGGGAGTGAAGCGGAGAAGGATTGACGGAATTGGACGGAGGCACCTTCCTTATAAAGCACTTCGCCGGCTATGCCGCTCTCATAATACAGTTTTGCGTCGTTCTTTACTCGCTCGGCAATGATAATTTGGTTGTATTCCGGAAAATCCTGCAGAACCCGCGGGAGCAGAACAGACTCTAAAGAGGAAAGAGAACGGGGAGATTCAGGCTCCTGACCGGAAGAAGAAAGGGTGGAAAGGCTTCTCAGAAGTTCCGGGACGGCGCTGAATGTTTGACGGACCCGGCGGACCGCGCTGAAACCGCCTCCGAGCAGACCGATTCCGAGCAGGGCAAGAATCAGAATCATCCACCAAGTCATATTGTACTCACCATCCTTTCTTTATTTTATCAGTTTGTACGTTTTTGGATCCTTTGTCAAGAGAGAAAAGAACACCTCCGAACTGGGTCAGGGAAGGGAAGCAGGATTGTTGTTTCATCAGAAAACCAGTCGGAGGTATCGACCGAAAAAATATGAACAAACTGTTGCAAAATCTTGGTAAAACCCAGGAAAAAATTGCTTGACAAGCAATTTTGGGTGTGTTATCATTCAAAATTGCATTATGATAGATATACTGTGTCTTTATGCCCAAAAATATCTTTTGGCCTATAATAATAAAGTTATTTTTGAAAAACAGGACAAAGTATAGCTGCAATGCGCCTCCACGGGCGGGGGATGCGCCCGATATTATATAGGATGCGAAAGCATGGCAAGGAGTGAACGCGATGATGCATGACGTGAAGATGGGAAAACGGACAAGAAAGAGCTTCTCCAAGATTTCCGAAGTTCTGGAAATGCCCGATCTCATTGAGGTCCAGAAGAATTCCTACTATCGATTCCTTAAAGAAGATCTGAGAGAGGTGTTTCATGACATTTCCCCGATTGTCGATTTTTCGGGTAAACTTGTTTTGGAGTTCGTTGATTACCGAATCGATTTGGACAAGCCGAAATATTCGATCGAGGAGAGCAAAAACCGCGACGTCAACTACGCAGCCCCGCTGCGCGTAACGGTTCGCCTGATCAACCGGGAGACCGGTGAAGTCAAGCAACAGGAAGTTTTTATGGGTGATTTCCCGCTCATGACTCCGCAGGGGACTTTTATTATCAACGGGGCGGAGCGTGTTATCGTATCTCAGCTCGTTCGTTCTCCGGGCGCTTATTATGCATCCACTACGGACAAAATGGGCAAACAGCTTTTCTCAAGCCAGGTCATTCCGAACCGCGGCGCATGGCTGGAATACGAAACGGATTCGAACGGCCTTCTTTACGTCAAGATCGACCGGCAGCGTAAGATCTTCATTACCTCGCTGTTACGCGCGATTGGTTACGGGACGAACGCTGAGATACTGGACCTGCTCGGCAGCGATGAGAGGCTGGAGCTCACTCTTGCGAAAGACCCGAATAAGACCGTGCTCGACGGGCTGGTTGAGATATACCGCCGTCAGCGCCCAGGCGAACCGCCGACAGAGGAGAGTGCGCGCAACCTGATGCATGCCCTGTTCTTTGACAATCGTTATGATTTGGCGAGAGTCGGACGTTATAAGTTCAATAAGAAACTGTCCCTGAAAGCGCGTATTGCAAACCAGGTCACGGACGAGACGGTGGTTTCACCGGTCACCGGTGAGATCTTCGCAGAGGAAGGTCAGCATATCACGAAGCAGCTTGCAGAGCAGATTCAGAATGCAGGAATCAATTCCGTCTGGATCCGTACCGAGGACAGCCGGGTCAAGGTGGTCGGCAATAATTTTGCGAGTGCCGCCGGATTCCTTCCGTTCGCGCCTATCGAAGCAGGTCTCAATGAGGATGTGCATATCCCGACGTTGCTTTCGCTTCTGGAAGAAGCAAAAGATAAGGACGAAGAGGAGACCAAGTCGTTCTTGCGCGAGCATTACAACGATCTGATTCCGCATCATATCGTTCCCGATGATATGGTCGCATCCATTTCTTATCTGATCAATCTGCCGTACGGAATTGGCAAGACAGATGATATTGACCATCTTGGCAACCGCAGAATCCGTTCGGTTGGAGAACTGCTTCAGAACCAGATCCGTGTTGGTCTGACCCGTCTGGAGCGCGTGGTGCGCGAGCGCATGGGACTTCAGGATATGGATGTAGTCATGCCGTCCAGCCTGATCAACATCCGTCCGGTCACTGCAGCAATCAAAGAATTTTTCGGATCCTCGCAGCTGTCCCAGTTCATGGATCAGACGAACCCGCTTTCCGAACTGACTCATAAGCGTCGTCTGTCTGCTCTTGGCCCGGGGGGCCTGAACAGAGACCGTGCGACTTTTGAAGTCCGTGACGTTCATTATTCCCATTATGGAAGAATGTGCCCGATTGAGACTCCTGAAGGTCCGAACATCGGTCTGATCAACTCTCTGTCTACTTATGCCCGTATCAACGAGTACGGGTTTATTGAGGCGCCTTATCGGGTAATCGATCGTGAAAATCGGATAGTGACCGATGAGATTGTATATTTGACCGCGGATGAGGAAGAAGGTTCCGTCGTCGCTCAGGCGAACGAACCGATCGACCCGAATACACACTGGTTCCTGAAAGACCGTGTTGTCGCGAGACGTCTGGATCAGATCATTGAAGTAAAGAACAACGAGATCGATTATATCGACGTATCTCCGAAGCAGCTGGTTTCTGTCGCGACAGCGATGATTCCGTTCTTGGAGAACGACGACGCGAACCGTGCTCTGATGGGTTCCAACATGCAGCGTCAGGCTGTTCCGCTTCTGAAGCCGGAAGCGCCTATTGTTGCTACGGGAATGGAACGCAAAGCAGCTGCGGATTCCGGTATTACCGTTCGAGCGGAATGCGATGGCGTCTGCACTTATGTTTCCGCGGATACGATCATTATCGAGAGTGAGAGCGGGGTCCCCTACACGCATAAGCTCCTGAAGTTCAAACGGTCCAACCAGGGAACCTGCCTGAACCAGCGGCCGATTGTCGAAAAGGGCGAGCATGTCAAGAAAGGCGACATCATTGCGGACGGCGCGTCCACGGAAGGCGGAGAAATCGCTCTCGGACGTAATATCCTGATCGGTTTTATGACATGGGAGGGCTACAACTACGAAGACGCCGTTCTGATTTCTGAAAAACTGGTAAAGGAAGACGCGTATACCTCGATCCACATCGAAGAGCATGAGGTCGAAGCTCGCGAGACCAAACTTGGACCGGAAGAAATTACAAGGGATATTCCGAACATCGGCGAGGATGCGCTGTCCCAGCTGGATGAGATGGGCATCATCCGTCCTGGCGCGGAAGTCCGTTCTGGTGACATTCTGGTCGGCAAGGTTACACCGAAAGGCGAAACGGAACTGACCAGTGAAGAGCGCCTGCTAAGGGCGATCTTCGGAGAAAAGGCGCGCGATGTCAGAGATACGTCCCTTCGCGTACCGCACGGAGAAGGCGGCGTGGTAGTTGACGTCAAGATCTTTACGCGCGAGAACAAAGACGAGCTGAGCCCGGGCGTCAATCAGGCGGTCCGTGTGTATATCGCCCAGAAGCGCAAAATCTCCGTGGGGGACAAGATGGCAGGTCGTCATGGAAACAAAGGTGTCGTTTCCCGCATTCTTCCCGAAGAGGATATGCCTTTCCTGCCGGATGGCACACCTCTGCAGATCGTTCTGAACCCGATGGGTGTTCCTTCACGTATGAACATCGGCCAGATTCTGGAACTCCATCTTGGCATGGCGTGCAAACGTCTGGGAATTGAGATTGCGACTCCGGTATTTGACGGAGCCAGCGAGCAAGACATCAAGAGCCTCTTGGTACAGTCCGGATGGGCAGAAGACGGAAAGACCGTCCTGTATGACGGACGTACCGGTGAGCCGTTTGAAAACAGGGTCAGTGTCGGATATATGTATTATCTGAAACTGCATCATTTGGTCGATGATAAGATTCACGCAAGATCCACTGGCCCGTACAGTTTGGTCACGCAGCAGCCTCTCGGCGGAAAAGCACAGTTTGGCGGACAGAGATTCGGGGAGATGGAAGTCTGGGCGCTGGAAGCGTACGGCGCGGCGAATACTCTGCAGGAGATTCTGACAGTTAAGTCTGATGACGTGGTTGGCCGTGTAAAAACATATGAAAGCATTGTCAAAGGCGAGAATGTGAAACCGTCCGGCGTGCCGGAATCGTTCAAGGTACTGGTCAAGGAACTGCAGTCTCTCGGTTTGGATATCCGGGTGCTGAATGAGAAGCATGAGGAAGTAGAACTGACTGAGGATGATGACGAAGAGACCCGCTTCACTGACAACATCAAGATCGACGGCCTTGAAGATACGCCGATTGCTTACCCCGAAGAGAATACGCCGTTTGAGGACGAAGAGGGCGACGAGTTCAACGAGTTCAATGAAGACGAGTTTGCCTCTGACGAGGATGAGGATTCTGAAGAGCCTGGCGGCCTGATCGAAGATGATCTGGATTTCGGGAATGACGATTTCAACGACCTCGGTTTTGACGACTCAGACGATGAGCCTCTGGAATAAAGTGCGAAGGAGAATCACGAAGAATGTTTGATCTTACAGAATTTGACGCTTTGCAGATCGGTCTAGCATCACCGGAAAAGATTCATGAATGGTCGCACGGCGAAGTCAAAAAGCCGGAAACGATCAATTACCGCACATTGAAACCGGAGAAAGATGGCCTGTATTGCGAGCGTATTTTCGGACCGACCAAGGACTGGGAGTGCCACTGCGGAAGATATAAGCGTGGCCGTTACAAAGGCATCGTTTGCGATAAATGCGGCGTCGAAGTGACCCGTGCAAAGGTCCGCCGCGAGAGAATGGGACATATCGAGCTTGCAGTCCCGGTTTCCCATATCTGGTATTTCAAAGGAATTCCTTGCAGGATGAAGATGCTTCTGGATATGAGTCCCCGCGAACTGGAGCAGGTCCTGTATTTTGCCGCATATGTGGTCATTGACCCGGGCGAGACAATACTTCAGAAGAAACAGGTCCTGACAGATAAGGAATACCGCGAGTATCAGGAACAGTTCGGACCGAAATCGTTCCGCGCTGGTATGGGTGCTGAAGCGATCCGAGAACTCCTGTGCGAGATCGATCTGGAGCAGCTCGATGCGGAACTGCGTGATGAGATCGCACATTCTGGTGGACAGAAACGCGCAAACGCTGTCAAGCGTCTTGAAGTTGTTGAAGCGTTCCTGAAGAGCGGAAACCGGCCGGAATGGATCATTCTGACTGTTCTGCCTGTTCTTCCGCCGGAACTGCGTCCTATGGTGCAGCTGGATGGAGGAAGGTTTGCGACAAGCGACCTCAATGATCTGTATCGCAGAGTCATTAACCGAAACAACCGCCTGAAAAGGCTGCTTGAACTCCGTGCTCCTGATATCATCGTCAGAAATGAGAAGCGTATGCTCCAGGAAGCGGTTGATTCCCTGATCGACAACGGCCGCCGTTCGCGCCCTGTGACAGGACCGGGCAACCGCGCTCTGAAATCCCTGTCCGACATGCTTCGCGGAAAACAGGGACGTTTCCGTCAGAACCTGCTTGGAAAGCGCGTTGACTATTCCGGACGTTCCGTTATCGTTGTCGGACCGGATCTGAAGATGTATCAGTGCGGTTTGCCGAAAGAGATGGCGCTGGAACTGTTCAAACCTTTTGTTATGAAAGAACTGGTTAAGGGCGGTCTGGCACAGAATGTCAAAGGCGCAAAGAGAATGGTCGAGCGTAGTGCAACGGAGGTTTTCGGTGTTCTTGAGAAAGTCATCAAAGATCATCCGGTTATGCTGAACCGTGCTCCGACTCTGCATCGTCTCGGCATCCAGGCATTTGAGCCTGTTCTGGTTGAGGGACGTGCGATTCGTCTGCATCCTCTCGTATGTACCGCATTCAACGCGGACTTCGACGGAGACCAGATGGCCGTGCACGTTCCGCTTTCTGTGGAAGCACAGGCAGAGGCACGGTTCCTCATGCTGGCCTCCAACAATATCCTCAAGCCGCAGGATGGAAAGCCTGTCGTTATCCCGACACAGGACATGGTTATGGGCTGCTATTATCTGACACAGCAGCGCGACAATGTAAAAGGTGAGGGGAAAGCATTTTCTTCCGAAAATGAAGCGATCATGGCTTATCAAACCGGTGAGGTCGCGCTTCATGCAAAGGTCAAAATCCGTCTGGAACGTGAGTTCGAAGGAAAGACATACCGCAAGGTGATCGACACTTCTGTAGGCCGCGTGATCTTTAACAACGCGATTCCTCAGGATCTCGGATTCGTGTCGCGCAATTGTCCGGACGACATGTTCAGACTGGAAGTGGACCGTCTGGTCAAGAAGAAAGATCTCGGAACGATCGTAGACGCTGTCTACAGAAAACATGGTCCGACGATCACAAGCGAAGTTCTCGACCGCATCAAATCTCTCGGTTATTCCTTCTCCACGAAGGGCGGTATTACCGTCGGCTTCCAGGATATTCAGGTACCGGAAGAGAAAAAGACACTGATTCAGGAAGCAGAGAAGAAGGTCGTTGAGATTGATAACTTCTTCCGGATGGGTCTGCTGTCCAACGCAGAGCGCCGTCAGCGCGTGATTGAGATTTGGGAAAAGACAACGGACGACGTCGCAAAAGTCCTGATGGATTCTCTGGACGAATACAACCCGATCTACATGATGGCTGACTCCGGTGCTCGCGGTAGCAAGCAGCAGATCCGTCAGTTGGCCGGTATGCGTGGCCTTATGGCTGATCCGTCCGGTCAGATCATTGAGGTGCCGATCCGTGCGAACTTCCGTGAAGGTTTGACCGTTCTGGAGTTCTTTGTTTCATCGCATGGCGCGCGTAAAGGTCTTGCCGACACCGCTTTGCGTACCGCAGACTCCGGTTATCTGACCCGCCGTCTAGTAGACGTTTCTCAGGAAGTGATCATCCGTGAGGAAGATTGTTTTGCTGAGCGGGGTGATACGCCGAAGGGAATGATGATCTCTGCCATCATGGATGGGAACAAGCTGATCGAATCCCTGGCAGCACGTATCGAAGGCCGTTATGCAATCGACCCGGTCTGTGATCCGGCAACGGGCGAAGTTCTTTGCGAAGGTGATCACATGATCACGCTCGAAGAGGCCCAGGCTATTGAGAAAGCGGGCATTACAGAAGTGCTCTGCCGCTCAGTATTTACATGTCGCTGCGAACACGGCGTATGCTGCAAATGCTACGGCGCGAACCAGGCGACAGGCGGACACGTGGATATCGGTGAAGCAGTCGGAATCATTGCGGCGCAGGCAATCGGTGAACCCGGTACGCAGCTGACCATGCGTACGTTCCATACCGGCGGCGTTGCATCTGCAGAGGATATTACTCAGGGTCTTCCGCGCGTAGAGGAGCTCTTTGAAGCCCGTAAACCGAAGGGACTTGCGACAATCACTGAGATCTCCGGTGAAGTGCGCATCGATGAAGGCAAGCGTCGCGCGATTATCACGAACGAGGATGGAGATTCCGAGAGTTATCTGATTCCGTTCGGATCCAAACTGAAAGTCAAGGACGGCGACCGCGTGGAAGCGGGTGACGAATTGACGGAAGGTTCCGTGAATCCGAATGACATTCTGAAGATCAAGGGTATCAAAGGCGTTCAGGCCTATCTGCTGAAAGAAGTCCAGAGCGTTTATCGTCTGCAAGGTGTTGAGATCTCCGATAAGCATATCGAGGTGATTATCCGCCAGATGCTCCGTAAAGTTCAGGTTGAAGACGCGGGCGATACCAACCTGCTGCCGGGTGAACTGTGCGATATCTTCCGCTTTGAGGAAGAGAACGAGAGACTGTTCCGCGCATATGAGGAAGAACTGCAGAAGTGTCAGGAAGAAGGCCGCGAAGAACCTGCAGAGCCAGTCCTCGCAAAAGCAAAACGCAAACTTCTGGGTATTACGAAAGCAGCCCTAGCGACGGATTCCTTCCTCTCGGCAGCATCTTTCCAGGAGACGACACGCGTCCTGACCGAAGCAGCAATCAAGGGCAAGATCGATCCGCTGGTCGGACTCAAAGAGAATGTAATTATCGGCAAACAGATTCCGGCGGGAATCGGACTCCGGCGTTACCGCAACGTCGAAGTGACGGAAACCGTGCCCGCATCTGATCTGGATCTGCTGATCCAGTAATGTCCTATGGAGAAGCCTGCTGCAAAAAACAACACCGCGTGCGCCCTGTATCAAAGCAGGGCGTGCGCGATTCTGAATGCAGAAACATGTGAAAGCTGTCCTCGCTCGGCAGAAGGGTCCGGTCAGGATCAAACGAAGCTTCTGAAAGAAAACGTCACTCTGTTTGAAACGCTGCTTCCGGACGGTGGGGTCTCGTATCTGTTTGAAAGCGAGACCTGTACGGTCTGCAGAACGGAGCCGAAGGGAAAAGCGGACAGGTTCGCGATTCTGGATTTCGGACATCATGAGCCGGAAGCGATCCAGGCACGAAGATTGTTCCAACGGTCCGGAGTCGGTTTCATGATGCCGCTGCAGTTCGCATGCTGCAAAAAATGCGGAAGACGGTTTATTCTTTCTGCATATCTGCCGCTTCTTGTACCTGCAGCGCTGACTGCGGTCCTGATTCCGATGTTCGTTTCCCCGCATCTGATGCAGCTGGTCAAATCTGCTGCCGGTTGGCTTCCTTTTGCACTGGTGCTTCTGACCACCGGAGGCGGGTATCTTCTCGGAAAAGTACTTCAGCAGAGATTGAGCAGACACTTTGATTTAAGCATGTATTTTGATCTGCTCAGTCATCCGGCATCAAAGGCACTGATGGAGAAGGGTTGGTTCCCTCTTTCGAGAAGAGACGCTTGCGCTCCAATTCTGTCGAGACGCAGGATCGAATATGGACTCGGAAATGCACCAAGTTGCGTGTATGCCGAGAAAGAAGCGGATAAAATCCCCGTAAATAGGGAAGAAATCCCTGAAAACAAGGGAAAAGCTGATTGACAAGTTTTAAAGAGTCTGTTAAACTTTTATTTCGGGCGTTTGAGATTCTACGCTCATTTTGCCGCGTATTGACGGCATTTCAATCTGGGACAATATCCTCTACAATGGGTTGCAGAGGGATTGATAGATACATCATATCAATTATAATTTTGAATCATTTTTTAGGAGGATTATTCTGAATGCCGACCATTAATCAGTTGGTTCGCAAAGGAAGAGAGCAGGTGGAATACAAATCCACTGCTCCTATTCTGAAACAGTGTCCGCAGCGTCGCGGAGTCTGCACTGCAGTCCGTACGATGACGCCCAAAAAGCCGAATTCGGCGCTGCGCAAAATCGCCCGTGTCCGCCTGACAGACGGTCTTGAGGGTACTGCTTATATTCCTGGCATTGGCCACAATCTGCAGGAGCACTCTGTTGTGCTGATCCGCGGCGGCCGTGTCAAGGATCTGCCTGGTGTACGTTATCACATCATCCGTGGTGCACTGGATACCGCCGGTGTTGCGAATCGCAAACAGAGCCGTTCGCTCTATGGTGCGAAGCGTCCGAAGGGAGGAAAATAAGGTATGCCTAGAAGAGGTTTTATTCCGAAGAGGGAAGTCCTGCAGGACCCGATCTACAAGAGCACAGTCGTTACAAAGCTGATCAATCAGGTCATGCTGGATGGCAAGCGCGGTGTCGCTCAGAAGGCTGTTTATGATGCTTTCGAAATGATTACTGCCAAGAGCGGAAAAGACGCTTTGGAAGCTTTTGAACTGGCAATGAACAACATCATGCCTGTACTCGAAGTTAAAGCCCGCAGAGTCGGCGGTTCCACCTATCAGGTACCTATGGAGATTCGACCGGATCGTCGCCAGACCCTCGGTCTGCGCTGGCTTGTCAGCTATGCGCGCGCCCGCAGCGAGCGCACGATGGCTGAGCGTCTTGCCGGCGAAATCCTGGATGCTTGCAATGAGCAGGGCAACGCCGTTAAGAAGAAAGAAGACACTCATCGTATGGCAGAGGCCAACAAGGCGTTTGCACATTATCGCTGGTAATGCGTGATACGGAACTCGCGTTAACGCGGAACATAGGCATCATGGCACATATTGATGCCGGAAAAACCACCACAACCGAGCGGATTCTGTTCTATACCGGTAAGATCCATAAAGTCGGAGAAGTGCATGAAGGTGCTGCGACGATGGATTTTATGGTTCAGGAACAGGAGAGGGGCATTACGATCGCCTCTGCCGCCACTACGGCTTACTGGAAAGGTTACCGCATCAACATCATCGATACACCAGGGCACGTCGATTTCACTGTTGAAGTCGAACGAAGTCTTCGGGTGCTGGATGGTGCTGTTGCTGTGTTCTGTGCAAAAGGCGGAGTCGAGCCGCAGTCAGAGACGGTATGGCGTCAGGCTGTGAAATATGGGGTTCCATGCATCGCGTATGTCAATAAAATGGACATTACCGGCGCGGATTTCTTCCATGTTATGGATATGATGCGTGACAGACTTCAGGCGAATCCTGTACCCGTACAGCTACCGATCGGATCGGAAGCTGAGTTCCGGGGGATTATCGATCTTGTCACGATGCGCGCTGAAGTCTATTACAATGACGACGGCACGGATATCCGTGAGGAAGAGATTCCGGCAGAACTCATGAGTGATGCGGAAAAATACCGTGGGGAGCTGATCGAGGCAGTGATTGATCAGGATGATGACCTTATGGAGAAGTACCTCGAAGGGGAGGAACTGACGCCGGAAGAAATTCAATCCTGTATCCGAAAAGCCACTATATCCCTGTCTGCGGTACCTGTATGTTGCGGCACATCCTATCGGAACAAAGGGGTTCAGCCTCTGCTGAATGCAATCGTTGATTATCTCCCATCACCGCTGGACGTCCCTCCCGCAAAGGGAACTGATCGGTACGGAGATGGCGAGATCGAGGCAAAACCGGATGATTCCGCCCCCTTTGCTGCGCTTGCTTTCAAAATCGTGTCGGATCCATACGGAAAGCTGGCGTTCATCCGCGTTTACAGCGGTACGCTGAAAACCGGAACTTACGTTTATAACGTCAATAAGCAGAAGCGGGAACGTGTCAGCAAGATTCTGCTGATGCACGCCAACACGCGCACGGAAGTGGAAGAAGCACATGCCGGCGACATATGTGCGTTGGTCGGGCTTCGCGAAACGACAACGGGTGAGACTCTGACAACCGAGAATCGACAGATGCTGCTGGAGAACATGGTTTTCCCGACGCCTGTTATTCAGGTGGCCATAGAGCCCAAGACGAAAGCCGGTCAGGAGAAAATGATGGCTGCGCTTCAGAAACTCGGTGAAGAAGATCCGACTTTCCGTACGTTTACGGATCAGGAGACCGGACAGACAATTATCGCGGGTATGGGTGAACTGCATCTGGAGATTATTGTCGACAGGTTGATCCGGGAGTTCCACGTGGAAGCGACAGTCGGGAAACCGCAGGTCAGTTACAAGGAGACGATCCTGAGACCGGTGCACCATGAAACGCGTTATGTCCGGCAGACCGGTGGACATGGGCAGTATGCTCACTGCATCGTTGAGTTTTCGCCGAACAAGCCCGGGGAAGGATACACATTCGAAAGCAAGGTCATCGGCGGAGTAATTCCGAAGGAATTCATTCCGGCAGTGGATGCCGGTATCCGCGACGCGCTCCAGTCCGGCCCGCTAGGCGGATACGAGCTGATTGATATCCATGCGACTCTTCTGGACGGTTCCTATCATGAAGTCGATTCCAGCGATATGGCATTCAAGATCGCAGGTTCTCTTTCGGTCAAGGATGGTATTACAAGGGATAACAGCCAGCTGCTTGAGCCAATCATGAATGTAGAGTTGTTCATTCCGGATGAATATCTCGGCGACATAGTGGGAAATCTGAGCTCCAAGCGCGGCAAAGTCAACGGCATGGAGACGACTCAGGGCGGAACAATCGTTCATGCGTCCTGCCCGCTTTCTGAAATGTTCGGATATGCGACGGATCTCCGTTCGAGAACACAGGGCCGAGGAACTTTCACAATGCAGTTTGCACGATATGAGAGCGTTCCTGCAAACGTTCAGGAAACGATTCTCGGTAGATATAATTACCGATTCTAAACATTTTAACATTTTATCATTACAAGGAGAAACAAGATGGCAAAACAGAAATTCGAGCGTACGAAACCGCACGTAAACATCGGAACGATCGGTCACGTAGAC
>JAEEGL013378649.1_pt1 | contig 14069 bp, 11 predicted proteins | sample 9134231 | NCBI WGS metagenome assembly JAEEGL01 (sample SAMN16246548, study PRJNA631951) | gut metagenome | biome: gut microbiome; feature: rumen; material: fiber-attached | host: Bos | place: Iran: Karaj | collected 2018-10
GTCAAACACAAAGATCTCGCCGCCGTTACCCTTCGTGCCAGCCTCGAGAACGAGCTTACAGGCCTCCGGAATCAGCATAAAGAACCGCACGATGCGCTCGTCCGTGACCGTGACCGGGCCACCTCGCTTAATCTGTTCCCGGAACAGCGGAATCACAGACCCATTGGAACCCAGCACGTTACCGAACCGCGTGGTCACGAACTGCGTGTAGTTCGCCCCGTGCGCTTCCTTCTCCAGTTTCTGATTCAGGCTCTGGACGTAAATCTCACAAATGCGCTTTGAACACCCCATCACATTCGTCGGGTTCACCGCCTTGTCAGTCGAGACCATCACGAACTTATCGACCCCGTACTTCACGCTCAGGTCGGCGAGGATCTTGGTGCCGGCGATGTTGTTCAGGACGGCCTCGGAGGGGTTGTCCTCCATCATCGGGACGTGCTTGTAGGCGGCTGCGTGGAAGACGTACTCCGGGCGGAAGGACGCGAAGACGTTCTCCATCCGGGTACGGCGGTCGATGCTCGTCACAACTGTTTCGGCGGGGATGTCCGGAAAGTCCCGCTTCATCATCTCGCGGATGTCGTGCTGCGGAGTCTCGGCCTGGTCAATGAGCATCAGTTTCGCGGGCTTGAATGCAGCTACCTGACGGACAATTTCCGCACCGATGGACCCGGCGGATCCGGTGATGAGCACCCGCTTCCCGTGGAGCAGTTCCTCGACCGATTTCAGATCGACTCGGATCTCCTGCCTCGGCAACAGGTCCTCGACGGAGACCTCCTTCAGTTGCATGTTCTCGACTTCCTCGTCGCTCAGGACACCGTTCTTGATACTGGCAGCCTTCGCCTGCTGCGTCATATAGATCTTGCACCCGGCGCCGATCAGGATGTCCTGGACTTTCTGATTCTCGCGGAACTCTTCAGACCGGAGCGGGCTCACGAGCACCCCCTGGATTCGCTGTGTATTCACGATCGCGGCCAGGTCCTCATCCAGCGTGTACACCGGCACGCCCAGCATCTGCATCCCTTTGATTCGCTTTTCGTGGGTGATGAAGCCCCGCAAGTCGAATCGGGCAGGATTCTCGGACCGGATATACTTCGCCACCCCAGCACCGCCTGTCAAGGCACCATAAATCAATACCCGCTCTGCCTGCGAGCTGGAAGAAGTGACGTCGTAAACAGTCTTCACGATCATTCGCATCACCAGCATCATCATGGCCGACAGGACGAACGTCGCAAAGATCTGAAGCGGCTTCATCTCCGTCATCGTTTTGACCCCGAAATGCTTGAATAGGTAATACGCCACGACAGCTAACAAGCAGGTCATTGCATTGGCATACACCACCTTGAGCAGGTCCACGAACCCGGAATACCGCACCACCCCGGAATACGTCCGGAAAGACCTCGCACTGATTACGCTCAGGGCGGAGAAAAGGAGCATGGTATACAGCAGCGAGAACCTATACTCATACGTCGCGCCGGTCCGATGGAACGCCCAATGGACAAAGGCGGTCGCGAAGAACACGATGGCCATGTCCGCCAGCACAACGCACCAATAAGGGAAAACCCGCTTGTTGAAATGGCTAGTCACGAATCGTGACAGCCAATTGGGATTATCAATAGTCGACATTATTAGTATATTGCAAGAACAAATATTGTCATGATAAAGCGCCTTCTTGTCATTCCGAGAGCCGCAAATGAATCTCATTTTTGTCATTTCGGTTGAGCGGAAGCGAGTGGAGAAATATTCTACTAAGAATCGCCAAACTTACTCCTATGAACGCACCCAACGTATTCAGCACCAAATCCGTCAGTTCGAAAAAGCCCACGTGCAAAACCAGCTGGAGGCACTCGATGCAAAGCGACAAGCAGAAGGCCGCCAAAGTCACAAGCCCGACTCGGCACCAGGCCCCCGTCCGATCCAACGATGCTGCCAGCCACTTCCCGAAAAAGATCCCGAACGGAACAAAAACGGCGATGTTCGAAAGGGCCTCAACAGGGCCCTGTCCACTCTTCTGGAACATGCGTGAGAAATCCAGCGTCAGGTTATGCCCGGCAGAATGCTTCATGATCCCCAAATACCGGATCCCGACCGCCGTATCCAGCAGGAACAGGCCCACGAAAACAGTCAGGCCAAAAGCAATCGCACCATACACCGAGTACTTCTTCCGGATCAGAAGGATAACCGTCAATGCCAATGACACCACTCCCATCACAGCCCAGTGCGAACAAGGGACATGGGAAAGAATGCCACGGGAATATGATAAAACTGGCAGAGGAAACATCAAATCGAAGGATTTTTCTCAAATAACACGCCCTTCGCCTGAATCCACAACGCCTTCACCATAGAAATCGGGGAGAACGCACGATACTTCCAAGCCGCCCGCAGAGTATTCCCTGCAAGCCTTAACTTGCCCACAAATCCGCGAACATTCTCATGTAAATCCAGCCCAGCCCATACGGAGTCCATCATCCGTTGCTCCGGAGCCGAAAGCGAAGAATAATCCCGCTCCCCCAACACAAACTCGCCCACATGGGAGAATGCATCGTAGAAACGCCTAAAGCCAAACTCATCTACATATCTCTCAAATTGCCCCCAATCCACATCCGATTGATGCCGCCGTTGAAACAAAGCCCAATCCAGAATATGCCGCAGATTCAACCCTTCGTGCAGAAAATGGGAGTACGCATGCTCTGTCAGGAACAAGGCCGATGCAAGGGCGGGAGGCATCAACAGCCCCGTATCTCCGAATTCAGTCAAAGGCCCGCGAAGTATCATCTCCTGAAGCAAACGCTCAAGCTGGCGCAACGTATCATTCCCACGGAAAGGCGTGCAGAACTTATGGTTCTCAACGAACAGTCCTGCAAGATCAAAAGAGCTATTCTTATAGAACTCTCGCTCCACCGGCAGCCCGTGCATCTCAATCACCTGATTCCCGTGTTCATACGCCTCAATATGCTCGCCATCCTTGATCAGAAAACAGTCCAGATCCGCACTATATCGATGCGAAGGAATCGGATAGCAATCCGATATCGTAAAGCCTTTCAGAACGACCGTCTGAATTTCAGCGGCAGCAAACCACTTCCCCATCTTCTTCGCCGAGGATAGCTGGTCAGCATACCGCATCTCGTACTTCATCGTCTTGGCAAACCACCTTGCCTTCGTCCGCCGCTCCTCTTTGTCTCCCGACACTGAGTACACTCCGGCATCGTATAGTTTCTGTAAACCATCGCTCGCAATGACTGACACATTCTGCTTACTGGCCTCCTCAATCAAAAGAGCCCAATCCACTGACTCCGGGACGGAAAAACCCGTATCGCCAATGACACTAGCGCGGACTAAGTTCAGCAAGAACTCCTGTTCAATTTTCATTTATTCTGAAGCCCCCTCAAATACTCATCATGCAGATGATAATACTTCTTCATGAACAGGACATATGTCCCAGCAAGAACGATGATGACTGCGACCAGATAAATCCAATGCGCTACCACGGTATTAGGAATCAGATAAATCATCACCAGCGAAATCACCAGTTGTATAACCATATAGATCAACGACACCACCACATGGCTCATCCCTAATTCATTCGCCATCAACTGATACGCATGCTTCCGATGCGCCTCACCCAGATGCTCGTGAAGCATAATCCGGTGAACAATTGTGCAGCAACCGTCTACGCCGTAAACAATCAGGAAGATCAGCCAGGTAATATCCTTCGTTTTCATGATCAAACAGCCTAACATGAAAAGCAGAATAAACGCAATCCCGACGCTCCCAACATCCCCTGCAAAGCACTTCGCTTTATTCTTAGGCCTAAAATTGAAATAGCTAAACACCAGCACAGACAGAATCGTCACGATAATGAACGAATTCTCAACGAACTCTCCCTTCAGATTCAATAGCAGCAGCGGCGCCAACACCGCCAGCGAATACCCCGCCGTAATCCCATTGATACCATCCATAAAATTGTAGATATTCGTCGCCCCTACACACACGATCAGCGCCAGAATCACAGCCCACCATAGGTTTGTATGAATCATATCCAACTGATAGAACATCAGCCCCATAGCGATGAACTGTACCACCAACCGCACCGAATCCAGCAACGAATGAATATCATCAATAAAACTCACTCCAGCAGCCAGGGTCACAGCAGCCAGGAACCAGGGATACTGGAATCCAAAGATTGCACTCCAAATCCAGGATCCTATCAGGAAAATAATCCCCCCACCGCGTAAAACAATACGAGTGTGAGAACTCCGCTGGTTCGGTTTGTCTATGATATTGAAATGATCTGCGATTCTAAAATAAACCAATTCTGCCAGAAGCAGCAGAAGAGCAATCGTGATATACTTTATAACAAGTATCATGGTAATTATTCCTTAAACGCATCCAACGTCTTCATTAAGCCATCTCTCGCCTCTACCGGCATCCTCTCAATTCCCAACGCCGCCTTAATCTTCGCATTAGAAGAGATGTAATTCTCAGTCAGTTTCCTCAACCTTTCCGGATTCAGCGGAAGGTGCAGCCAGCCGCCGACTTTCGCCACGCCATTCATTAGGTCTTTCGGGAGCTTCCAGATGTGCGCTTTCTTGCCAAGAGACTCGCAAATTACCTCGATCAGTTCATTCGTTGAAAGTGCCTCATCATCCCCCATGTTGTAAATACCAGATGACACATCCTTCGTCAAGAGTCCGGAGATCACAAAAGAAAGATTGTCGATACTCGTAAATGTCCGACGGTTCTCAAAGGCTCCCAGGGGCCAGGGAATGCCTTTCTTCACCACGTTGTAAAGAAGATTCAGATTCCCTTTGTTTCCTGGCCCATGAATCATACAAGGTCGCATGATATAGACCTGCTTCTCCGGATTCGGATGCGAGAGGATATACTCCTCGGCCTTGATCTTACTTTCCCCATAAGGGCCAACGGGAGCAGGGACGACGTCCTCCGTCAACACGTCTTCAACTTTATCTGCCGCCGCTTTCGCCGTGCTGAAGAAGATGAACTTCCGGGCTGACGACTTCAGGAAATAGTCGTAAATCTTCTGCGTCAAACCCGTATTCACCTTGAAATACACCTCCGCGGCCGCCTGGTTTTTCGTATCGTGCGCCTTTCCTGCAAGATGGATGATGGCATCAACGTCCGGAACAATTCCCTTGTCCAAGTCATCCCAAGAGAAAGTAAATGAAACGCCCTCTTTTATCGGAGACACGATATCAAGCCCATAGATTGTATGTTGGCCAGAAAGCGCAGCTACCAGGTTGCTGCCAACGAAACCATGAATCCCAGTAATCAGAATCTTCATTTTGTCAGTGTATCTATCAAATCCACATACATGTCCGTTACCTTCTCTTTTGTATAGTGATCTATAATAGTTTGACGTCCACGCCGACCCATTTGAGCCAACTCTTCTTTAGTTACCGAACTCAACCAAGCGACCATATCATCCACTTTCTTATCAAAGTCCTGCTCCGTAATAAGCTGGGCACAGCCCTTATCTTTTAAGAAGTTAACGATTGGGGTATTCTCTCCAGAGAGAACCAGCAAGGGGCGCTCGCAAGCCATAATCGTATAAACTTTTGATGGAAATCCGTCAGTATCCGATTCCGGCGCCATAAAAATAAACGAAGCGTCAGAGTATGACAGTATGGCCGGCATAAGTTCTCGAGGTTGGTAAGGCAGTAAATGCAATTTATCCAAACCACGCTTCCTCATCTCATCCTCGACATATCCTCGTTTAGCGCCTTCTCCAATCACCACATATTCCACATTCAGATCCCGAGTCTTTTCGGCTAGCGCGATTAGTGGTTCCCAGGACTGGGCATGGCCGATATTCCCCGCATAAAGCAACTTGATGCTACTACTTTTCGGGAACAACGTATCATTAAGTTTTCCTTCCCATTCTACCTGGTGGTAGAGCTCCGTATCCACAAAATTAGGGATGATATGCAACTTACTCTGATCCGTAAACCTCGACACAATAGTATCATAAAACACCTTATCAATCGTTGTTACCGCATCAGAGCCATTGTAAACCTTCTTCTCCATCCACTGAAGGGCCCTCAACAAAAATCCGCCTTTCAGTTTCAAAATGTCGGGATAAATCTCCTGAACGTTATACACCACCTTGCAACCTTTTATCTTTGCTAATCCCAAATTCAACCAACCGATGGTCAAAGGTGGCGAGGGTGAGAGAATCAAATCTACGAGCCTAATTGTCAATCCGATAAAGAACGATACAATATGCCAATACACAAAGCCAATCAAGCGCAACGCCGTGCTCTTGAACTTTTTCTGCGGCACATGCAGCACCTTTATCCCGTGATAATTACTCTCTTTACAGAGCCCCCACACCTTCCATCGCATAGGCTGTTTTTCCACTTGTTCCGGCACTATGTTGAAGTGTGGAGTGGTCGTCAGAACCACAACTTCATAGCCCCTATCCTGGAGTCTCAATGCGATATCGTTATACAAATACGCTGTACTCACCCCGTCCGGGCTGAAAATCAAACTATGTATCAGAACTCTTTTCTTCATTCAGAAATGTATCTATTAGTCCTTGTTCCCTTTCAAAGCAAACTCATAATACGTTCCCTCCACCTTCGCGGGCACCTTATCCTTCATATACGTCAACTTATGGAAGCTGACACGCCCCGTGAGCCTCTTCCACTTCGCCTCGTCAAACGGCTCGCCCCAGTGCTTCACCAGCGCCAAGCTACGGGGAGCGTAGGCATAAGGCATCGCTGCAATCTGTTCCGGGAACACCTCCCGCAGCATATCAAAAAACAGGTGGAACAGATAGTAACTCAACACGACATTATGCTCCCGCCAATAGGCATACAGCATATCCCGCAATACCATCAGCACCTCGTTGTTCGTGCAGGACGAAATAAACCAGTTCCCGATGCCACCCCACTCACTGTTCCCAGGGCGAGTATACTGGAACATAAATAAGTCTGTATCCAAATAAGTCAATAGCGACAAGCCGTCAGGCGCTTCACCCGTGCACAGCACCGTAGAGTCGATCCAAGTCCCTCCATACTTGATCAGCAGTTCCAGCCGCAACAGGTCGGCAAAATGTGCTGGAGGAATCTCTTTCTTCTCTCGGCGGCGGATAACATAGTCCGGCAGGTCGATATACTCCCGCCAATTCTTCTCGTCTATCACCACGATTCTGTAGCCGATGGCACCCAAATGCCGCGTCAGCGACCTATGGCACGCCTTCACCACCTCCGGGGCATCCTCCAGCCCCTGCAGCCAACAGAACCAGACTGTCTTGCTCGTCTTGTGCCCCAGAGCCTTTCCCGATGGTGAGCCGGTCCCTGAGCCTGTCGAAGGTTTCATCACGCGCTCCGCAATCTCCCTCATCACCGGCCGATACTCCTTCACCAGCAGCGGCTCCACCTTCCTCACCGTATCCTGGTATACCTGCTTGTACGTCCTTCGGCTGAAAGGATGCCGCAGTACCCGCTTCGCCGCTGACCACAGCAGCCCCATCCGGGCGTAATCGTGCAACAAGCGCATACCACCAAGTTGGGTGTAACGTATTTTGAGGATGTGGAAAAGGTGGGTAGGCATAAAGACTCAATCCAACACCATCATTACTATTATGTCAAATGAACTCGCTTAATAAGATAGCCGTCCGCTCCAAACTCTTTAGTAATCATTGATGATTGCACGCAACTAAACTCTCATATAACTCAATGTATTTATCGAAGCACTTATCCTTGTCAAAAAACGCCTCCGCTCTTTCTCTACAAGCCGAAGCATACAGGTTGCGGTCTTTGCTGCAGATCAACTTGATTGCTTCCGCCATGCTACCCACATCACCCTGTTCAACGACAATACCGGTGTTCTCATCAATAGCCTCAGGGCTTCCACCGGTCCTATAAGTTATCACTGGTGTACCGCAAGCCAATGCTTCCAGGTTCACAGTCGGGAAGGTATCGGCATATGTGGGATTAATCAACACGTTAGCATCAGAATAAAGCTGTACCAGTTCATTTACATTCTGGGTTCGTTCAATCCCGATGATTCCCGAGGGTAACTGCCCCTTCTGTTTGGCAGTCAGTCCAACGATGGTTATGGAATACTTTTCTGGCAGATGTTTCCTTAACTTGACGATATCATAAAGCCCTTTCCCCTCATTCCAAACACTCGACACCGCCAGCACACGATATGTGGCGGTCTCTTTTTCTGCTTCCATAGGTCTGAAAACACATAGGTCCACACCATTCTTAATCACCTCGATCCACTTATCCTTTAAGAACGACTGTTTGACGAATCCTGCCATCCAGTCCGAACAGGAAACTATAGTCAGGTTTTGAAAACCACCAAATAACAGATTCTTAAGTTCATAATTCTTCCTCGACCTGTCCAATACCGTCTTAGGCATAACATTTCGCATCGGACATTCGTAGCATCCTTCTTTCCACTTCGAGCAGCCCTCGGTTACGAAATGAAAACAATGCCCAGTGAAAGCCCAACAATCATGAAACGTCCATACAACTTTAATGTCTGTCTGCTTTAAATACTCAAACAACAGTTGGTAATTCAGATAATGATCGTGGATGTTATGAAGTTGAATCACATCAGGCTTAATTTCCTCGATTTGCCGTATAAACCGCTTTGTGGCATCCCTGGAACACAATCCTTCATTATCTCTAATTCTTTGCTCTGCAAAATGAAAATATTTATCCCAACAGCTGCCAATCTTGAGGACATGCGACTGTGAAGGATTGCACCAACGTCCATATGCGATATAACTCACCCAGCCATGGTTAATGGCAGCAAGCCCTATTGCCTCGGCAATCTTACCAGTGCTGCCCCAGTTGGCAGTGACGTTAATTTGAAGAAGTGTACGCATCAACAATAATGACTCTCCCCTTTATGTTCAAAATAGAAACTAATCGGATTCAACAATATATTTAGAATCTTCACATTGGACAGAAAGATGAGAAGAAAAAGATTGCATAACGAACAAAGAAAAAGAACAATAAAGCTGTCATGGCCTAACAACTTCGTCAATGGAGCGAATACAAGTTGAATCATAAAGGTATGATACATATAAATAAATAAGGTTCTCTTCCCAATCTTTGAGTATTGCTTTAAATCTGGAATCAAAGAAAGGATAGCTATCCCGACAAGAAAAGCACAGCATAATTGTATGGAACGAGTCCCTATATTAACTATTGAACTCGCCGAGTATGGATAGGATCCCGCAAACAAGGGGACTAGACTATTATCATATGACCAGAAGAACACTATTGCAACGATAATGATTACAATTGATACTATTTTAGGTATTCGTCTAATCCATTCGATTCCAATACTATCCCTTGACATAACGAAACCAAGCATAAAAAACGGCATAAATGTAAGAGTCCTTTGGAAAGAGAGCGCAGCTCCAATACATATCCCCCCCCCCGCTAGAGAAGCCACTAAAGAAAAAGCTACCAGTGCATTACGCTTTACTTTTCGAAGCATAAAAGCAATGCTCCGATAATATGCAAGAGTTAGCAAGTACCACAAAGTCCATTTGGGGGACAACAAACTTGCAAAAGAATAATTACCATCGATCAAAAGACGTATGAGGTCAAAAACCAAGAATGTCTCCAAAATGCGCAGTACGCTTTTCCAATAATGTGTACGGTCTTTAACATGAGTCAGGAATCCTGATACAAACAAAAACATCGGCATATGGAACAAAGTGATTAAATTGAAAACGTGAATCTCGTTGGTAAAACCGCCGAATTTACATTTTTCAATAGTATGTCCCAGAATAACAAAAAAAATAAGGAACAGCTTTATTGAATCGATCCAAGTATTGTTCTTTTGGTAGCTTTCTAAGTTCATTATCTAAATCAGGGGAATACGTAACATCACAATAGTCTCAAAACAATTCTGGTTGCCTTCATTGGCCTTGTCCGATAAACATTCACCCAACCATACTGATTCCGAATCTTTCCTATCAGCGTCAAAGGCTGCGATACATCATCAGCAAACACATCGCATCGTAGAGTTTCGGATACGGATGGGACATTCAATACCACATCTTCTCTTCCCTCGTAATGCCATGTTATAGTCAATAAACCGTCCTTTTCAGCGACTTGGAGCGGACTGAAGACCGGTGATTCACGGAACCAATTATACTTTGAAGTTGCTCTCGGGAATAATCTATGAATTACACGGCTATTTGAGATCTCTTTATTATTCCGCACTCTTATAAGTCCACAATAATTTTGTATAGACACATTGTCAAAAGAATGAGTATTCCCAAATGCACCATGCCAAGGAGCAAATGCACCTTTACATACAACACCATACTCTTTTGACCAAACACAAGAAATCGCCGGCCCTTTTTCAGACAGATACTCACTTCTTCCATCAAACCAGGTCACATAAAAAAAGTCTGTGTGATGAATGTGAAGACCTGTTTCTAAACTTACGGGAATTTCCGGTTTAACTATTTGCTTACCGTAGTCTTGATATGCCAGGATTAACCACAGCAATAGATGAGCAGTATAGACAGATGAATAATGGTAGTCCCACCATAGATACTTCTCAGCTCCAGCCCATTCATTAAGCATTATGTTGTTATTCTCAAGCATAATGCCTAATCGAGGCTCGAAGTAATCAAGGGCTGATGATAATTCATTCTCTTGACCACTTGCGGCCAATAGATACACCCATAAACCCCAAGCAAAAACCTGATTTGTGCCTCTCCCTAGATAGTTAATATCGCCATCGGGAGCTACCGCGTTGAGAAGAAATCCAAGCTCTTTTTCAATAGGCATTTTACTCCCATGCACATTAGCATAGTGAAGAACAGCAACTGTAGCAAGGTCATATTGCAAATTGAAGCTTAGCCCTCGCGGTAAACGGTCCTCAATACCACCATCCTTATATGATGCTAAACGAATCTGAGAAGCACACTCCTGGGATTTGACCAGGAAGATATCATTACCAGTCCAATTGTATCGATATTGATTAACGATCATACGCATAGGGAGCCAATTGACAGTCGGATGATTACTATCCGGAGTTTTCAAGACCATCTCGCGTATTCTATTTCGCAAACTCTCACTGCGATCATCCAAAGCATCATAGATTAGGCAAAGAGCGAAGTTATTGAAATCAAAATGAAAAGCTGGCAACTTCACATTATCATCCCATCGTTCTAAAATGCTCTTCAATAACACCAATCCATTCTCTTTTAGAACATTATCTTCATGATGAATTCCCCAAAGAATCAGTGAAGCGGCCATGTGAGTCGCACCATAGTGAGCAGATATCTCCTTGTTGTCTAAAGGGTCAACAAACAGAGACACCTTATCTACTGTCCTAACCCAATTGAGAGATTGCTTCAGGACTTGTTCTATCGCCGCTTCTATTCTTTTTTTACATGTATTCATCTGCTCCTACTTAGTCAAATATCCCATAACTTCTGTCACCTTTGTGTCTCCAGAAGTTTTGGATGACAATGTAACTCTATGTGAAACGTTCCAATCATACCCTTTATAAGTATATGAAGACTGAGACTCCTTTATCCCATTCTGCCACGTCGTCTTTACCATCATGCCATCTTTGTATCGGCTTACATCCAGCAACGCCACTATCTTACCCGATCCATCGAAACTCGCTATCTCCCGTCCATCAATCATGATCGAAATAGATGCCTGCTTATTCGTCTCAATCTTAAAACCCTGGTCACCATCCAGACGATAGATGAGATACATATCATATGAAAAAAGACAGTTTCCTTTTTTACTGACATTCTGCACGTGGGAAGAATACCGTACATTCCCCTTTATGATAGCGTCAGTCTTATTCTTGTAATCATTATAGTAGAGGCTATACACAGGGCTATAATTTGTTGGATTGACCAGCGTCGCAGCAAAGCCTTTAATCATCGGCATAGTCGTACTCTTGCTAATTGGATTGACAGCCTTACCAGCGTTAAGAAACGAAAGTTCGCTCTCGTTTATACAATTAATAATTTCGGTCTCCTCGCCAGCACTCGCATTCACAAGAAAAACCGGGTAGTCATTAGTCGTGACGTTTTTTACAGTATTCTTATAAGAACAGTTTACAAACTGGATTCCATAGATATTAACACTTCGAAATGCGCCTTTCTTATTACCATTGTCGATATGAATATCTTGAACCTTTAGGTTATAGCCATTATTCATTGCAAAGCCTTCATTGCAATGATTCACATTGGCGCCATTACGCGTGAACACCAGTTTCTTGTAAGTGCTGCCAATCTGAAGCTCAGCGAAATCGGAGATACCCCCTGAGAACACACAATCACAATCCTCAACAATAGACTTCACGAACATGTTTGAACCAAAAGGAGTAGTTACTGTATTCATATTGACTCTAGCCACATGTACATTATAACCGGCAACACCTAAGGCATACATACCAGACCCAGTAAAAGGATACTTATGAGAAAGCATCATGTCGTGTACGTAAACATCGTGCACTATCTGCCCTATATTCTTCCCATGAGCATCCTGACTTAATGTCAAATCAACGAGATACAGTTTGTCGCTACCAAGCAATCTCTTATTGGTAAAAGCCGAATCTAAAATCACAACTTTGTCTGAAACCGCCGTAGCGACTGCGAAGTCTTGATGAATAAATGCATGTCCATTGTCCTCACCATTTGTCAGTAACAATGCATGTCCAGGTTGCACCCCCCTATCCCGAGCCTTAAGTGTCACTTTCTTCCCTTCCAAGGAGTAGACCTCCATTCGATCACGCATAATGGGTGAACCTAGTACTTTCCCCGAACTCAAGATTCCGATATTTACAATGGATTTATTATATCCAGAGTTCACGATATTGTAAAGCACGGAATGGTCCCCCATGCCAGAGAATTCCGTATTGGAATGGACTTGTATTGTTTTACTTGTCGCATACTTTTTCTCCCCTAGTCTGACTACCCGGAAATAATCCAATGCCAACTGAATAGGCTCCGCATCATCCGCCACGCCATCCCCCTTTGCTCCAAACCACTCGGGGGTGGCAATGATAGTCTTGTCCCAGGAGCCAGTCAGCGTAACCATATGGAAAATAGGCATATCAGGAGCTTCAATAAATGTATCGTCCCCTATAATAACCCCATTCAAGATTACTCCGCCCTTGAATACAAGCGTATCATTCTCCCCCATCCGAATCGTCCTTCCTCCCAGATTATATACTTTGTCTATATTTAGCTTGGTATTGCTCCTGGAGAAAAAGGCATCATCTAAAACAATAGGATGGCCTATGGCACAAGAACCGACGATAGAATTAAGAAAAAAGAATATCGCCAAAAGGAATGATGAACGGAGTTTTGTTAACAAAGGCACCTCTATTGATTTAGAACATCAACAATCTTCAAAGCAGTCAAAGAACTGTCGAGAGGAACGACGTCACTCTCCTTCAATCCTTTATTCAAACAATCTCTCACATGTGCAATCTCATATTCATACCCATCGAAACCATACTCGAATTCAACTTCTTCTTGTAACTGATTCAATGAATTGAAACGCTTGATACGGCTAGTTCTATTAAACTGGGCATCCCACTCGATACTCCCTCCGGAGCCTATGACAGTCGCTTTACTAGCGGAGTTAAAATTAGATGAGATATTCACAATCGCGCGAATATTATCACGGATCATCATAATGCACCAGTCCGTATCCATACCTTTATCGTTCTTCCGGACCTCATAACAAAGATTCTGGGGCTCTCCATCCAAAAAATCTATCGCAAAAGCAAGTGCATAAATTCCATAATCCATCAGCACACCTCCGCCTTCGTTAATATTGAATACGCTGCGACTGAAATCAACGATTTCCCGCTTATAAAAATCAACTCTAATCAACTCTGTGTTTCCAATCATCCCGTTAGCAATCATCTGCCTTGCTTGACGAAATACGGGAAGACATTTCATCCACATACCTTCCATCAAGAAACAATGTTGCTGCCGGGCAAGCGAAATAAGTTCTTCTAATTCTGCAGTTGTACTTACAATTGGTTTTTCACACAAAACATTCTTCCTTGCCTGCAGACACATCTTTACA